>OCLG01000043.1_pt1 | contig 95374 bp, 87 predicted proteins | sample 1548111 | NCBI WGS metagenome assembly OCLG01 (sample SAMN05301508, study PRJEB22388) | human oral metagenome | isolation source: Infant 2 DOL 28 oral | host: Homo sapiens | place: USA: Pittsburgh, Magee-Womens Hospital of UPMC | collected 2013/2014 | reverse complement strand
TTTTTATAGGTAAATGTTGAACAGTTTAGTAAGTCAATACAAAATATTTTTTCTTCCCACGTCGGATAACAGTGAGTTCGTTCTCTAACTTATCTGCGTCACTCAAGACATAGTCAAGGTCTTGGATGCGGTCGCCGTTGACGTAGATGGCACCGTTTTGAACATCTTCACGGGCTTGGCGTTTTGAGTTAACCACGCCAGAAGATACAAGAAGTTCAACGATGTTGTGATTTTCGTCTGCTTGTACTTGGTAGTTTGGCACGCCACGAAGTCCTTGTTTGAGTTCTTTGACAGAAAGGTTTTTGATGTTTCCTGCAAAGAGTTGTTCAGTGATGTTAAGGGCTTCTTTGTAGGCTTCTTCTCCATGTACAAGTGTTACGACTTCACGAGCGAGGACTTTTTGAGCCAAGCGTTCGTGTGGAGCTGCTTCAAATTGTTTGCGGATGTCTTCAATCTCGTCCAATGACAAGAAAGTAAAGATTTTTAAGAAACGAACAGCGTCAGCGTCCATAACGTTCATCCAGAATTGGTACATTTCGTATGGAGAAGTCTTTTCAGGGTTGAGCCAAACAGCATTCCCTTCAGATTTACCAAATTTCTTACCAGTTGCATCTGTAATCAGTGGAACAGTAATTACGTGACCAGTCTTGTCAGCCTTACGACGAAGCAACTCAGTACCAGCTGTCATGTTTCCCCATTGGTCAGAACCACCGATTTGAAGGGTTACATTGTGTTCTTGGTTGAGGACAAAGAAGTCGTACCCTTGCATGATTTGATAGGCAAACTCAGTGTAAGAAATCCCTGTTTCGATCCGTTTCTTCACAGACTCCTTGCTCATCATGTAGTTGACAGTGAAGTATTTCCCGATATCACGGAGGAAGTCAATGAAGCTGATGCTGCCAAACCAGTCGTAGTTGTTGACCATGACAGCTTTATTTTCACCATTTTCAAAGTCAAGAAAGCGAGAAAGTTGTCCTTGGATAGACTTGACCCAGCCATCTACTGTGTCTTTTGTTTGGAGACTACGTTCAGCATCTTTGAAGGACGGATCTCCGATGAGACCTGTAGCACCGCCAACGAGCGCATATGGTTTGTGACCTGCTAACTGCAAGCGACGACTTGTCAAGATTGCGACAAGGTGGCCTAGGTGAAGGCTGTCAGCAGTTGGATCGTAGCCAGTATAATAAGAAACTTGACCTTCTTCTAGGGCTTTACGCAAAGCTTCTTCATCAGTCGTTTGAAAAATCAAACCACGCTCTTTTAGCTCATCAAAAATGTGCATGTGTCTTTTCTCCTTTTTAAAATATTGTTTCTACCTATTTTACCACAAACTTGGCAAATAACCTAGTAAAATCGGGAAGAAAGTTGCTGCTTGGACTTTTTTGGAAACGAGTGAAATATGGTATAATAGCACTAGCTTATTTTCAGAGAAATAGATAAAAATCGTTAAGAAAGGGGCTGAAAGATGTCTCATATTATTGAATTGCCAGAAGTCTTGGCTAACCAGATTGCAGCAGGAGAAGTTATCGAACGTCCTGCCAGCGTAGTTAAAGAGTTGGTTGAAAATGCTATCGACGCTGGCTCTAGCCAGATTATCGTTGAGATCGAAGAAGCTGGTCTTAAGAAAATCCAAATCACCGATAATGGTCACGGGATTGCCCACGATGAAGTCGAGTTGGCTCTCCGCCGTCATGCAACCAGTAAGATTAAGAATCAAGCGGATCTCTTTCGGATTCGGACTCTTGGTTTTCGTGGTGAAGCTCTGCCTTCTATCGCATCTGTTAGTGTGCTGACTCTGTTGACAGCAGTGGATGGAGCAAGTCACGGGACCAAGCTAGTGGCTCGTGGAGGAGAAGTAGAAGAAGTTGTGCCTGCGACCAGTCCTGTTGGGACCAAGGTTTGTGTGGAGGATCTCTTTTTCAACACACCAGCCCGTCTCAAGTATATGAAGAGCCAGCAGGCAGAGTTATCTCATATCATCGATATCGTTAACCGTCTAGGCTTGGCCCACCCTGAGATTTCTTTTAGCCTGATTAGCGATGGCAAGGAGATGACACGGACAGCTGGGACGGGTCAACTGCGCCAAGCTATTGCTGGGATTTATGGTTTAGCCAGTGCTAAAAAGATGGTTGAGATTGAGAATTCGGACCTAGATTTTGAAATTTCAGGTTTTGTCTCATTGCCTGAATTGACACGTGCTAATCGCAACTATATCAGTCTCTTTATCAATGGCCGTTATATCAAAAACTTCTTGCTCAATCGAGCTATTTTAGATGGTTACGGTAGTAAGCTCATGGTGGGGCGTTTTCCACTAGCCGTTATTCACATTCATATCGATCCTTATCTAGCAGATGTCAATGTGCATCCAACCAAGCAAGAGGTACGAATTTCCAAAGAAAGAGAACTGATGGCGCTGGTCTCAGAAGCTATCGCAAAGAGTCTCAAGGAACAGACCTTGATTCCAGACGCCTTGGAAAATCTTGCCAAATCTACCGTTCGCAATCGTGAAAAAATAGAGCAAACCATTCTCCCACTTAAAGAAAACAATCTCTACTACGAGCAAACGGAAGCAACAAGCTCTATTCCAGCTGAGGTTTCAGACAGTCAAGTAGACTTGACTGAAGAGAAACAGGATTTGAACCTCTTTGCTAAGGAAACCTTGGATCAGCTGACTAAGCCAGCTAAACTGCATTTTGCGGAGAGAAAGCCTGTCAGCTACGACCAACTAGATCATCCAGAGTTAGATATGGCTAGTTTGGATAAGGCTTATGACAAGCTGGAAAGGGAAGAGTCGTCTAGCTTCCCAGAGTTGGAGTTTTTCGGTCAGATGCACGGCACCTATCTCTTTGCCCAAGGTCGAGATGGGCTTTACATCATAGACCAACACGCAGCCCAGGAGCGGGTTAAGTATGAGGAGTATCGCGAAAGTATTGGCAATGTTGACCAGAGCCAGCAGCAACTCCTAGTGCCTTACATCTTTGAATTCCCTGCAGATGATGTCCTTCGTCTCAAGGAAAGAATGTCTCTTTTAGAGGAAGTTGGCGTCTTTCTAGCAGAGTACGGAGAAAATCAATTTATCCTGCGTGAGCATCCTATTTGGATGGCAGAGGAAGAAATTGAGTCTGGCATCTATGAAATGTGCGATATGCTGCTCTTGACTAAGGAAGTTTCTATCAAGAAATACCGAGCAGAGCTAGCCATCATGATGTCCTGCAAGCGGTCTATCAAGGCCAACCATCGTATCGATGACCACTCAGCCAGACAGCTCCTTTATCAACTCTCTCAATGCGACAATCCTTATAACTGTCCTCATGGACGTCCTGTTTTGGTGCATTTTACCAAGTCAGATATGGAAAAGATGTTCCGTCGCATTCAAGAAAATCACACCAGTCTACGAGAACTAGGAAAATACTAATACTCTTCGAAAATCTCTTTAAACTGCGTCAGCCTTACCTTGTCAAACTTAAGTTATGCCTACGGTTAGCTTCCTAGTTTACTCTTTGATTTTCATTGAGTATAAATTGAAGGAAAAATTATGTACGAATATTTAAAAGGTATTATTACCAAAATTACTGCTAAATACATCGTTCTAGAAGCTAACGGCCTCGGCTACATCTTACACGTAGCCAATCCTTATGCTTACTCAGGACAAGTCAATCAAGAAGCGCAAATCTATGTGCATCAAGTTGTTCGCGAAGACGCTCATCTACTTTACGGTTTCCGTTCAGAAGACGAGAAAAAACTCTTTCTCAGCTTGATTTCGGTGTCGGGCATTGGTCCTGTATCAGCTCTTGCCATTATTGCAGCTGATGACAATGCAGGCCTCGTTCAAGCCATCGAGACCAAGAATATCACCTACTTGACCAAGTTTCCGAAGATTGGTAAGAAAACAGCCCAGCAGATGGTGTTGGACCTAGAAGGTAAGGTGGTTGTGGCAGGTGATGAGCTTCCTGCTAAGGCTACAGTTCCATCTAGCAGTGACAACCAAGAATTGGAAGAGGCTATGGAAGCCATGTTGGCACTGGGCTATAAGGCGACTGAGCTTAAGAAAATCAAGAAATTCTTTGAAGGAACTTCAGATACTGCTGAAAACTACATCAAATCGGCCCTTAAGATGTTGGTCAAATAGGAGAAGTCTATGCCAAAACGCTGTGGCTGGGTTAAAATGACCAATCCGTTATATATAGCTTACCATGATGAAGAATGGGGACGTCCCTTGCATGATGATCAGGCCCTTTTTGAATTGCTCTGTATGGAGACTTACCAGGCTGGTCTATCTTGGGAGACGGTACTCAATAAACGCCAAGCCTTCCGTCAAGCTTTTCAGGGTTACCAAATTCAAGCTGTTGCAGACATGACGGATGAAGAATTGGAAGTTTTGATGAATAATCCAGCTATCATTCGTCATCGCGCCAAGATATTTGCGACGCGAGCTAATGCCCAGGCCTTTCTACAAGTTCAGAAAGAGTATGGCTCTTTTGATGCTTATCTCTGGTCTTTTGTAGATGGGAAGACCATTGTTAATGATATCCCGGACTACAGTCAAGCACCAGCCAAAACGCCTTTGTCTGAAAAAATATCCAAGGATCTCAAAAAACGTGGTTTTAAGTTCACTGGACCAGTCTCTGTCTTGTCCTATCTGCAGGCTGCAGGTCTGGTTGACGACCATGAGAATGATTGCGAATTGAAGGGGAATTAAATGATGTCTAACAAAAATAAGGGAATTCTGATTTTTGCGATTCTCTATACAGTTCTCTTTGTTTTTGATGGTATACGAGTATTTGATGCTCCATTGCCTTCTTCTGCAGGGACTTATTTGGTCTATACCATCATGTTTGTGTATGGTTGCTTCTTATTTAAGTCCCTATTGCTCCAAAAGTGGGAAGAGGTTAGAAATTCTAAAAGAAAATTCTTCTTTGGCGTCTTAACAGGATGGCTCTTTCTCATTCTGATGACTGTTGCCTTTGGATTTGTATCAGAGTTGTTGAGGCAGTTTTTTGGGCTGGTCGAACAAGGTCTAAATCAGTCGAATATTCAAAGCACCTTTCAAGAGCAACCACTACTGATAGCAGTTTTTGCCTGCATCATTGGACCTTTAGTGGAAGAGCTCTTTTTCCGTCAAATTTTATTGAGATATTTGAGGAAAAGTCTGCCAACTTGGCTGAGTGTCTTTTTGGTCGGCCTTGCCTTTGCGCTTACTCATATGCACAGTTTGTCTTTATCAGAGTGGGTCGGTGCAGTCGGATACCTAGGTGGGGGCCTTGCCTTTTCTATTATTTATGTGAAAGAAAAGGAGAATGTCTACTATCCCCTACTTGTTCACATGTTAGGCAATAGCCTATCCTTTATTATTTTAGCTATCGGTAGTATGTGATGAAAATGCTAGTAACGATACTGAAAAAAGCTGAGAAATTCATCTCAGCTTTCTTTGTTATAGTCAAAGCGAATGACTTGCTCCGTTGCATCTACATGGGCGTGGACTCCGAAGGGGACAATAGCTCTTGGAGTTGCGTGTCCAACATTCAGATTATAGACAATTGGGATATTGCTGTCAATGATATCCAATAGTGCCTCTTTATAGTCGTCATAGAAAGTTTCATCCATAGGTTTCCCGACCAAGAGTCCGCTGATGACCTCGAATATCCCAGTTTCCTTTAAAGTCTGCAACATCTTTTTGAAATATTCTGGCTCAGGCTTTTCTTCGCTTGTCTCTAGCAAGAGGATCTTTCCTTCCCAGTCTGACAAGTCAGGGAAAAGTTTGTATTTTTGGCAGAGCTCCGTGCTGTCTGCGTATCGAGAGTTGTCAAAGATATCGTAGAGAGATTCGAGGCAACCACCGAGGATTTCTCCCTCGAACTGGGCATTTCCTTGTAACAAGTCAAAACCAGTATTTGTATGATTGATACGAGGTGTTCCTAGAGCTTTGGGACTGAAGTCAGTTCGTTCCTCATACCAAACGTCACTAGGGCGGATTTCTGAGATTCTTCCCGTCTCAATCAATTCTTTAAAGTAGTGAAGGCTATAGGCTAACATTTCTTTGTCTAATTCACAAATGTCTGCTAAAAAGGATTGACCATAAAAAGTTTTAACACCTAGTTTATGCAACATGAGATGGTTCATGGTTGTATCCGAGAAACCAAGAAAAATCTTTTGTTTGATAACTTTTTCTAGTTGGTCATTTTCAAAAAGGTAGGGCAACAAACGATAGGTATCATCTCCACCGATGGCGCATAGGATCATGTCGATACTATCATCAGAAAAGGCTTGCATCAAATCCTCCGCACGCGCTTCAGGATGGTCCTTGATAAAGTCTAAGCCTTTTAACGAATGGGGCAAAAAGATAGGATTAAGTCCCAGATCCTTGAGACGTTGGACACCCAAGTCCACTTCGTGTTTGACAAAGTCTTCTCCGATAATGCCACTAGACAAACTAACAATACCAATAGTAGAAACCATATCTCATCCTCCTAGAAATAGATTGATGCTATTGTATCACAAAAGATGAGGAGAAACAACAAGAATTAGAATCAGAAAATGGCTTTTAGATCACGAAAGTAGTAAAAAAGCAACCGTTCGATGTGGTTGCTTTTTATAGTAGTTGCATTCTTATAGAGCAGTAAGGAAGGTCAGTCCGCCAAGGACAACCCCGGCCGAGTTTGGAATGATTAGAATCCAATCTTTCTTAGGCTCTTTTGTCCATCCATAAATGACCCAGATTAAGCAAGAAACAGCTGCTGATAAAGGTTGGAATGGTTGAGCTTTATTTCCTTGTAAATTGGCAAAAATTTGGGGGATGTAGGCTATAAATACAATAATTCCGATAAAGGCACCAATTGAACCGACAATTTGATTAATTCTCTGTTTTGTCATATATATTTCTCCTTATTACTTTATTAGTATAACAGAAAAACAACTTGGAATCAAGGATAAAACCTCGGGATTCCAAGGGAAGACTTTACATTAGAACGTTTTTAGAAAATGTAGCTACTTTTCTTTGGAGAATCAAAAAATGCTTTGAAGCCATAATAAAAGTAGTCTGTCTACAAAACACACTACTTTTTTGTTTATCTTAATATCTAGCTGGTCCAGCACTTGCGCTCTTGATGTTGAAACGTTTTTTGAGGTAGAAACGTAGGGCAAGAAGTGCTCCTCCAATCACCAACAAAACAAGTGGTGGGAGACTAATGTTGATGGCTTGTGGAAGGAAGTTACTCAAGAAGAGGATGAAGACCCAAGCAAACATAGTCGCTAACATAACCAAAAGTGATTTCCAGAATGGAGGGCGTTGGCTACGGTCAGTATCTGGTCCGTAGTAGCGGTAGATGAAGTGATAGAGAAGGTAGAAGGCAACTCCACCAAAGGCCCCTACACTGATAAGTGTTACCAATCCGTAAGCTACGGGTTGGTTTGAGAAGAAGCTCATCAAGGCACTAACTACTGCAAACAGTCCTGTAATGAAAAGGGCTGAATCCAACATCATCAATTTTGGATCGTCGTTTTCCTTTGGATGTTCTTTCTCGTATTGCTCTTTTTCGCTAAAGCTGTGAGCCCAGTGAGTTGGTGCTCCGTAAATTGAACGAGCAGTTACACCTTTTGGTTGTTCTTCAAGGATATGAGGAATGACTTCTTCAAGGATGGCCTTGATTTCAGCGTCGGTTTTTCCGTCCTTGAGAAATTGTTGGGTTGCAATGTGGATAAATTCTTGGTTTTTCTTGGTTAATTCTTTTAAATCAATCTGTGACATAATAACTCCTGTTTAGAACCATTTTTTATGGATGAGGTAAAGAGTGAGAGAAACACTCATAGCAAAGGCGATAAAGACGATGAGCCAGAAAGCATGCGGTTCTCCGTTTAAAGGAATTTCATTATCCTTAAAGTTCATTCCGTAGGCTGAGAAAATCATGGTTGGGATGGACATAACGATGGTCACAAGTGCCAAGGTTTTCATGATATTGTTCTGGTTGTTTGAAATGATAGAAGCGAAGGTCTCTGTCATAGAGTGAAGGACGTTTCCATAGATATCCGCCATCTCGATGGCCTGTTGCGTTTCAATCAAGGTATCTTCCAGTAAGTCTTCGTCTTCGAGATATTTCTTGATATTGCTAGTTGCGCTGGTCAATTTTTTAATCACGCGCTCGTTAGTCTTCAGAGAAGCTTTGAAGTAGACGATAGTCTTCTCCAATTCCATGAGTTCAATCAATTCTTCGTTTCGAGTAGATTTGTGAAGTTGACTCTCAATCTGCTCACTCTTACGTTCAATCGAACGGAGGGCAGTTAGGTAAATCTCCGCATTGCGGTATAGGATTTGGAAGATGAAGCGCGAACGCATGAAGGTATAGAAATTTCGAAGCCTACGATTGATAAAGACATCAAGAAGTGGTAGAGACTCCAAGCAAGTGGTAATAATAGCCTCTTCTGTGAGGATAATCCCCAAGGGAATGGTCACGTAGTAGGTCTGGTTGTTTCTTTCCTCAGTAATGGGAACGTCCACGATGATCAAGGTGTACTCATCTTCGATGGTGATACGTGACATCTCTTCCGCATCGAGCGGTGCACGGAGATCGGCGATATCAATATCAAAGGCCGAGGCGATTTCCATCGATTCGCTTTGAGTAGGATTGACGAGATTGATCCAAGTTCCCGGCTGGAGCGTATCAATCTCTTTAAATTCAGTTGTAGTTGAGAGAAAGACTTGCTTCATATCTCCTATCCTTTCCTAATCTAATCCGTGTTTCAGTGATTTTTGACACCGTACTATTATACTACAAAATCGGCTTTTTTGGTAATAGAATTTCACTTTTTTTGGTATAATGGAAAGCAACAATGAACTAGAAAGAAGTAATATGCAAGATAAGATTGTCATCCATGGGGCACGCGCCCATAATTTAAAAAATATAGACGTGGAAATTCCACGTGACAAGCTAGTTGTGGTGACGGGGCTGTCGGGTTCGGGCAAGTCGAGTCTTGCCTTTGATACCCTGTATGCAGAAGGGCAACGCCGCTACGTAGAGAGTTTGTCAGCCTATGCTCGTCAGTTTTTGGGCAATATGGAAAAACCGGATGTGGATTCTATCGATGGTCTCAGCCCTGCCATTTCTATTGACCAGAAAACGACTAGTAAAAACCCTCGCTCAACTGTAGGAACTACGACGGAAATCAACGACTATCTACGTCTCCTCTATGCTCGTGTAGGAACACCCTACTGTATCAATGGACATGGCGCTATCAAGGCTTCGTCTGTAGAGCAGATTGTCGACAAGGTTTTGGAGTTGCCAGAGCGCCAGCGTCTGCAGATTTTGGCTCCTGTTATTCGTAAGAAAAAAGGGCAACATAAGACTCTGATTGAAAAAATTCAAAAGGATGGCTATGTTCGTGTCCGTGTCGATGGGGTTGTCTATGATGTGACTGAAGTTCCTGAACTTGAAAAAAATAAACAACACACCATCGATGTGGTGGTAGACCGTATTATCATCAAAGAAGGTATCCGTAGTCGTCTCTTTGACTCCATCGAAGCAGCCCTTCGTATCGCAGAAGGTTATGTGGTTATCGATACTATGGATGATTCGGAGTTACTCTTTTCAGAACACTATGCTTGTCCAGTTTGCGGCTTTACAGTTCCGGAACTAGAACCTCGTCTCTTCTCTTTCAATGCACCGTTTGGATCTTGTAGTGAGTGTGATGGTTTGGGGATCAAGCTAGAGGTTGATACGGACTTAGTCGTACCAGATGCTAGCAAGACCCTTCGTGAGGGAGCCTTAGCACCTTGGAACCCTATCTCTTCTAACTATTATCCAAATATGCTGGAACAAGCTATGACAGCCTTTGGAGTGGATATGGATACTCCTTTTGAGGACTTGTCTGAGGAGGAGAAACATCTCATTTTCTATGGTTCAGATGGGAAGGAATTCCATTTCCATTATGAAAATGAATTTGGTGGAGTTCGCGATATAGACATTCCTTTTGAAGGTGTTATAGGGAATATTAAGCGACGTTACCATGAAACCAATAGCGACTACACCCGCACACAGATGCGTCTTTATATGAATGAGCTAACTTGTGGCACTTGTCACGGTTATCGCCTCAATGATCAGGCCTTATCCGTTCGTGTAGGAGGAGAGAAGGGGCTTCATATCGGAGAAGTTTCTGACCTTTCTATTGCAGACCACTTGGAAGCCATTAACCAGTTGACCCTATCTGAAAATGAAACCATCATCGCTCGTCCGATTCTTAAGGAAATCAAGGATCGCTTGACCTTCCTCAATAATGTCGGTCTTAACTATTTAACGTTATCCCGTTCTGCAGGAACATTATCAGGTGGGGAGAGCCAACGTATTCGCTTGGCAACCCAGATTGGTTCCAATCTCTCAGGAGTCCTCTATATCTTAGATGAGCCGTCTATCGGTCTTCACCAGAGGGACAATGACCGCCTGATTGCCAGTCTGAAAAAGATGCGTGACTTGGGGAACACCTTGATCGTCGTGGAACACGATGAAGATACTATGCGAGAAGCCGATTATCTGATTGACGTCGGTCCTGGAGCGGGTGTCTTTGGTGGAGAAATTGTTGCTGCAGGAACGCCTAAGCAGGTAGCTCGCAACAGCCAGTCCATTACCGGTCAGTATCTGTCAGGGAAACGCGCGATTCCAGTGCCGTCAGAACGCCGTGTAGGCAATGGTCGCTTTATCGAAGTGACAGGTGCGCGTGAGAACAACTTGCAAAATATCACCGCTCGCTTCCCGCTCGGGAAATTCATTGCAGTAACAGGGGTATCTGGTTCAGGGAAGTCGACCCTCATTAACAGCATCCTCAAAAAAGCTATTGCACAAAAGCTCAATCGCAATTCAGACAAACCTGGTAAGTTTAAAACCATTACAGGGATCGAGCATATCGATCGTCTGATAGATATTGACCAAAGTCCAATCGGACGAACACCGAGGTCCAACCCTGCGACCTATACAGGTGTCTTTGATGACATTCGAGACCTCTTTTCTCAGACAAATGAAGCCAAGATTCGTGGCTATAAGAAGGGGCGTTTCAGTTTCAACGTCAAGGGCGGTCGCTGTGAAGCTTGCTCGGGTGACGGGATTATCAAGATTGAGATGCACTTCTTGCCAGATGTTTACGTAGCCTGCGAAGTCTGTCATGGGACTCGCTACAACAGTGAAACGCTAGAAGTTCACTACAAGGAAAAGAATATCTCGCAAGTCTTGGATATGACGGTCAATGACGCAGTAGAATTTTTCCAACATATTCCGAAAATTCAACGCAAACTCCAGACCATCAAAGATGTTGGTCTAGGTTATGTGACCTTGGGACAACCAGCTACGACACTTTCTGGAGGGGAGGCCCAGCGTATGAAGCTGGCTAGTGAACTCCACAAGCGCTCAACAGGGAAGTCTTTCTACATTTTAGATGAACCGACAACTGGTTTGCATACTGAGGACATCGCTCGTCTACTCACCGTTTTGTCCCGCTTTGTCGATGATGGAAATACAGTTCTCGTCATTGAGCACAATCTGGATGTTATCAAAACAGCAGACCATATTATCGACCTAGGCCCAGAAGGTGGTGTTGGCGGTGGTACTATTATCGCAACAGGAACACCAGAGGAAGTAGCTGCCAATGAAGCTAGCTATACAGGACAGTATTTGAAAGGAAAGTTACATCATGAATAAACGTGTGCAAGCATTTTTAGATAAAATGCAAGAAAAAGAACTAGATGGAATCATTATCAATAACCTTAAAAATGTCTACTATTTGACAGGATTTTGGGGTTCAAATGGAACGGTCTTCATCAGTCGTGATCGTCAGGTCTTGGTGACAGATGCCCGCTATATTATCGCTGCCAAGCAAGAAGTTACTGGTTTTGAGATTTTTGCAGAGCGTGACGAGTTGGCTACTATTGCAAAGATTGCAAAAGATATGGGCCTTTCTCGTATCGGGTTTGAAGATGAAATTTCAGTTTCTTATTACCATCGCATGCAAACTGCTTTTGAGGGAATGGAATTGCTCCCTCAGACACAGTTTGTTGAAGCCCTTCGTATGATTAAGGATGAGACAGAAATTGCGACTATTCGCAAGGCTTGTTCTATCTCTGACCAAGCTTTCCACGATGCTCTTGACTTTATCAAGCCAGGTAAGACAGAAATTGAAATTGCCAACTTCTTGGACTTCCGTATGCGTGAATTAGGCGCTGCTGGTTTGTCTTTTGACACGATTCTAGCTAGTGGGATCAACTCTTCTAAACCTCATGCCCACCCAATGCACAAGCCAGTAGAACTAGGTGAAGCTATTACCATGGACTTCGGTTGTCTTTATGACCACTATGTGAGTGATATGACTCGTACCATCTACCTTGGTCATGCCAGCGACGAACAAGCAGAAATTTACAACACCGTTTTGAAGGCCAATCAAGCTCTGATAGACCAAGCTAAGGATGGCTTAGGTTTCCGTGATTTTGATAAAATTCCTCGTGATATTATTGTGGAAGCAGGCTATGGAGAATACTTTACTCACGGTATCGGGCACGGTATTGGGCTCGATATCCACGAAGAACCCTACTTTAGCCAAACTTCCAAAGAAGTTATCAAAACTGGTATGGTCTTGACTGATGAACCGGGTATTTATATTGAAGGTAAATACGGAGTTCGTATCGAAGATGATATCTTGATTACAGATACCGGTTGTGAGCTATTAACCCTTGCTCCAAAAGAATTAATCGTAATCTAAGAAAAATGAGATAAATCGTTGACTTTTACTAGTTAAAGGTTTATACTGAAAGGCGAAAACGGTAGGTGAGGCTACCATAGGGATACGGATGACTACCGCAAAGCAGTGGAGACACTACTCGTTGGTCAACAGTCCTGATCGCGAAGGTCAAGACTAAGCTCATTACATCGCCCTATGGAGTTAAAGCTTGAACGAAAACAGATCATAAGTTTTTTAGTCCTGCCATTTTATGGCAGGATTTTCTGCTGTTTTAAAACAAAGAAAGGAGACAAACGATGCAAATTGACGATCATCCAGAACCGCACATACACAGCCAATCGCTGATTTGTGTCGTTCTGTCCCTATAAAGTGATTGGTCTCTGTGTATGATACTCTTCGAAAATCAAATTCAAACCACGTCAACGTCGCCTTGCCGTATGTATGTTACTGACTTCGTCAGTTCTATCCACAACCTCAAAACGGTGTTTTGAGCAGCCTGCGGCTAGTTTGCTCTTTGATTTTCATTGAGTATGAAATCACCATTCATACAGATAGGAGAAACCAATGAAAACTACAAAAGAAAGATTAGCAGCAGCTATTCAAACTCCATTAAAAGATAGTCTAGCTTTTTACCATACAAGTCTAAAAGGCTTATACCAAGAACAAGTTGAAGAAAATCGTGACCTATATGGTGAAAACACCATTACCAAGGGTCAAGAGGATTCCATCTTTAAAAAGATTTATGAGTCCATTATCAATCCTTTCACAATCATTTTGCTTGTGATTGCCTTTATTTCTCTCGTTACAAACGTCTGGCTTGCCAAACCTGGTCAAGAGGATCCAACGACCTCTATCATTATCGTTGTCTTGGTTTTGATTTCAGGAGGCATCCGTTTTGTCCAAGAATTGCGGAGCGACAAGGCAACAACCAACCTTTCAAAAATGATTGTCAATACTGCAACTGTTATTCGTGATGGTCTTGAACAAGAGTTGCCGATCGATGAGTTGGTTGTGGGAGATCTCGTGAAATTGAGCGCTGGAGATATGATTCCAGCAGATGTCATCTTATTTGAATCACGCGACTTTTTCGTTCAACAGTCAGGTTTGACTGGAGAAAGTGATGCAGTTGAAAAGCTTGCTTTAAATAAAGCCACTAGTCAAAATATAGAGAGTCTTTTAGAAGCAGAATCTTTGGCATTCATGGGGACAAACGTTATCTCAGGAAGTGCTACAGCGATGGTCTTAGCAGTTGGGGATGACACCATGATGGGAGCCATTGAGCAAACTCTCAACACTTATGATGAGCCAACTTCTTTTGAACGTGAAATGAACAGCATTTCCTGGCTCTTGATCCGCTTGATGCTTGTCATGGTTCCGATTGTGTTTTTCGCAAATGGATTGACCGATGGAGACTGGTTAGAGGCAGGAGTTTTTGCCTTGAGCGTGGGTGTCGGCCTTACACCAGAAATGCTTCCAATGATTATCACAGCTAGCTTGGCCAAAGGTTCCATTATCATGGCCAAGGAAAAGGTAGTCATCAAAAAACTCAATGCTATCCAAGACTTAGGAGCAATCGATATCCTTTGTACGGATAAAACTGGAACTCTAACGCAAGATGAGATTGTCTTAGAATATCCCTTGGATATCCATGGTGATTTGGATATGGCGGTCTTAAGAAGAGCTTATCTAAATTCACATTTCCAAACAGGTTTGAAAAACTTGATGGACCGTGCCATTATCAGTAGAACTGAAAAAGAAGCCAAAGAACACGCTATCCTACAAAATCTAGATACCAGTTTTCAAAAAATTGACGAGCTTCCATTTGACTTTGAGCGCAGACGTATGAGTGTTATCGTCAAAGATGACAGCAATGTTGTTAGTATGGTGACCAAAGGCGCTTTAGAAGAAATGTTGAACATTTCGACACATGTGGAATATCATGGAGAAATAATCCCTATTACGGAAGGTATTCGCCAAGAAGTACTGGCAGAAGTTGGTCAATTAAATCGTCAAGGCTTGCGTGTCTTAGGTGTTGGTTACAAGTCAGGTCTACGTGAAGATTATGCCTATGCTGTGACTGATGAGAGTGATATGATCCTTACGGGTTACCTTGCCTTCTTGGATCCACCAAAACCATCTGCAGCACCAGCTATCCAAGCTCTGCTTGAGCATGGTGTCAGAACAAAAATTTTAACTGGAGATAACGAAAAAGTAACTCAAGCGATCTGTGAAAAGGTTGGATTGGACGTTGAACATATGCTCTTAGGTGCTGACATTGATCAAATGACCGACCAAGAATTGGCAGAAGTGGTTGAAAAAGTAACAGTCTTTGCCAAATTATCTCCTGATCAAAAAGCGCGGATTATTCTACAGTTAAAGAAAAATGGTCACGGTGTTGGTTATATGGGGGACGGTATTAATGACGCTCCATCCATGAAGGTGGCAGATGTCGGTATTTCTGTAGATACAGCAGTCGATATCGCCAAGGAAACAGCGGATGTTATCTTGCTAGACAAGGATCTCATGGTTCTTGAAACTGGTATCGTTGAGGGCCGTAAGGTCTACGCCAACATGACAAAGTACATCAAGATGACCGTTAGTTCAAACTTTGGGAATATCTTCTCACTCCTTGTTGCGAGTATCTTCTTGCCATTTTTACCAATGGCCCCTGTTCATCTCATTGTCCTAAACCTAGTCTATGATTTGTCTTGTGTGGCATTGCCATTTGATAATGTGGATCAAGACTTCCTCAAACAACCCCATACATGGGAAGCAAAATCCATTACGCGATTTATGGTTTGGATGGGACCAATCTCATCTGTCTTTGATATTTTGACCTTTATCTTCCTCTACTTTATCATTGTTCCTTTGGTGACTGGCCATCATTATGTTCATGGGTCAGAATCTGCCCTTCAGTTTATTATCTTGTTCCAAACAGGATGGTTCATCGAATCTATGTGGTCTCAAACCATGGTCATCCATATGCTTCGTACAGCAAAAGTTCCTTTTGTACAAAGCAGACCAGCTTGGCTTGTGATTTTGATGACACTGGTTGCAGCCTTTTTCGTAACCAGTCTACCTTATGGACCGCTAGTAAATATCCTTCGTCTAGCACCCTTAGGGCTTCCTTACTTCTTATTCTTAATCTGTATTATTTTCTTGTATATGTTTAGCGTCACAGTTATTAAGAAATTTTACATTAAGAAATATAAAGAATGGTTATAGTTCGTATTTTGTCAAGAAAAAAGTTCAAAAATTGCCAAAAAAGTTAAAATTTTTTAAAAATAGGTCGCAAGTCCGATGTTTTTTATGGTATAATAGTCTAAACTGATAGTAACATGTAGCGAAAGGGGTAGGTACATGATCAAAATTTATACAGTCTCAAGTTGTACTAGCTGTAAAAAAGCGAAGACCTGGCTCAATGCCCACCAGTTAAGTTATAAAGAACAAAACCTCGGTAAGGAAGGAATTTCGAGAGAAGAACTACTTGATATTTTGACAAAAACAGACAATGGAATTGCAAGTATCGTATCATCGAAAAATCGTTATGCAAAGGCCCTTGGTGTTGATATCGAAGATTTGAGTGTGAATGAAGTGCTCAACCTGATTATGGAAACACCACGTATCTTGAAAAGTCCGATTCTTGTAGATGAGAAACGCCTACAAGTAGGCTATAAAGAAGACGATATCCGTGCCTTTTTGCCACGCTCTGTCCGTAATGTGGAAAATGCAGAAGCGCGTTTACGTGCGGCTCTATAAAACATCAAGGCTGGGAGTGACTCCTGGCCTTCTCTAATATTTAATACTCTTCGAAAATCAAATTCAAACCACGTCAGCTTCACCTTGCCGTACTCAAGTACAGCCTGCGGCTAGCTTCCTAGTTTGCTCTTTGATTTTCATTGAGTACAAATTTGATAACATGTGAGGATTTATGAAAAAGTTAGTCATTGGAACATTCGCAGCACTATTTTTGCTCGTTGGATGTGGTCAGAAAAAAGAAACAGCCGCTTCAACTACTGAGAGTTCTCAGGAAGCTCTACAGTCTACCTTGCCCGTATTAGAAAATGCAACCAAGAATACAGTTGTTACCAAGACCTTGGTTTTGCCAGCTGATGAGAGTGGAGCACAGCAAACTCAAATCATTACTTACAAAGGCAATCAATTTTTAAGCTTGACCATTCAGCAGAAACGTCCTGTATCAGAAGATTTAAAAAATTATATTTCTGAGCGAGGATTAGATGAAGCTAAAAAAGCTCTTAAAGAAGCTGAGGACAAGGATGAGTCTGTTCAAGCGGCTCGAAAAATTTCAGGCTTTACCATCGAAACGACTCTTTTAAATGAGAAAGAAATGGAAACCAAGACTAGCTATGATTTCCAAACACTGGATCTCAAAAAAGCGAGTGAAAACGAATACTTGAAGAATGTTGGACTGGAAAATCTATTGAAAAACGAACCAGAGGACTATATTGCTAATCGTGTTGCAAATGGGGCAACAGTCCAGTAAAAAGTCAGAGAAAATCAGCAGAATCAGACTGTGTGATTTGTAGAACGACCGCGAATGTGCTATAATAGTACTATTCTAAGGAAAGAGGGTGTTAGAATGGGATTTACTGAAGAAACCGTACGTTTTAAATTGGACGATTCCAATAAAAAAGAAATCAGTGAAACATTGACAGATGTCTATGCTTCTTTGAATGAAAAGGGCTATAACCCTATTAACCAGATCGTGGGCTATGTTCTCAGTGGAGACCCAGCTTACGTTCCTCGTTATAACAATGCACGAAATCAAATCCGTAAGTATGAGCGAGATGAAATCGTTGAAGAACTGGTTCGCTACTACCTTAAAGGACAAGGAGTCGATCTATAATCTATGAGAATTATGGGATTGGACGTTGGCTCCAAAACGGTAGGGGTAGCGATTAGCGACCCGTTAGGTTTTACGGCACAAGGGCTTGAAATCATCCAAATCAATGAAGAACAGGGAGAGTTCGGTTTTGAACGCCTCAAGGAACTGGTTACAACCTATAAGGTAGACCGTTTTGTTGTTGGTTTGCCTAAAAACATGAACAATACCAGTGGACCGCGGGTAGAAGCCAGTCAAGCCTATGGGGCCAAACTAGAAGAACTCTTTGGTCTACCAGTAGAGTATCAAGATGAACGCCTAACTACGGTCGCTGCAGAGCGTATGTTGATTGAGCAAGCAGATATTAGTCGCAATAAGCGTAAAAAAGTTATTGATAAACTAGCCGCTCAATTGATTTTGCAAAATTATTTAGATAGAAAATTTTAAGACAGAGGAGAAACTATGTCACACGATCACAACCACGATCACGAAGAACGTGAACTTATTACACTTGTAGATGAGCAAGGAAACGAAACTTTATTTGAAATCCTTTTGACTATTGACGGAAAAGAAGAATTTGGTAAAAACTATGTCCTTCTTGTACCAGTTAACGCAGAAGAAGATGAAAACGGCGAAGTTGAAATCCAAGCTTATTCATTCATCGAAAATGAAGATGGAACAGAAGGTGAATTGCAACCAATCCCTGAAGATTCAGAAGATGAATGGAATATGATTGAAGAAGTCTTCAACAGCTTTATGGAGGAGTAAAAACGTCCAGTGGACGTTTTTAGCCCTGCGCTAGAAAATAGAAACGCAGGTAGTCTGGTAGACTGTATCAGCCCAGTTCCTTGAAATAAGAGAGAACTGGTGAGACCGGGGAACGTTTTTACCCTTGCGATAGAAATGAAGATCGCAAGTCGGTCCAGTGGACGTTTTTAGCCTGACGCTAAAAATAAAAACCGTCAGTAAGTCCGGGGGATGTTTTTAGCCCAGTTCCTTAAAATAAGAGAGAACTGGTAAGTTCGGGAGACTGTATCAGCCCTGCTTCTAGAGATAAGAAAAAGCAGGAACGTCCAGTGGACGTTTTTAGCCTGACGCTAAAAATAAAATTTAGCTAGTATCTAGCAAAATGAGTAAAAAGCGAAGAGAATCTTCGCTTTTTTGTTAAGGATTAAGGAGATTAAGCGTGTTTGAAGTAGAAAAATGGCTTCATAGTCGGATTGGATTGAATTTTAGATCAGGATTGGGACGGATGCAAAGAGCAGTAGATTTACTGGAAAATCCTGATCAATCCTATCCAATTATCCATGTGACAGGGACAAATGGCAAGGGGTCAACCATTGCCTTTATGAGAGAGCTCTTTATTTCTCATGGTAAGAAGGTGGGGACCTTTACTTCGCCTCACATTGTTAGCATCCATGATCGGATTTGTATCAATGGTCAACCCATATCGGATGCAGACTTTATCCGTTTAGCAAATCAAGTTAAGGAAATGGAGCAAAGACTTCTAGAAACCCACGATCAGCTATCTTTTTTTGAGTTGTTAACCGTGATTGCTTTGCTTTATTTTAAAGAACAAGGGGTTGATCTAGTTCTATTAGAAGTTGGGATTGGTGGACTTCTTGATACCACTAATGTGGTGACTGGAGAGATTGCAGTTATTACATCAATCGGCCTAGATCATCAGGAGACCTTGGGCAATAGTCTGGAAGAAATCGCTGAACAGAAAGCAGGAATTTTTAAGCCGGAAAGAGTAGCAGTGATTGCAAAATTAGCTCCTGAAGCCCAGCTCGTTTGTCAAAAGGTTGCAGAAGATTTGGATGTAAATCTCTACCAAGCTGACCGAGATTTTTCTTTCAAATCAGGAGATTTTTCTTCTTCTCTAGCGGATTTGACCCAATTAAAACTGGGTTTGGAAGGAGCTTATCAAGAGGAGAATGCTGCTTTAGCTTTGCAGGCTTTTCTATTGTTTATGGCAGCGAGAGGTGAAAAGATCAATGAGGAAGTTGTCCGGTGTGCTTTGAAAACAACCAGCTGGGCTGGGCGTCTAGAAGCTGTTACGGAGCACATTTATCTAGATGGGGCCCACAATTTACCAGCCTTGGAGCGGTTAGTTGAATTTATCCAGGAAAAAATTCAGCAAGGCTATCATCCCCAAATCCTTTTTGGAGCTTTAAAGCGTAAAGATTACAGTGGCATGCTTGGTTATCTGACCGATCATTTGCCTGATACAGCTCTCTATGTGACGAGTTTTGACTATCAGGGATCTTTGGAGGAGAAAGATTTGAGTGACTATCATAGAGTTGCTTCCTATCGAGACTTTATAGATGATTTTGAAAAGTCTGCAGGTGAGAAAGACTTACTGTTTGTTACAGGTTCCCTCTATTTTATATCTGAAGTTCGTGCCTACCTTATAAAAATATAGTTGCTTGATTGACCTTGTTTCCTTTATTTGATATAGTATAAGTAGAATAGTTCTGCAGTTTTTCTGCCTTTAGCTCCTGAAAGAAAGGAGACATTATGTCACTAAAAAAATTTACACTTTCTCTTGCTACTGTGGCAAGTCTTAGTCTCTTAGTTGCTTGTTCGTCAACAACGAAGCCGGCGCCGTCATCCCAAGCAAGCTCTAGCTCTGAAGTGAGCACTAGTCAAGTATCAGAAACCAGTGCTTCTAGTTCTACTACTAGTGCAAAGACTGACGCAACTACTAATATAGATGGGACCTACAAGGGACAAGACGAGGGAGATAGCATTACTCTTGTAGTCACTGGAAATACCGGAACGTGGACAGAAGTTGAAGCGAACGGAGATAAAGAGGTGAAGAAGGTGACCTTCGAACCAGAAAATCAGAGAGTCTTTATTGGAGACGATATCAAGATTTATGTGGCAGAGGAGAACCAGATTATTATCGATGACATGGACCGTGAGGCTTCAGATCGTATCGTTTTAAAGAAATAGACATCATTTGTTGGGATTTGGATCTGTAAAAGACGGATTCAAATCCTTTTTTCATTAACTTTGAGCTCAAAAAAATTCCATACTCTTAAGGTAGCTAATGTCTACCCCAAAAGTATAGAATGAGTGAAATTAAAGAAATCGTTCCTGTAAAAAGTGAGCGACGCCATCTTCTTCGTTGGTCAATGGTAATTGCTCGTCTGCGAAAGGTAACAGAGCAGGATTTGCGTTTTTCATGGCATAGCCTTTACTTGCAAAAGAAAGCATTTCTTGGTCATTATGTTCGTCACCAAAGGCAATCAAATTCTGTTTGTCTATATTCATGACCTTGAGAAGATATTCGAGGGCAAAGGCCTTGTGAACTCCTTTGGGAGTACATTCGAGAATGTTCAAAGGGCCACCCCAATTGTTAATATTGAGTTGGTGCTTGTAAAAGCTGTTCATCTCTTCAGCTAGTGCATATTTATCATCTGCCCTAGTTTGTAATAAAATACAGTTAGGCCCCTTGGTCACTAAATCAGACTGGAATTGGTTTTCAGGGCGAAAGTTTTCAACACCAAATAATTTAGGGTTGGCAATTTCTTTGTCTGTAGCCGTAATGTAAAACTTTTTACGGTATTCACCTGCGATAAAGTCTGCCTCAATCTCCTCTTTTCGTTTCACGATATCCAAGAGGTATTTTTTGTCCACAGTCAGACACTTTTCATGTTTCCAAGTCTTACCTGGCAGATGAGTGAGTGAACCGTTGAAGTTGATCATAGGGGTTTCAAGTTCAAGTTGATCATAAAAATCTTTGGCCATACGGTAAGGGCGACCAGTTGCGATAACAACTTGGTGGCCTTTTTTAGAGATTTTCTTAATCGTTTCAATAGTAAAATCAGAAAGTTTGCTTTCAGAGTTGAGCAAGGTTCCGTCCAAATCGACGGCAATCATTTTTTTAGTCATAAAATCCTCCCGAATCTAGTTTCAGATAAGATGTTTTCTATTATATCAGAAAGTGACTAGAAAAGCTGATAATAAGCGAAAATAAAGAGAATAATATCTCATAAGAATTTTTAAAATTAGAAAAAACATCTTGAAAAGATGAATGATTGGTGATATAATGGTAGTATTGTTCGTAAAATGACAAAGGAGATTAAAAATGGACAAACTATTTAAACTAAAAGAGCACGGGACAGATGTCCGTACAGAGGTTCTTGCTGGTTTAACAACTTTCTTTGCAATGAGTTATATTCTCTTTGTAAACCCTCAAATGCTTTCACAAACAGGAATGCCTGTTCAGGGTGTATTCTTGGCGACAATTATCGGTTCTGTTGTGGGAACTTTGATGATGGCCTTCTATGCTAACTTGCCATATGCGCAAGCTCCAGGTATGGGACTCAATGCCTTCTTCACATTTACCGTCGTATTTGGGATGGGTTATAAATGGCAAGAAGCCCTTGGGATGGTTTTCATCTGCGGTATTATTTCATTGATTATTACATTGACCAATGTTCGTAAAATGATCATCGAATCTATTCCTACAACTCTTCGTTCAGCGATTTCAGCTGGTATTGGGGTTTTCCTTGCTTATGTTGGGATTAAGAATGCTGGTCTCTTGAAATTCTCGATTGACCCAGGTACCTATACAGTAGCAGGTGAAGGAGCAGATAAGGCTCAAGCAGCACTTACTGCAAACTCAGCAGCTGTTCCAGGATTGGTAGATTTCAACACTCCAGCTGTCTTGGTAGCTCTTGCAGGTCTTGCCATTACTATCTTCTTCGTTGTTAAGGGGATCAAAGGTGGTATCATCCTTTCTATTTTGACAACGACAGTTCTTGCGATTGCTGTTGGTCTTGTTAATTTGTCTAGCATTGACTTTGCAAGCAATAATCTTTCATCAGCAGTTAACGACCTAGGAACCTTGTTTGGTGCTGCTCTTGGTTCAGAAGGATTGGGATCTCTGATTTCAAACACTTCTCGTTTGCCAGAAACCTTGATGGCCATTCTTGCTTTCTCATTGACAGATATTTTTGATACTATCGGTACTCTTATCGGTACTGGTGAAAAAGTTGGTATCATTGCAACAAGTGGTGAAAACCATGAGTCAGCTAAATTGGATAAGGCTCTTTACTCTGACTTGGTGGCAACTTCAGTAGGTGCCATTGCAGGTACTTCAAACGTTACAACTTATGTTGAGTCTGCAGCAGGTATCGGTGCTGGTGGCCGTACTGGATTGACAGCCTTAGTTGTTGCTATCTGTTTTGCTCTATCAAGCTTCTTTAGCCCGCTTCTAGCAATCGTTCCAACAGCTGCAACTGCACCAATTTTGATTATCGTCGGAATTATGATGCTCTCTAACTTGAAAAACATTCCTTGGGATGATATGGCTGAAGCTGTTCCAGCTTTCTTCACATCTATCTTTATGGGATTCAGCTACTCAATCACACAAGGGATTGCCGTTGGTTTCTTAACTTATACTTTGACGAAGGTTGTCAAAGGTCAAGTGAAAGATGTGCATGTCATGATTTGGATTTTGGATGCCTTGTTTATCTTGAACTACATCAGTATGGCTCTTAACTAATGACAAAAACTAAAAAAAGAGGGGAGTCTCCCCTTTTTTTGTTGATGGAAATATCACAAAATAAAACTTTTTGGTATAATAAGTACATGTACACAAAAAATGAAGATGAGTTGATTGCACTTGGAGAAAAGCTAGGGCACTTGTTAGAAAAAAATGATGTGTTGATTTTGACTGGTGAGTTAGGTGCTGGGAAAACAACGCTAACAAAGGGTCTGGCTAAGGGATTAGGCATTTATCAAATGATTAAAAGTCCTACTTATACCATTGTTCGAGAATATGAAGGACGTCTACCCCTGTATCACTTGGATGTTTATCGTATCGAAGGGGATGCAGATTCTATCGATTTGGACGAATTTCTTTTTGGATCAGGTGTAACGGTTATTGAGTGGGGACATCTATTGGGTGAGGATCTTCCAGCTGACTATCTAGAATTAGAAATCCTTAAAGATGATGAGGGCCGTGAAGTTATCTTTCATACCCACGGTCAAAGGGCGACAGAACTTTTGAAAGGATTGACGGATGGAGTATGATCTTTTAATCCGTGAAGCGGAAACCCAGGATGCTTCAGAAGTCATTGCTCTCTTGGATCAGATTGGTCAAGAGTCTAATTTTACCAGTCTGGATGAAAATGGGATTGCAATGACTGAGTCTGAGATGCAACATTTTTTGGACAAGCAAGCCCAGTCGGATAATCAAATCATCCTACTAGCTTTTTTGAATAATGAATTAGTAGGAATCATCAATATAACAGCTGATCAACGCCCGCGAGTCCGTCATATTGGAGATGTCTTTTTAGGAATAAAAAAAGCTTACTGGGGAAATGGTCTCGGTAGTATCTTGATGGAAGAAACTATTGAATGGGCCAAATCAAGTGGTAGTATTCGACGGTTACAATTGACAGTTCAAAAAAGAAATCTTGCTGCGGTGCATCTGTATGAAAAAATGGGCTTTAACATAGAAGGATTACAGGAACGTGGTGCTTGTATAGAAGGAGGAGAGTTTCTAGATGTTTACCTAATGGGTCAACTGATAGACGAATAAGAGTATGGCAAAAAAGATAATCGGAATGTTTTTAGGCTTTGTTCTTGTGACAGTACTTGGTGTGGGAGCTTATGCCTATACGATCTACCAACAGAGTACACAGACTTTGGCCAAAACCTATAAAAAAATCGGAGAAGAAACCAAGGTGATTGAAGCGACCGAACCTCTGACGATTTTGCTTATGGGAGTGGACACAGGGAATGTTGAACGTACAGATCCATGGGCTGGTAATAGTGATTCAATGATCTTGGTGACGGTGAATCCTAAAACCAAGAAGACAGTCATGATGAGTTTGGAGCGGGATATTCTCACACAAATCCAGCAGCCAGATGGTAGTGTAACGGAGGCTAAACTCAATGCTGCCTACGCCAATGGTGGAGCAGAGTTGTCTATTTCAACGATTCAAAAAATGATGAATATCCACATTGACCGTTATGTGATGGTCAATATGCATGGACTTCAAAGAATGGTTGATGCTGTGGGTGGTATTACAGTGAACAACACTCTAGGTTTCCCAATCTCTATCCAAGATCAGGAACCATTTAATACGATTTCTATCGGTGTTGGCGAACAGAAGCTAAATGGTGAAGAAGCTCTTGTTTATTCACGTATGCGTTATCAGGATCCAGAAGGAGACTATGGTCGTCAAAAACGTCAGCGTGAAGTGATTCAAAAAGTTGTCGAGAAGATTCTTAGTTTGAATAGTGTGAGTCACTATCAAGAGATTCTGAAGGCTCTTAGCGATAATATGCAGACAAATATCGAAATTACAACGACAACGATTCCTCAGTTGATGGGTTATCAAGATTCATTTAAAAATATTGAGTCTCAACAATTGCGTGGAGAGGATGCAATGCTTCAAGGGACATCTTACCAAATCGTGACATCTGAGCATATGTTAGAGATGCAAAATCTTTTACGCCGTTCGCTCGGGCAACCAGAGGTTACGAATTTGGAGACTAATGTAGTCTTGTATGAGAATCTTTATGGTCAGGGTCAGTTGCCTCAATCTACTAGTGTTGCAGTAGAAGAATTAGAATAATAGGAAACTATTCATCAAATCGTAGGAATTATCCTGCGATTTTTTCAAAGAAATCCGAATAGGTAAGTAGGAGGAAAAATGAAAGCAGAAATTATAGCTGTTGGAACAGAGATTTTGACAGGTCAGATTGTCAATACCAATGCGCAATTCTTGTCTGAAAAGTTGGCTGAAATCGGTGTAGATGTCTATTTTCAGACGGCTGTAGGAGATAACGAGGCTCGTCTCTTATCCTTGTTAGAAATTGCTCAAAATCGCAGTAGTCTAGTTATTTTAACAGGTGGCTTGGGGCCAACGGAAGATGATTTGACCAAGCAAACTTTAGCCCATTTTTTAGGACGTGACTTGACTTTTGATCCTCAGGCTCAGGCTAAGCTGGATGACTTTTTTGCTCACCGACCAGACTATGCTCGAACTCCAAATAATGAACGCCAGGCTCAAATTGTTCAAGGTTCAACTCCATTACCAAACGAAACAGGGCTAGCAGTAGGTGGCATGATTGAAGTGGCTGGGGTAACCTACGTCGTTCTACCAGGACCTCCAAGTGAATTGAAACCTATGGTCTTAAATGAGCTGCTTCCGAGATTGACAACGGGCTCTAAACTCTATTCACGTGTGCTGCGTTTCTTTGGGATTGGCGAGAGCCAGTTAGTGACCATTCTATCAGATTTAATTGACCAGCAGACAGATCCAACCTTGGCACCTTATGCTAAAACTGGGGAAGTGACCCTTCGCTTATCGACCAAGGCTAAGAGTCAAGAAGAAGCGGATCGTGTTCTAGATGCTCTAGAACAAAAAATCCTTGAAAGAGAAACCTTTGAGGGTGTTTCACTTCGAGAAATTTGCTATGGCTATGGAGAAGAAACCAGCTTGGCTAGCCTGGTAGTAGAAGAGTTGAAAAAGCAAAAGAAAACCATTACCGCAGCAGAAAGCTTGACTGCAGGTCTTTTTCAAGCTACTTTGGCAGATTTTTCAGGTGTATCTGCTATTTTTAAAGGTGGTTTTGTGACTTATAGCCTTGAAGAAAAAGCAAAAATGCTTGATATTCCACAGGCTGAATTGGAAAAATATGGAGTTGTATCGGCTTTTACTGCTGAAAAAATGGCTGAACAGGCGCGCATCAAAACCCAGTCAGATTTTGGAATTAGTTTGACAGGAGTGGCTGGACCAGACAGCCTAGAAGGACATCCAGCAGGCACAGTCTTTATCGCTTTGGCACAAGCTTCGGGTACAGAAGTTATCCAGGCAAATATCGCAGGTAGAAGTCGTGGAGATGTGCGAGAAATTGCAGTCCTACATGCCTTTAACCTAGTTCGCAAAGCTTTATTAAGTGCTGGAGATTTGTTATAATAGAAGAAGGTCTTAGGACTATTAGAATATAGGAGAACAAAATGGCGAAAAAACCAACAAAAAAATTAGACGAAATTGGCAAAAAATTTGGTGCTGATCGTGAAAAAGCCTTGAACGATGCCCTTAAATTGATTGAAAAAGACTTTGGTAAGGGATCAATCATGCGCTTGGGTGAACGTGCAGAGCAAAAAGTCCAAGTGATGAGTTCAGGATCTTTGGCTCTGGATATTGCTCTTGGATCAGGTGGTTATCCAAAGGGACGGATCATTGAAATCTACGGACCAGAATCATCAGGTAAGACAACAGTTGCCCTTCATGCGGTAGCGCAAGCGCAAAAAGAAGGCGGAATTGCAGCCTTTATCGATGCGGAACACGCTCTTGATCCAGCCTATGCAGCAGCTCTTGGTGTTAATATTGATGAATTGCTCTTGTCACAACCAGACTCAGGGGAGCAAGGTCTTGAAATTGCTGGGAAATTGATCGACTCAGGTGCGGTTGACCTTGTTGTTATCGACTCAGTTGCAGCTCTTGTGCCTCGTGCGGAAATCGATGGGGATATCGGAGATAGCCACGTTGGTCTTCAAGCTCGTATGATGAGCCAGGCTATGCGTAAACTCGGGGCTTCTATTAACAAGACAAAGACAATTGCTATCTTCATCAACCAATTGCGTGAAAAAGTAGGGGTTATGTTTGGTAATCCAGAAACAACTCCTGGTGGACGTGCCCTTAAATTTTACGCTTCTGTCCGTTTGGATGTTCGTGGAAGCACACAAATCAAGGGAACTGGTGACCAAAAAGATACGAGCGTAGGTAAGGAAACCAAGATTAAGGTTGTTAAAAACAAGGTGGCTCCACCATTTAAAGAAGCCTTTGTTGAAATCATGTATGGTGAAGGGATTTCAAGAACTGGTGAGCTTTTGAAGATTGCAAGTGATCTTGACATCATCAAGAAAGCAGGAGCATGGTACTCTTATAAAGACGAAAAAATCGGACAAGGTTCTGAAAATGCTAAGAAATACTTGGCGGATCACCCAGAAATCTTTGACGAGATTGACCACCAAGTTCGTGTCAAGTTTGGCTTGATTGAAGATGATGCAGTGGCCGATGAAAAAGTTGCACCTGTGGAATCAGAAGTAGCTAATCAAGAAGTGACTCTTGACCTTGGCGATGATCTTGAAATCGAAATTGAAGATTAGAAAGTAAAAGTGGTGGAGGAATCCCCACTTTTTCTGTTCTTTGGACTAAGGAACTGAAACAATGAGAGCTTAATTCTCTTCGAAAATCTCTTCAAACCACGTCAGCTTCGCCTTGCCGTAAGTATGGTTACTGACTTCGTCAGTTCTATCTGCAACCTCAAAGCAGTGCTTTGAGCAACCTGCGGGTTGCTTCCTAGTTTGCTCTTTGATTTTCATTGAGTATAAGATCTGCTAAAACTAGTATCTTCAGATAAAAAGTAGAAAGACTATTGAAAAAGATTTGATTTGATGATAAAATAAATAAAAAGAAAAATTAGTATTAGGAGATTATTATGGAAAAACGTCTAGTTCGTAATGTTCAAGATAAAAAGATTGCAGGTGTTTGTTCAGGTCTTGCTGACTACTTAGATATGGACCAAACATTGGTTCGTGCTATTTGGATCCTCTTCACATTGCTAGGTGGATCAGGAATTCTTGCTTACCTCATTCTTTGGCTCATCATGCCAGAAGCTGGAACAGAAGCGTAAACTTCGTGCATCTTTATAAGATAAATCATGATAAGGCTGAGACAAAATTGTTTCAGCCTTATTTATGATGAGCTAGGGATAGTTTTTTTCAAATTTTCATCTTCTTTGGGAAAAATAAAAAATCACCTGCGACAGGTGATTGTAAATCGGTTATAGAGAAAATTACAAATCTTTAATGGAGATTCAAGGTTGCAATCTAGATTAGTGTTCACTAAAGCGACGGTACTCGATGTGGAAGTCAAAGTAATTCTCTTCTTGCAATTTTTGAAAGATATTCCGATAGGCTTCTTCATCAAAATGGTCACCACGATAGAGAATTTCAAAGCTCATACCCTCGTATTCTAAAAAGGCATTGGCAGTTTTAAAACCATTTTGTAAGTAGAAATCCATGCGGGCTTTTCGTTGTTCGAGGTTATCACAATCTTCGTCCAACCGCTCCACTTCAAGAATCATGGTACGTTGGTAAAAATCAATGAGTTTTTCAATGATTTCTCTCCCGTAGCCATGACTACGGAGATGGGGCATAATGGCAAAGAAACTAATGTAGAAAGCTTTTTGGTTGGAAATGGCAAAAGCGAAGCCGACAAATTCTTCCTCGTTATAGAAAGCGAAAAAGTGAGCATCATCTCTATCCTGGTAACTTAAAAATTCTTCCAAAGGGACCCGTTCTTCTTCAGGAAAGGCTTCCTTGTTTAATTGGTCAACTTTTTCAAGGTCTGGGAATACATCTGTAATTAACTGGCTTGTTAAGCTCATACATAGCCTCCTTTTCTGTCACGATTATACCAGATTGTTTGTATCTAGGCAACGCTTTCTTATCCAAACTCCCTTGTTCCCCTACTAGAAAGCTGATATAATAGCCTTATGAATAAAAAATCAACTGTGGACCTGATTCATGGTCCCATCCTTCCCGCGCTAATTAGTTTTGCATTACCGATTCTACTGTCCAATATCTTTCAGCAACTTTACAATACGGCTGATATCTTGATTGTTGGGCGTTTTTTAGGGCAAGAATCCTTGGCGGCAGTCGGAGCAACAACAGCCATTTTTGATTTGATTATCGGTTTTGCTCTCGGAGTCGGCAATGGAATGGGTGTTGTTATTGCACGTCTCTACGGCGCTCGTAATTTTGAAAAGATTAAGGAAGCTGTCGCAGCAACTTGGATTTTAGGGATTATCTTGAGTGTGCTTGTCATGTTGATGGGCTTTTTTGGTCTTTATCCGCTCTTACAGTACCTAGAAACACCTGCAGAAATTCTCCCTCAGTCCTATGAATATATCTCCATGATTGTTAGCTGTGTGGGGGTTAGTTTTGCTTACAATCTCTTTGCAGGATTACTGCGCTCAATTGGTGATAGCCTTGCTGCGCTTGGTTTTCTTATTTTCTCAGCCATCGTTAATGTCATTCTGGATTTGTATTTTATTACACAATTGCAGTTGGGAGTTCAGTCTGCAGGTCTCGCAACCATCATCTCGCAAGGTTTGTCCGCAATTCTCTGCTATTTCTATATTCGCAAGAGTGTTCCAGAGCTCCTTCCTAGGTGGAAGGATTTTAAATGGAATAAGGCCCTCTATGTCGATCTCTTAGAGCAGGGGCTAGCCATGGGCTTGATGGGTTCAATCGTCTCTGTCGGAAGTGTTATTTTGCAATCCTCTGTCAATAGTTTTGGAGCAGTCATTATCAGTGCTCAGACAGCAGCACGCCGAATCATGGCCTTTGCCTTATTGCCAATGACGGCTATCTCAGCATCGATGACGACTTTTATCTCTCAAAACTTTGGGGCAAAACGTCCAGATCGCATTGTCCACGGTCTTCGACTAGGGAGTTATATCAGTATGGCTTGGGCAAGCTTTGCTTGTGTATTCCTATTTTTTGCAAGTCCTAGCCTAGTTTCTTTCCTGGCAAGTTCGACAGACGGTTACTTGATTGAAAATGGGGCTTTGTACCTACGCATCAGTTCTGTATTCTATCCGTTTTTGAGTCTTTTATTGATCTATAGAAATAGCTTGCAGGGTCTCGGTCAAAAATTCTTGCCACTTGTATCAAGCTTTATCGAGTTTTTTGGTAAAATTATTTTCGTGGCTTGGATCATTCCTTGGACAGGCTATACAGGTGTGATTCTATGTGAGCCCCTTCTCTGGCTAGTTATGACTGCCCAACTTTACTTCTCACTTTCCAAACATCCATGGATCAAAGAAGGCAAAAAACTCTTGGCTACTGGCGGGAAATCCTAGCTTAATTTACAAAAGAAAAATCCATTTCCTCTAGTGAAAATCAGGTAGACTTGTGTTATAATAAGAAAGATTAAAATGTGAAAAAAGGAGATTCCTAATGGGACGTAAATGGGCCAATATCGTAGCCAAGAAAACGGCTAAAGATGGAGCTAACTCTAAAGTATATGCAAAATTTGGTGTAGAAATCTATGTAGCAGCTAAAAAAGGTGAACCAGATCCAGAATTAAACACTGCTTTGAAATTCGTTGTCGATCGTGCCAAACAAGCGCAAGTGCCAAAACACGTTATTGATAAGGCTATCGATAAAGCAAAAGGAAACACAGACGAAACCTTTACAGAAGGTCGTTACGAAGGTTTCGGACCAAATGGTTCTATGCTGATCGTTGATACTTTGACTTCAAACGTTAACCGTACAGCTGCCAACGTGCGTGCTGCCTTTGGTAAAAACGGCGGAAATATGGGAGCTTCAGGTTCTGTATCTTATCTCTTTGACAACAAGGGTGTTATCGTATTTGCAGGTGACGATGCTGATGCTATTTTTGAACTCTTGCTTGAAGCAGATGTTGATGTAGATGATGTAGAAGCAGAAGAAGGAACAATCACTGTCTACACTGCACCAACTGACCTTCACAAGGCTATCGTTGCTTTGCGTGAGTCTGGTATTGAAGAATTCCAAGTAACTGAATTGGAAATGATTCCTCAATCAGAAGTTGAGTTGTCAGGTGAAGATTTGGAAACATTTGAAAAACTCTACGGAGTCCTTGAAGACGACGAAGACGTACAAAAAATCTACACGAACGTAGACGGATTCTAAGAATAAAAATAACCCCTTTGAAAATTCAATATTTTCAAGGGGGTTGTTTATCTTGTGATGACAAAAGGGGCGCAAGAAAGAGACAAAAATCTCTTTTTACAAAAACTTCATTTTTTATCTACAATCGTCTATAATCCAATGGATTGTGGAAATATCGTGGTGCTGGGATTTAGAAATCGAGACTTGGTCTACCGATTGCTATTCCCAGCACCTTTTTAGTTATGTTAAATTTTCACTCCAGAATCAGATTGTTCTTTGCGATCCAGTCCGACAGCAAATTTACGGACTAGAAGAAACTGGCCATTTTCTTGTTTGACGAACGTGAACACAACTGTTTTAGGATCTGAACTGATGGAGAGATATGTGATTCTTTTTATTTCATAGTCTCCCATAATTGAATCTGTTTCTGAATCTGGGATTCCGTGTTTCCTGATAATATCTTTGTAGTTGCTGCCTCCCTTCCCGCTATCAGAAGTGTCCCCTTCTACCAAGGCATCGAACTGTTCCTGACTCCAAGTGAAGAATTCGGTATCCTCTTCGTCATCTTCCTCAGTTGTACTACTATCAGGAAGTTCATCATACTCCCCAGCATTAGTTGAAAAAGTGATGTTTCTATAGGGGTGACTAAAGGTTCTGGCAAGGTCAGTAAAGATATTAGTAGATAGAACTTGAGTTATAAAAACAATGACAATGGAAATAAGACCTAAGGTTGTTCCAATAATGGCCAATGTTTTACGGTTTCTGAGATTGAGGACAATGCCAAAAATTCCTAAAATCAAAGAGGCAATGGCAAGGAAAAATGATAGGATGTTTACAATAGGTATCCAAGAACCAAGAAGTGCCAGGGTTCCAAAGATGATGGCAAAGATTCCTAAGATTTTCTGTTCTTTTTGCTTCATTTGTGAATTACTCATTTCTAGTAAACTGGATTTGTGTTCGTGTGAGATAGTGTTTATTATAGATAAAATAAGAGCTGATGTCAATTTATACCGAGATAGTTCTCATAGAAACTTTTTTCTTGACATCTTTTCTGAAAATGATAAAATAGTTCTCATGGAAACTTAAATGTTCTTATGGGAACTATTTTTACTTAGAAGGGAGATAGCATGGATAAACCGATGTTGGTTTTTAAACGTTTTGGTCACCAGTTACATCTGCTGGTACAAAAGGAAGCCAAGCGTTGTGGTATTGAATTTATGGGGGGACCGCAAGGGCAGGTCATTCGTTTTTTAGAACGTCGTGAGCATGAACAAGAATTAACACTCATCAAGGATATTGAACAAGAACTCAATATTACCAAGTCAGTTGCTAGTAATTTGGTCAAGCGTATGGTGCAAAATGGTTTGGTAGAGTTGGAGGTGAGTCCAAGTGATAAACGGGCGAAATTTGTTCATTTGACCGAAAAATCACGCTCTCAAATGAAGCAAGTTAAGTCTTTTTTTGATCGAATTGACCGTAGTTTACTTGATGGTATTTCTGAAGAGAATCTCCTTATCTTTGAAGAAGTCCTTGGGGAACTACAAGCAAATGTTGAAAAAATAGGAGATAAGTAGGAGATAAGAATGAAGAAACTCGCTAAGCGTATCACAGGAAAAGAGTGGGGCATGATTCTAATAACTGTTCTCTTTACCTGTTGCTCGGTCTATCTAGAGTTAGAAGTACCGACTTACGTTTCAAAAATAACAGAATTACTTGGAACGCCAGGTACGGAGTTGGGAGACCTTTGGTCGCCAGCAACTAAGATGATGGGTTTGTCATTCTTGGCCTTCCTATCATCTGTAACAGTTGGATTTTTTGCTTCTCGTGTTGCAGCGTCTTACACGACTCACTTGCGAAGTGATATTTTTAATCGTGTCTTGGATTATTCTCAGACAGAAATCAAACGTTTCTCTATTCCTAGTCTTTTGACTCGGACGACCAATGATATTACGCAGATTCAAATGCTCTTTACTATGGGACTCCAAGTGGTCACTCGAGGGCCTATTATGGCTATCTGGGCCATTGGAAAAATCCTTGGGAAGTCTGAGTACTGGCTCTGGGCAGTAGTAATCGCTGTTATCGTCAATGTTTTGATGACAACTGTTCTCCTGACTCTGGCCTTTGCAAAACAATCTGTCATCCAGAAATTGACAGATAAACTCAATAGTATCACTCGTGAAAGCTTGACAGGGATACGAGTGGTTCGTGCTTACAATGCTGAAGATTATCAAGATAAGAAATTTGAAGAAGCCAATGAGGAAGTCACTCGTCTCAATCTCTTTGTCAATCGATTGATGGCTATTATGAATCCTATTATGATGGCGATTTCGAGCGGTTTGAGTCTAGCCATTTACTGGATTGGTGCCTATATCATCAATGATGCTAGCCTGACAGACCGTCTACCACTCTTTAGTGATATGGTGGTCTTCATGTCTTATGCCATGCAGGTCGTGATGGGCTTCTTGCTCATGGGTGCTCTCTTTATCGTCCTTCCTCGTACCTTGGTTTCTGCAGGACGTATCAATCAAGTGCTAGACTTGCATTCTTCTATTGAAAATCCTAGTCAACCACAGACGGCAGATTCTTCTATTCAAGGTCAAGTAGAATTCCGTGATGTCACCTTCCGCTATTCTAAAAACTCAGAAGCAGTTGTGGAACATGTCAGCTTCAAGGCAGAAGCTGGTCAAACGGTCGCCTTTATAGGTTCAACTGGTTCTGGTAAATCTACGCTTGTGAACCTCTTGCCCCGTTTTTATGACGTTTCGGATGGGGAAATCCTAGTGGACGGCGTCAATGTTCAGAATTATGACTTAGAAGATTTGCGTAATAAAGTTGGCTATATCCCTCAAAAAGCTGTGCTCTTTTCTGGAGATGTTAAGGGCAATCTCGACTTTGGTAAGAGTCAAGAAACGCCACTAAGTGAGACGGCCATGTGGCAAGCTCTGGAATTGGCTCAATCTAAAAATTTTATAGAAGATAAGGAAGCAGGTATAGCTTCAGAAGTAGCTCAAGGCGGGACTAATTTCTCAGGTGGACAGAGACAACGTCTGGCCATTGCACGCGCCTTGGCTCGTAAACCAGAGATTCTCATTTTTGATGACTCATTCTCAGCCTTGGACTACAAGACAGATCGTATCTTGCGTCAAGTATTAGCTGAAAAAACACAATCCATGACCAAGTTAATCGTTGCCCAACGCATTTCAACCATTATGGATGCAGACCTGATCTTAGTCTTGGATCAAGGTAAAGTCGTGGGACAAGGCACCCACAAGGAACTTCTTACAAACAATGAAGTTTACCAAGAAATTGCCTATTCACAACTATCGAAGGAGGAATTGGAACATGGAAAATAAGAAAATGTCCTTATTTAAACAGTGTAGACCTTTTCTAGCAGGTCTCCAACTTCCCCTACTAGTCGCAGTTGTGGCGGCTATCTGTTCAAGTATTATCACGGTTTATGGACCAACTAAGATCAAAGAAATTACCAATTTGATTTCAGATGGGTTAATGACAGAGATTGACCTAAAGGCTGTCTCAAGTATTGCTAGCTTTTTGGTTATCCTCTATGTGATTGGGATTATCCTGAACTATACGCAAGCCTACATTTTTTCAACTAGTATCCAACATTTCTCAAAACGTTTGCGGACAGCTATTGCTGAGAAAATCAATCGCTTGCCACTTGCTTATTTTGACCGTCATTCTCAAGGGGACACCCTTTCTCGTGTGACTAATGACGTTGATACAGCAGCTCAGTCTCTTAACCAAAGTTTAGGAACAGTGATCTCAGCTAGCTTTTTACTAATTGCTGTTTTGATTACCATGTTTGGTATGAACTGGATTTTGGCACTGGTAACCGTTGTTTCAACCCTTGTTGGATTTACGGTAGTTTCCGTAATTATGGCCAAGTCGCAGGGCTACTTTAAAGCTCAACAAAACAACCTAGCAGCTGTAAATGGCTATGTGGAAGAAATGTACTCTGGGCATAATGTGGTGACCAGCTATAATGCTGTGGGACCAACAAAAGACACATTTGCAGGCTTGAATCAGAATCTACATGATAGCATCTGGAAATCTCAGTTTATCTCTGGAATTATGATGCCTGCCATGATCTTTGTAGGCAACTTTAGTTATGTTCTAGTCATTATCGTCGGTGCTGCCTTGGCTCTTGAAGGGTATATCAGTATCGGGATTATTGTAGCCTTCATGGTTTATGTTCGAACCTTCTCGCAACCCTTATCACAGATTGCCCAAGGAATTACCAGCTTACAACAAGCTAGTGCAGCCATGACTCGTGTCTTCGAATTTCTAGGTGAAGAAGAAATGGAAGATGAATCTCATAAGGAAAGACAATTGACCAACATGAAGGGTGAAGTAATCTTCGACAGAGTTTCATTTGGCTACACACCGGAGCGAACGATCATTCATGACTTTTCTGCGACAGCTCATGCAGGTCAAAAGGTCGCGATTGTCGGACCAACTGGCGCTGGGAAGACGACCATTGTTAACCTCTTGATGAAATTCTATGAGATTGATAAGGGGAGCATCCGCATCGACGGTGTGGATACCAAGGCTATGAAGCGCTCAGAAGTACACGATGCCTTTTCAATGGTCTTGCAGGATACCTGGCTCTTTGAAGGAACCATTCGTGACAATCTCGTCTACAATCAAACAGGTATCAGTGATGAAGGTGTTATTGAAGCTGCCAAAGCAGTAGGAATCCACCACTTCATCACAACCTTACCTGATGGATACGATACTGTTTTGGATGATACAGTGACCTTGTCAGTCGGACAGAAACAACTCTTGACCATTGCTCGTGCTCTGATCAAGGATGCTCCGCTCTTGATTCTGGACGAAGCAACATCCTCAGTCGATACTCGTACGGAGGAGCTGATTCAAAAGGCTATGGACCGTTTGATGGAGGGACGCACATCCTTTGTTATTGCTCATCGCTTGTCAACGATCCGCAATGCTGATTTGATTCTGGTCATGAAAGAAGGAAACATCATCGAGCAAGGAAATCATGAGGAACTCATGGCTCAAGGTGGTTTCTATGCCGACCTCTACAATAGTCAATTTATAGAAGACCAAGTAGAAGAATAGTCATTCAAAAGAAGGCTTGACGGCCTTCTTTTTCTTCTTTATACTGGTATAATAGAAAGAGGAGAGTATGAGTCAGAAATTACACAATATGAATTTTTCTGCGGTCTATCAAGCCTTGATCGCAAAAGTTGAGCGAAAGGGTGGAAGGGCAGAATCCGTTCACCAAGTGACCAGTTGGCTGACAGGTTATGAAGTGAGTGACATCCTCACTTGTCTGAATAAAGACCTTACTTATGGAGATTTTTTTCGACAGGCGCCGTCTTATGCTCCTGAACGGATAGCGATTACAGGAAAGATTTGTGGAGTTCGTATTGAGGAAATTGAGGATCCTCTGATGCAGGAAATCCGTCGTCTGGACAAATTAGTAGACTGGCTTGCTAAGGGGAAAACAGCCCAGCAGGTCCTAGAAAAGTATGAGAAATAGAAATGAAAAACTATCAAGAATGGTACGAGAAGAGGAAATCAAGTCTTCTTCGACATCCACAACTTTTGCAATTGATGCGAGTTTTTAATCGCATGATGACAGTCCTGATGCCCTTGGCATACTTGACACTGTTGGGAACAAACTTTGTAAGTAAAGGGGTTGGGAAAGAACTTTCTGCCTATATTTTGGTACCAGCTTTAGGCTTTGTCCTATTGACATTAGTTCGTAAGTGGATCAATCAACCGCGTCCTTATGAGACTTGGGAAATTATTCCGCTACTAGACAAGGATAGCTCTGGGAATTCAATGCCCAGTCGCCATGTCTTTTCGGCAACCATCATTTCCATGGCTTGCCTGCATGCAAATCTACCTGTGGGGTTGGTTTTGTTGGTCTTATCAGCTTTTCTCGGTCTTGTGCGAGTCTTGGGTGGTGTTCATTACCCCAAGGATGTTCTGGTTGGCTATGCCTGTGGCCTCCTCTTGGGAATTCTTTTCTTTATTTTGTAAGAAGCAAAGCAAGTGGGCTTGGCCTCGTAACCACTTACGGGTTAAAAGCGACCACTTGCTTTTTTGCCCTTGTAAAGTCTTTTAGGCTTTGGTATAGTAGATGCAGAAAGGAGATAGGATGAAGTTACGAATCGAGATTGATAGTGAATTAACTGAGACAGAGATTGTCATCAAGGCTGCAGCCCTGACAGATGAAATAGCTGACTTGCAACGACTCTTGCAAGAAACCAAGGCTCCTAGGTTGATCTTTTACAAGGGGACGGGTGAGTATTACTTAGACTTGGCAGAAATCCTCTTCTTTGAGACGGAAGGTAGCAAGATTTACGCCCATACCCAGAAAGAGGCCTACGAGGTTCGGCTCAAGCTTTATGAGTTGGAGTCTATCCTGCCCCGTTATTTCAGTCGGGTTTCCAAGTCGACCATTGCCAATATCCGTCAGGTCTACTCGGTGGACAAGTCCTTCTCAGGGACAGGCACTATTTCCTTTTATCAAACCCACAAGGAGGTTCACGTGTCACGACACTACCAATCCCTCCTAAAAGAAAATCTAAGAAACATGAGGTAAGAACATGAAAAAGAAAGCATTTGGTATTGTGTTGCTCGTTTTGGCAGCTTTAATATTATTACAAGGAAATTTTGGAATCCCTTCATTCGGTGGGCAAATTTGGCCCTTGCTTGGTATTGCATTTTTTGCCTATCAATCAGTTGGAGCTTTGTTGCGTCGTCACTTAACTTCAGCCTCTTTTACAGCTCTAGTAGCCTTAATGATTGCTAACCACTTTTATGGCATTTTACCAATTCCTAATCAGTCATTGTTCTGGGCAAGTATTTTAATCGTAATGGGTGTCAGCGCACTCACTCATTCTAACAGAACTTGGAATGGGAAAAAATGGTGGTATGACGGTGAAAAGACCATTCTGACAGACAAGGAAGTCGCTTTTGGGGCGGGTACATTTTACAAGCAAGACCAAGCATTGGTAGAAGATGAGTTTGAGGTAGGTTTTGGGAATGCCAAGATTTATTATGACAATGCAGAGATGTTAGGTGATTTTGCTACTCTGAATATCGAAGTCGGTTTTGGGAATGCAGTTATCTACGTGCCTCAACACTGGAGAGTAGATCTAAAGGTAGAGACTTTTTGTGGAGCAGCCAAGGCAGATGCCCCTGTAGCCCCAACCAGCAAAACTTTGATTATCCGTGGAGATGTAGCTTTTGGGAAACTAGGAGTTGTTTACGTTAAATAAAAAAATCTTCCAATCCCCTTGCCAAAAAAGAGAAAGTGTGATAACATAGTACAGTATGTGGTGCTAGCACATCCGCTATATTAGATCTAATAGGAGGAAAACACAATGGCTAAAGTATGTTACTTTACAGGTCGTAAGACTGTATCAGGAAACAACCGTTCACACGCGATGAACCAAACAAAACGTGCCGTAAAACCAAACCTTCAAAAAGTTACTGTTCTTATCGATGGTAAACCTAAAAAAGTTTGGGCTTCAGCTCGTGCTTTGAAATCAGGTAAAGTAGAACGCGTTTAATAAAGAGTAAAAGGCCATCAGGTCTTTTTCTTTTGCTCTAAGCTCAAAAAGTCTCGTCAAAGGAGCAAATATCCGCCGATACAGTATTCTGCTTTTACACTTGGCTTGAAATATGATAAAATAGAGTATCAACTAGTTGAGGTAGAAAAAATGACTGTAAAAATTAATACAAAAGATGGTCAAATCGAACTAACAGATGAAGTGATTGCTACCGTTGTAGGCGGTGCAGCAACTGAGATTTTTGGTGTGGTCGGTATGGCAAGTAAGAAAGCCCTCAAAGATAATTTCCAAGCCCTCCTTGGGAAGGAAAATTATTCTAAAGGTGTCGTTGTAAAAGCGGCCGAAGATGGTAGCATTGCAGTTGATGTATATACCGTGTTGAGCTACGGAACTAAGATTAGTGAAGTCTCAAAAAACATCCAAGAGCGTGTACGCTTTAGTTTGGAAAACCAACTTGGCATCACTGCTCAAACTGTAAATGTCTACATTCAAAATATCAAAGTTGTAGGAGAATAATCGTGTCAAATATTACTACAAGCTTATTTCAAGAAATGGTACAGGCTGCATCTACTCGTTTGAACAAGCAAGCCGAATATGTCAACTCATTGAACGTCTTCCCAGTTCCAGATGGAGATACAGGAACAAACATGGGAATGACTATCGAAAATGGTGCTAAAGAAGTAGCAGACAAACCAGCTTCAACAGTTGGTGAGGCTGCAAGTATCTTGGCTAAAGGTCTGTTGATGGGTGCGCGTGGAAACTCAGGAGTTATCACTTCTCAGCTTTTCCGCGGATTTTCGCAAGCTATCAAGGAAAAAGATGAATTAACAGGGAAAGATCTAGCTCTTGCCTTCCAATCAGGTGTTGAAGTAGCCTACAAGGCTGTTATGAAGCCAGTTGAAGGAACAATCTTGACTGTATCACGTGGTGCAGCCATCGGGGCTAAGAAAAAAGCCGAGCAGACAGATGATGCTATTGAGGTGATGCGTGCAGCCTTGGAAGGAGCTAAAACAGCCCTTGCGAAGACTCCAGATATGCTTCCAGTCTTGAAGGAAGTTGGAGTTGTAGACTCAGGTGGTCAAGGTTTGGTCTTCATCTATGAAGGCTTCCTTTCAGCTCTTACTGGTGAATATAGCGCTTCTGAAGACTTTGTAGCGACTCCAGCCAACATGAGTGAGATGATCAATGCAGAACACCACAAGTCTGTAGCTGGACATGTGGCAACAGAAGACATCACCTTTGGTTACTGTACAGAGATCATGGTTGCCCTTAAACAAGGCCCAACTTATGCTAAAGACTTTGACTACGAAGAATTCCGTAACTACTTGAACGAACTTGGGGATTCACTTCTTGTTGTCAATGACGATGAAATCGTTAAAGTTCACGTCCATACAGAAGATCCAGGTCTTGTTATGCAAGAAGGTCTGAAATATGGTAGCTTGGTTAAGGTTAAAGTCGATAACATGCGTAACCAACACGAAGCACAAGTAGAAAAAGAAGCTAAAGTCAGCAAACCAGCTGAGGAAAAAGAATATGCTCTTATCGCAGTAGTAGCTGGACAAGGCTTGGCAGACATCTTCCGTGCTCAAGGTGTGGACTACGTCATCGAAGGGGGACAAACCATGAACCCTTCGACAGAAGACTTTATCAAGGCTGTTGAGCAAGTTAATGCTCGTAACATCATCTTCTTGCCAAACAACAAAAATATCTTCATGGCAGCTCAATCTGCAGCTGAAGTCTTAGAACAACCAGCAGTAGTGGTAGAAGCTCGTACCCTTCCTCAAGGATTGACTAGTCTTCTTGCCTTCGATCCAAGCAAGTCTATCGAAGAAAATAAAGAACGCATGACTGCAGCCCTTGGTGATGTGGTCAGTGGTAGTGTAACAACAGCCGTTCGTGACACGACTATCGATGGTTTGGAAATTCATGAAAATGACAATCTTGGTATGGTAGACGGTAAGATCCTCGTATCAAACCCTGACATGCACCAAACTCTGACTGAAACTTTGAAACATATGTTGGATGAAGACAGTGAAATCGTAACCTTCTATATCGGTGAAGATGGAAGTGAAGAACTTGCCAATGAAATTGCCCAAGAAATCACAGAAGAATTCGAAGATGTCGAAGTCGAAATCCACCAAGGTCAACAACCAGTGTATCCATATCTTTTCAGTGTGGAATAAGAATGAAATAGAAAACGAAAGAGGTCGGGAAAAGATTCCCGATCTTTTTGGTTTGCAATGAGTTTTGGACCCAGTAGGTGATTGGGGCTAGAAAATCAATCCAATCTAGTAATTTTTGTTCCATCATTTTTAATGACATTTGTCATATCTCCTCATGACAGAAGCTTCTAGTGACACAACCTTCAAAGAATTATAATAGATGTATCAAATGGAGGAAGAAAAAATGAAACATAAAGTAATTGTCGCAATGAGTTTAGTAGCAGCAGGAGTCATGACTTATCTCATGTTTTCAGGATTGGATGAAGGCTTCTATCATTTTCCTTGGGAGTTGTTTGCAGGATTTGGCATGATGTCTTGGCTTATCCGAGAAGGCTTGAAATTGGTCTCAGATGTGAAAAAGGAGTTTGAAAAATGAAAAAAGCGATTCTCTTTCTTTTTATTGGACTGTCACTAGTGGTATGGTTGGTAGAAATGTTTACAGGTTGGTTTGATCAAGCCTTCCTTCACCAATTCATCCGTGGTGCCTGGGGGTTAGGATTTATGATTTTTATCGCCTTTCCGATGGGAAAGGAGTGGCTGAAAGGAGAATATCATGAACATGATTAAGGTAGAAAGCCTAAATAAAAACATCAAGGGCAAGGCTATTTTGAAGGATATTTCCTTTGAGGTAGCTGAAGGTGAATGCGTCGCCTTGATTGGACCCAATGGTGCTGGAAAGACCACACTCTTGGACTGTTTACTTGGAGATAAACTGGTCACAAGCGGTCAAGTATCCATCCAAGGCTTGCCAGTGACGAGTTCTCAGTTAGACTACACAAGATCCTACCTCCCTCAAGAAAATGTCATTGTTCAGAAATTAAAGGTCAAAGAGTTGATTGCTTTCTTTCAAAGCATTTACCCAAATCCCTTGAGCAACCAGGAAATCGATCAACTACTGCAGTTTAACAAGCAACAAAAAGAACAATTCGCAGAAAAATTGTCAGGTGGGCAGAAGCGTCTCTTCTCTTTTGTCTTGGCCTTGATTGGCCGACCAAAGCTTATCTTTTTAGATGAGCCAACTGCGGCCATGGATACCTCAACCCGTCAACGATTTTGGGAAATTGTTCAGGAGCTAAAAGCTAAGGGAGTTACTATTCTCTATTCGTCCCATTATATTGAGGAAGTAGAGCATACAGCGGACCGGATTTTGGTCTTAAATAAGGGAGAGTTGATTCGTGATACGACACCACTCGCCATGCGCAGTGAGGAGATTGAAAAGCACTTTGTCCTACCTCTAGCTTACAAGGAAGTCGTCGAACAGTCTAACTTGGTTGAAAACTGGTCACAAAAACAAGATGCCCTGCAAGTAGTCACACGTGAAGCGGATGCTTTCTGGGAACAGTTAGTCCAGGCAGGCTGTAGGATACAAGAAATTGAAGTCAATAACCGTAGCTTGCTAGATACAATCTTTGAAGAAACACAAAAGGGAGATGACTAAGATGAAACGATGGATCGCACTAAACAAGATAGAATTTCTATTGACCAAACGACAATTAGTCTATTATTTATTATCAGTAGGTATGCCGACAGCCTTCTATTTATTCTTTTCAGGCATGTACCAGGACACACCCGGTGGACCAGCTAATTTTATGCGTGATTACCTCATCTCCATGACGGCTTTTTCCATGATGTCGACAGCCATGTTTTCATTTCCAGCTGTCTTACATACCGATAAAATCAACAACTGGCAGAAAACATTGCGCCATACTCCGGTAAATATGGTAGAATATTATCTATCAAAGATAACAAGTATGATGGTTGATTATTTGGTTTCAATCCTGGTTGTTTTCTCAGTTGGGCACTTGGTCAGGGGTGTGGATATGCCTCTAGGAAGCTGGATTGGGGCTGCGCTCTTGCTGATTGCGGGAAGTATAGCCTTTGTAGCGCTTGGCTTGACCTTGACTCTCTTGCCGACTAGTCAGCTGATGTCTGTCGTGGGCAATCTACTCTATCTAGGCTTGGCTGTGTTGGGCGGACTCTGGATGCCTGTCTCTTTATTTCCAGACTGGATGCAAGCAATCGGGAAGCGTCTACCAACCTATCAGTTGATGGAATTGATCAAGACCTTCTTAAATGAGGGTGGCATCAATCTATCAGCTACAGTTTATCTACTTGTTTTTTCAGCAGTTTTATTTGGTTTGACCATTTACCTTCAAGGTCATAAGGAGAATGCTTAATGCTTGAAAGACTGAAAAGCATAGACTATATGTATTGGGCCAGTTTGATTTTTATGTTTTTTTCCATCATTCCTGTAGTGACTGGGGAGCTTCCTGTCTGGCATTTATTGATTGATATTCTATTTGTAGTGGCGTATTTGGGTGTTTTAATAACTAAGAACCAGCGCCTTTCTTGGCTTTTCTGGGGCATCATGCTGGTCTATGTAGCTGGGTATACTGCCTTTGTTGCTGCGAATTATATCTGGTTTTTCTTTTTCCTTTCCAATCTCTTAATTTATCATTTTGGTGTACGTAGTTTAAAGTCTTTACATGTCTGGACTTTTCTCCTTGCTCAAGTCCTTGTTGTGGGGCAACTTTTGATTTTTCAGGAAGTTGAGTTTCTAGTCTATCTACTTGGAATTCTCACTTTTATCGATTTAATGACTTTTGGCTTGGTTCGGATTCGTATTGTGGAGGATTTGAAAGAAGCTCAGGCCAAGCAAAATGCCCAGATAAATCTATTGCTTGCTGAAAATGAACGTAGTCGTATCGGTCAGGATTTGCATGATAGTCTGGGACACACCTTTGCTATGCTGAGTGTCAAGACAGATTTAGCCTTGCAGTTATTTCAGATGGAGGCTTACCCACAGGTGGAAAAGGAATTAAAAGAAATTCACCAGATAAGCAAGGATTCCATGAATGAAGTGCGGACCATTGTGGAAAATCTGAAATCACGGACCCTAGCTTCAGAACTTGAGACTGTTAAGAAGATGCTGGAAATTGCTGGCATTGAGGTTCAAGTTGACAATCAATTGGACAAGGCAAGCTTGACTCAGGATGTAGAGTCGACGGCTGCTATGGTTTTGTTAGAACTGGCGACCAATATCATCAAGCATGCCAGCGCTGAAAAAGCCTATCTAAAACTGGAACGCACAGACCAGGAATTGGTCCTGACAGTTAGAGATGATGGGAAAGGTTTTGCAACTGTAAAAGGAAATGAACTTCATACAGTCCGTGACCGTGCAGCAGCCTTCTCAGGTCAAGTAGAGCTGGTCAGTTTGAAAGATCCCACAGAGGTGCGCGTGCATCTGCCTTATAAGGAGAGAAAGTAGATGAAAGTATTAGTCGCAGAAGACCAAAGTATGCTTAGAGATGCCATGTGCCAGCTCTTAAGCTTTCAACCAGATGTGGAGACCGTCTTGCAGGCGAAAAATGGAGCTGAAGCTATTGAGGTTTTGGGGAAAGAAGCAGTAGATATTGCCATCCTTGACGTCGAAATGCCAGTCAAGACAGGACTAGAAGCACTTGAGTGGATCAAACAAGAAGTGCCTGAAACAAAGGTAGTTATCGTTACAACCTTTAAACGTCCAGGTTATTTTGAACGAGCGGTCAAAGCAGGAGTCGACGCCTATGTCTTGAAAGAGCGGAGCATCGCCGAGCTCATGCAAACCCTGCATACGGTGTTAGAGGGACGCAAGGAGTATTCTCCAGAGCTGATGGAAGTCATGATGACCCATCCCAATCCCTTGACCGAGCAGGAAGTCGCTGTTTTGCATGGAGTTGCACAAGGCCTCTCCAACCAAGAAATTGCAGATAAGCTCTACCTCTCAAACGGCACCGTCCGTAATTACATGACTAATATCCTCTCTAAACTAGGCGCCAGCAACCGAACCGAAGCAGCCAAAACTGCCGAAGAAGAAGGCTGGTTGTGAGGGGGAGGTAAGTAAGTAAAAATCTCTTAGAAATGGATCTAAGAGATTTTTTGTCATGATAACATGCATTTAATGGTAGAATTATTTATTTCATTTTCTCCTGAAATTTTAGTATCAGGATTTTGAAAGATCGAGTTCTAGATACATCTTTTCTGATGACAGATCGTTTTGACCATCGAGCAAGAGATTTTCAAAAAAAGCTGTTAAAAACTCAGGACGTCTCTGTAAAATCTTTGCATTATCTAATACCAAGGCATCACGAAAATACTTGGCATGTTGCTGAAATGGTGTATTATCAATATCAAAACCAAACTCACGAAGATACTGAATCAAAAATACCGTTACCGTCCGAGTATTTCCTTCGCGAAATGGATGAATCTGCCAAATTCCTGAAATAAAATGCTGGATTTGTTTAACAATATCCGTCTGGGTTAGTGTTGCATATGAAACTTGTCTTTCCTGATTAAAATCATAATCCAAGGTCATTTGAATCATAGAGTAATCAGAGTACACAACACTTTCACCATTTAAAACAGGTTCATTCTTTGTGATATTGGTTTGACGAAATTGCCCCACGGGAATAGAGGTTTCAAATATATCCTGAAACAACTCCTTATGAATAGCAAGTAAGGTCGCAGGACTGAAGCTAAAGCCTCTTCGAGACAATAGTTCTACAATACGTAGAGAAACCAAGTCTGCCTCTTCCGTACTTGCATCAATAGTATTGTGATAAGCCGTTGCATCCTCATAAACCTGCTCATAAGTCAGTTCACCCCGAGCCTGTTTCTCAGCCAAAGATTCCATATAAGCTGATGGCACTAGATTGTCAACTTTCTGCAGACCAAAACCTATCCGCCATAAATCACGCTTAGCTTCATAAGACAAGTTTGGATTGTCAATGTTGTAAGTTGGTTGCATAGAAAGTTCCTTTCAATTGTTTTTCTTCAGTGACTGAATAATATGATTATCAAGATATATCTGAATAAATGGGCTAGTAAGTCTGACGCGCAGACTTATCGAAGTCATTGGCATACACCACTCTAAACTCGTTGGTCTGTTCAAATCCCAACTCAATTCCCACATTATCTGAGAAGAGAGTTGCAATGTTGTAATTATCAGGTCTGTTCGAACTTAGAGGATTTGTTGTGTAGTAAGCTGCTTTCTAAAACAGTAGTAATAATATATCTAACAAAAATATTTTGTGTGGAGATAATTAGTTATTGTAAAAATAATAATTTTAAATATTACTTCTTTTTCCAGAGTTTTTCTAATTCTTCAAAATTAATATCTTTCCAACTCTCTTTCCATAATTGATAGTATGGAACATCTTTAGAAGAAGGTTTATTTTCACAAACATCAATTTTTACAATCGATGGTAAAATAGTCGCTTCTCCCATGAGTAGTGCTTCGCCCGTTGCTAAGCTAGGTAATTTATCAACAATACCTCCCATAGAATCTGGCAATAATTGTCTTACATACGATTGATCTATAGGATTTGTTAACCTCATTGTTATGAAATTACTGCACTGTGAGAAAATTGTTTCAGAAATTTCAGAAGGTCTTTGACTAGCTAAAAGTAAAGTAACACCATATTTTCTTCCTTCTTTTGCAATTCGTTCTATTGACTGGCGAGAAGCTCTGTACTTAGTTAGAGAGCTCTTAGGCACATACTTATGAGCCTCTTCATAAACTAATAAAATAGGTACATCAGAAGCTAGATTATTACTACTATTAAATTGCTTATAGTAATATCCATACTCAAACATAATTCTTGAAATCAAAGAAACAGTTATACTCAATACATCAAACGGTACCCCACTCAAATCAAGAATAGTAACATTAGTCAGGAAAGCTTCAGTATATCCGATAAGCTGTTTTAAAACTGATTGTAATGTTTCTCCCTCTATTCTATCACCTAACAAAAACTCCAACCTTTTATCATATATCTTTGACTCTAACCGACTAATATAATTTGATAATTTACCATTTAATGGACCAGCCTTTGTCTGCCCTTCCCTTGCTCCAGCAATTTGTTCTTCATTTTTTTCATAAGCATATTGTAGAACTTCTCGAATATCAAAATAAATTGGAGAATCAAAATGTAATTTTTCTTTTTCCTCATCTGATCCCATAAATTGATTTTTTTTACTTTGAATCACAGACTTTTTAAAAATATTTCTTTGATTATGATCACTTCCCTCAGTATCTAAGAATAATTCTTGTAACTCATCACTATTTAATAGCCAATATGGTAAAACTAGATCATCAACATTGATAAGTCTAGCATTTGGGAAAGCACTTTGATATTCATTATGAATATCAAAGATAAGTATATGTGAATTATTTAGTCCTTCATATTCACCATTTTTAGAATGTATAGCATTTTGAACAACTTTTGCAACTGTGTGAGACTTACCCGAACCAGTTGAACCAACAATAGCAATATGCTTATTGAAAAATTTATTTCCTTCCACAGGAATCTCAATCTCATTATTCGATGATAACGAAGAGAATTTAAATTTAAGTTCATCTTTTATAGAATTTTCAAAAATTAACTTTATTTCTTCAAATTTAGCTGGTTCAACCGATTTAGGAGGAATAGTTATTGTATCACTTCCCCTTACAAATTTATTTTCTTCATCAATCATCCCCAAAGGTACAGCTTCAATAATATATTTAATATCAATTCTCTCATCAATTTCAATAGGCTCAATACAAAAATTTTCTATTGTAGCTATTAATGCCAAATCATTTTCATCAGCAATTCTAAGATATGAACCAATTTTCAATTTTTCTTCTGCAATCTGAAAATCTGTGATTGACTTCACTTCAATTTTAATTTTATTAGGTTGTACTGAAACAACTTGAGCATTTAAATTATCCATGCCTTTCTCCTATATAATATCCAATATATCTATAATTTGTCGAATATTAATTTTTGAATAATCTCTATTATCAAGATTGCCAATCTCTAAATTTAATTGATTACTTTTATTAAATATATATAAATTGATTGGTAATTGGTCAACTCTTTCTACTTCCACCAACTTTTGTAGAACAATTGATAAATTTATAGGATGTTCTAGTATACGTACTGAAATTCCATTAAATTTATCAGGTTTAATTAACATTTCTTGAAATCTAAATTTTGAATTTTTAAACGGAAATCCATCTTTAAAAAAACAACCGTCCTCATATAACTTTTCTTTTAATTCAGTTACAAAATCAACATTTAAAGTGTTATATAAATAAACATAAGGACTAAATTGATGTATCAAACGAGAATATTTCCTTGAAATTTCTGAAATTACATTTTTAACATTATTTACACTCTCTCCTTGACAGTCAAGTAAGAAAAATCTATGTGCCGGTGATAAATTTGATACTCTTGGAAAATATTTTTTATGTATGATTTTTTTATAATTTTTCCACTCCAGCAATTCACTCATCCATCTTTCAAAATAGTAGTTTTTAGTTTTTATTCTATCCCAAAATTCTTTTTTTGAAATTTGACGCTTTTCAATATTATGTTCACATGCTAAGTCTTTAATTATTTTAAGAGCATTAAAATAAATTAATTCAATATCTTCTTCACTATAATCACTTAAATCATTTTGAATTTTAGATTTTATTTTTTCTATTTGATTTTCATAACTATCAGCCTTGATGTCTATAAAAAGATGATTCTTAAAATCTTCAATATCATCATCTTCTACTGTTTCCTCAAATATAACTTCTCCCTTTTTATTTTTGATTTGATAATTTGAATTTCCTGATTCATCTATAACTCCATATTTGCTAAAATCTAAAAAATATGTTCTTAGATTTTCCGTTGTTAATTCCAATAGCTTTTCATGCCCTTTATTATAATAACCATATAGTCTATAAGTGAAATTCTTATCTTTAGGATCAGTTCTATTTTCTAAATAATGTCTAAACATTAATTGTATTGGCTTTCTTATAATGCTGTTATCAAAATCCGTTTTTTCATAGTATTTACATTGAATAAAGTTTCTTTCATCACTATTTTCAATATCAATGTCCTCAACTCCCTCAATAGTAACCATGTCTGTCTCGTTTGATTGCTCCAAAATCTCTAAAATCGATTTGTCAAACTGATAAAAATAGCCCTTTATAGTACTAATTGCTGCTCTTGATTTACTCATTATCTACCTCTCTATATGAAGACTTTCTTTCTATTGTATCAAAAAAACACAGTTTTTACACTGTGCTTTGCTATATTTATATAATTATTTCACCAACTTCTTCATCTCATCAATACGTGCTATGGTCGCATCGTATTTCGCTTGGTAGTCGGCTTGTTTGTCGCGTTCTTTTTGGACGACTTCTGGTTTGGCATTGGCTACGAAGCGTTCGTTAGAGAGCTTCTTGCCGACCATGTCCAGTTCTTTTTGCCATTTAGCCAGTTCTTTGTCGAGACGAGCGAGTTCTTCTTCGACATTGAGGAGGTCAGCCAGTGGCAAGTAGATTTCTGCTCCTGTGATGACGCTTGACATTGCGAGTTCAGGTGCAGGGATGGTTGATGCGATTTCCAAGTGTTCTGGATTTGTGAAGCGTTTGATGTAGTTGACATTGCTGTTAAAGAAGGCTTCCAAGTCACTATCGCTTGTCTTAACAAGGATGGTGATTGGCTTGCTTGGTGCAACATTTACTTCCGCACGCGCATTACGAACAGCACGGATCAAGTCTTTGAGGCTTTCGACACCAGTGTGGGCAGCGAGGTCTTCAAAGGCTGGATTAACAGTTGGGTAAGCAGCTGTAACGATAGAACCTTCTGAGATTTGTCCAAAGATTTCCTCTGTCACGAATGGCATGATTGGGTGAAGGAGACGAAGGATCTTGTCCAAAGTGTAAAGGAGAACAGAACGTGTGATAACTTTCTCTTCGTCATTATCGCTATAAAGGACTTCCTTGGTCAACTCAACGTACCAGTCCGCAAACTCGTCCCAGATGAAGTTGTAGAGAATGTGACCAGCCACACCGAACTCAAACTTGTCAAAGTTAGCAGTTGCTTTTCCAATGGTTTCATTGAGGTTGTGGAGAATCCAGCGGTCTGTGACATTTCCAGCTTCCTTGTTGACAACTTTTTCGACATTGGCAGTTGCTTGCTCAAGGGTCAAGCCTTCATTGTTCATGAGGATGTAACGAGAGATGTTCCAGATCTTGTTAATGAAGTTCCATGAAGCATCCATTTTCTCATAAGAGAAGCGCACGTCTTGTCCTGGTGCAGAACCGTTTGAAAGGAACCAACGAAGGGCATCGGCACCGTATTTCTCGATGACATCCATAGGGTCAATACCGTTACCGAGAGATTTAGACATCTTGCGTCCTTGCTCGTCACGAATAAGACCGTGGATAAGGACATTTTGGAATGGCTGACGGCCAGTGAATTCCAATGATTGGAAGATCATACGAGACACCCAGAAGAAGATGATGTCGTAACCTGTAACCAAGGTTGAAGTTGGGAAGTAATGTTTGAAGTCTTCTGAATCGACATCAGGCCAGCCCATGGTTGAGAATGGCCAAAGGGCAGAACTGAACCAAGTGTCCAAGACGTCTTCGTCCTGAGTCCATCCGTCACCTTCAGGAGCTTCTTCACCGACGTACATTTCACCCTCAGCATTGTACCAAGCAGGGATTTGGTGACCCCACCAGAGCTGACGAGAGATTACCCAGTCATGGACATTTTCCATCCATTGGAGGAAGGTATCGTTGAAACGTGGCGGGTAGAATTCGACCTTGTCCTCTGTGTCTTGGTTGGCAATGGCATTTTTGGCCAATTGATCCATCTTGACGAACCATTGCGTAGACAAGCGTGGCTCAACCACAACACCAGTACGCTCTGAGTGACCAACACTGTGGACACGTTTTTCGATTTTAACAAGGGCACCGATTTCTTCCAACTTGGCAACGACTGCCTTACGAGCTTCAAAACGGTCCATGCCTGCAAATTCAAAGGCCAAGTCATTCATAGTTCCGTCATCGTTCATAACATTGACTTGTGGCAAGTTGTGACGTTGACCAACCAAGAAGTCATTTGGATCGTGGGCAGGCGTGATTTTCACGACACCAGTACCAAATTCAGGATCTGCGTGTTCGTCCCCAACGATTGGAATCAATTTATTAGCGATAGGAAGAACGACGTTTTTACCAATCAAGTCCTTGTAGCGTGGGTCTTCTGGATTGACCGCAACGGCAACGTCCCCAAACATAGTCTCTGGACGAGTTGTCGCAACTTCAAGGGCGCGTGAGCCGTCTTCCAGCATATAGTTCATGTGGTAGAAGGCACCTTCGACGTCCTTGTGGATTACCTCAATATCAGAGAGGGCAGTGCGAGCGGCTGGGTCCCAGTTGATGATAAACTCACCACGGTAGATCCAACCTTTCTTGTAAAGGTCCACAAAGACCTTACGAACGGCTTTTGACAAACCTTCATCAAGAGTGAAACGCTCACGAGAGTAGTCTACAGAGAGCCCCATCTTGCCCCATTGTTCCTTGATAGTAGTGGCATATTCGTCTTTCCATTCCCAAACCTTATCGAGGAATTTTTCACGACCCAGGTCATAACGGGTAATGCCCTCACCACGCAAGCGCTCCTCAACCTTAGCTTGAGTGGCAATACCAGCGTGGTCCATACCAGGAAGCCAAAGGGTGTCAAAACCTTGCATGCGTTTTTGACGGATGATGATATCCTGCAAAGTCGTATCCCAAGCGTGACCAAGGTGAAGTTTACCTGTAACGTTTGGTGGTGGAATCACGATAGAGTAAGGCTTAGCCTTTTGATCTCCTGAAGGCTTGAAAACATCAGCGTCAAGCCATTTTTGGTAACGACCAGCCTCAACCTCGGCTGGATTGTATTTAGGTGAAAGTTCTTTAGACATGTGTGTTCTCCTTAATATATTCTTGAGTAATGTATTTGTTCTAAAAAATTTTTTTCTTCTTCTTCATTTTCTGATAAAACAGTGATATCAATATTTTTATGATACTGATTATACAGATAATCTGTAATATTCCTTTTTAACATTAAGAGTTCTCTTTGATTGTTTTTTTCACTATTGTTATAGACTAACAATAAATCAATATCGTTGAAAAATTTATTCTCTAAAGAAGATCCAAAATGATAAAGTTCAAACCGAATCTTAATGTTTAATATTCTTTTTAATTCTAAATCATCAATCAAATTTATACCCATGTTCTCCATACATCCTTTTTCCATCTTCTTCATCAATTCCAGTATAATATTGAGACGGATCTGGGTAGTTTAATGCGCCCATAAATTCACGAGACTTGAATAAGCCAAAATGGTTTTTCAGAGCATATTCTTTTGCTTCATATGTATAGTCATTCCACCCGCTAATAGTCACTAACGCATCAAAATTTTCATCAATTTTTTCAACAATATCATTAATAGATACAGTGTATTTATTTGTTAACCAAACTAAATATGTCTTACCACTATTAAGAAATAAGTTATAAACGAAATCTTCTAATTTTTCATATCTAACAATCTTAACATGACTATCCAATATCTGTTCAAAATAAACCACTGACTCTGGTCTTGGTACATCACTATAATTTGACATATTATTTTACTCCTTGATTACTAACAATCTTTTCCAACATCTTAGGAAATTCTTCTGGAAATGGTTCATAAGCACTTGAATCTAGTCTATCTTCATTATTTTGTTCAAATGATTTTACATTTAATTCAAACTTATGAAATAATAACTTTTCTTCCCGACTAAAAAGCAATTTATGCTGTTGATATATATTTAATATTTTCTTATTATTACCAATAATTTTCATCTTGGATTCACACCATATTTTAAATGAAGCTTCGCTCATTGGACTATTTAAAGCAACGTCTGACTTTGGACCATACTTATAAAATATTTGGCTATTTTCATCTAAAATTTCAAGTATCATTTCTGATATTTCCATTTTTGAAATACTATTATTTACTTTATTTTCTTTAGTTAGATAACTTCTAATAATATTAAGTATCTTATCTTGTGCATTTGGATTTAAATCTTGATAATATTTTATTAAATCATCTGTCAGAAGAATATTCTTGTTAGGATTAAAACTTAGTTGTGGAATACAGTTATATTTGCCTTTTTTTACATTACTATTTTGTTTGCCAACAAAAACAAAATAAAGCTCAAATCCTTTATAATCTTCTTTCGATAATTCTTTTTTGGAAATTGTACTATGTATTTTTTGATTCTCACATGTACAAGAAACTTGAACAAGAATATTATTAGATTTATCAATTAAATCAATTGCTTCAAAGTTAGACTGAGCTATGTTTAAATTTTTTAATTCCCATGAAAACAATTTATTCAAAATCTCTTTATAAAATGACTCAGCTAATACAGCTTTATCAAGTAAATTAAGCTTTGCTCTTTTCTCAATAATCTCATTTAAATCTTTTAATGCTACTATAAATTCATCAATATTATCACTTGTATTCATATATTCCACTCCCACTCATTCTTCAGCAAGCCATACCTCAAATCATCACAACGATTGCCTTGGGCATCTTTGCGGTCTCTTATGCGAGCTTCAAGAGTGAAACCAAGTTTCTCTGCGACTCGTTGACTTTGAAGGTTGTAACCAAAGCAAGACAATTCAATCTTGTGAAGCTCCAGTTCTGTAAAAGCTAAATCAATCAAGGTACGCGCCGCTTCAGGCACATAACCGCGCCCCCAATAGTCCGGGTGTAAGGTATAGCCAATCTCCAGCACATCGTCTTCGTAGCGACGGGGGAAATCAACAGAGCCGATGATTTTATCAGTCCCTTTGGCCACAATTCCATAGCCTGCTGGGAGATTGTCCTTTTCATTGCGCTCGGGAAGGATATGTTCTAGGTAATAAATCTCATCTTCCAAGGTCTTGACGGGTGGAAAGCCTGCTGGGTAAGAGACTTCTGGACGACTAGCGTAGTCAAAGATATCCTCGGCATCAGCTACGGTACGGACTCGTAAGACCAGGCGCTCCGTTTCGATTCGTTCTGGCAACTCTGCTCTTGTCATCTTCCTTCCTCGCTTTCTTAATGAAGCTCCCCATGGGATCGACTCGGTCATCCAGATAACGGTAAACGCGTTGATGACCGTCCCCCATAAAGTAAGTTGGGGCAAAGCGGTCATTTTTAAAATGCCCTTTATCGTCCAAGAGCTCTGGATCAACCAGTCGCTCGAGAATCTTGGCAAAGATATGGCAGATGCCATCTTCCTCGATAATTCGATCTACCTGACAGTCCAATACGACTGGGCAGGCCTCCAAAATCGGAGCCTGAGTTCGTTCAGAAATCTCGTAGTCAAGCCCTAGGTGTTTCAATTTCTCCCGATGGCTGATAAAGCCAGCCTGCTCCATCTGGATCATGAGGTTTTCGTCAGGGATGTTGACAGTGAACTGTTGGTAATGCTTAATCTGGTCAGCTGCATTTTCCTCAGCACCAACACCTATGACCAACCAATCTCCCAGACTATAAGAGGAACTGCAGGTCGTGATATTGTGCCCAAAGTTCTTGTCCTGATATCCCAAGATGAAGATAGGAAAACCATAGTAGAGCTTACTGGTGTTAAAAGATTGTTTCATGACAACCTCCTTTGGCTAGGGGTGTAAAAGAAAAATCGTCCCTGTCATCAATCTGACAGGGACGAATGTGTTTATCCGCGGTACCACCCAATTTCGGGCAGAGCCCGCAACTCTCGTCTTATTGTTTCTCCTTTATGACGTCGTTAGCTCGCATTGGCGTACTTGAGTACAGCCAATGCGAGCTGCCTAGTCCTAAACGGAAACAAAAAGACTATTCTAATATTTCAATTTTTCATCTCATTAGCAACCAGTTTTGACACATTTGTGGACTTCTCAGCACCGCCACTTTCTGTAAAATGTGGGACTCAAAACACCTCTAATGGCTTTATTTTAACAAGTTTTTGACGGAAATGCAAGGGACAAGAAAGATTACTTGAACTTGATGCCGTTTTCTTTTAATTTCTTGATTGTAGCTGGACCGATTCCTTTTAAAGCAAGGAGTTCTTTTTCTGTCCAGTTTTTGAAGTCAGCAGCAGACTTGATCCCTTCATCGTAGAAAGTTTTAGCACGGTCAAGTGGAAGTCCACCTAGGTTAGCTGCGAACTCTTCAACAGAAGTCGTAACCTTGAGGGCTTGCTCTTTAGTTGCTTCTACAGCTTTTTCTACTTGCTTAGAGACAGCTTTTCCAGCCTCGCTTGCTGCATGTTCTGCATGTTTAACGACTTTCTTTGTTTCTTCGACAACCTTGTTTACAGCATTTGAAAATACACCTGAACGACGAAGGCTGTTTCTTAATTGTTTTTTACGTTGGAGTTTTTTTGACATCATAAAATCCTTTCAATAAAAAATCCCTGTGACTGAACAAGGATTTAATCTTTATAGGTTTATTGTATCAACTTTCTTTAGGAAATGCAAGGCTTGTAATCTTAGAAATATGGTGAATTCCGCCTTAGAATAAGAGAAGATGATAGAAGAAAAGTGAAAAATATGGTATAATGAAACGATAGATTTTTGAATAGGAATACAATCATGTTTGGATTTTTAAAAAAAGATAAAGTAACAGAAACGCCAGAAGTGGTGCCAGCCCACATCGGTGTTATCATGGATGGTAATGGTCGTTGGGCCAAAAAACGGATGCAGCCACGTGTCTTTGGACATAAGGCTGGGATGGATGCTTTGAAAAAGGTAGCAATCGCAGCTAGCGATATGGGCGTTAAGGCTTTGACAGTTTACGCTTTTTCAACTGAAAACTGGACTCGTCCAGACCAAGAAGTCAAATTTATCATGAACCTACCAGTTGAGTTTTATGACAAATATGTCCCTGAATTGCATCAAAAGAACATGAAGATTCAGATGATTGGGGAGACTGATCGTTTGCCTAAAGAGACCTTTGATGCTTTGAAAAAAGCGGAAGAGCTGACCAAGCTAAATACAGGTTTGATTCTCAATTTTGCCCTTAATTATGGCGGACGAGCTGAGATTACACAAGCTGTCAAGCTAATTGCGCAGGATGTTTTAGATGCTAAAATCAACCCTGGTGGTATCACAGAAGAGTTGATTGGAGAATACCTCTTTACGGGGCGTTTGCCGAAAACTTTGCGTGACCCGGACTTAATTATCCGAACTAGTGGGGAGCTTCGTTTGAGTAATTTCTTGCCTTGGCAGGCTGCTTATAGCGAGCTCTATTTCACGGATGTCTTGTGGCCTGACTTTGATGAGGAAGCCTTGAAAGAAGCTATCATCGAGTACAATCGTCGCAACCGTCGCTTTGGAGGAGTGTAGGAGATATTATGATAAAGGATTTACAAAAGAGAACTCTCTTTGCTATCTTAGCCTTGGCTATCTTTATACCAATCTTAGCGATTGGGGGATTATGGCTCCAGATTGTCATGGGACTTGTGGCTATGTTGGGAGTCCATGAGTTGCTTCGCATGAAGGGGTTAAATACCATGACACCTGAAGGACTCTTGACCTTACTAGCAACCTTTTTTCTAACCATTCCCTTGGAAAATTACTTGAAGTTTTTGCCTGTGGATGGGAACGTTGTTGCTTATAGTGTCGTGATACTGATTTTACTAGGGGCAACAGTCTTCAGCAAGAACTATACTATTGAGGATGCTGTTTTTCCGATTGCCATGAGTTTTTATGTTGGCTTTGGCTTTAATGCTTTGGTCGATGCTCGTATTGCAGGTTTGGATAAGGCGCTTTTGGGACTGTGTATGGTCTGGGCAACCGATAGTGGAGCCTATCTAGTAGGAATGAAGTTTGGTAAGAGAAAGCTAGCTCCGAGAGTTTCCCCTAACAAGACCATAGAGGGTGCTATGGGGGGTATCGTGGCTGCTATGCTAGTGACTTTGATTTTTATGCTAGTTGATAGTACCGTTGCTTTACCTTATGGGATTTACAAAATGATGGTCTTTGCTATTTTCTTTAGTATAGCTGGTCAGTTGGGCGATTTGATCGAAAGTGCTATGAAACGTCACTTTGGTGTCAAAGACTCAGGCAAGTTTATCCCAGGTCATGGTGGGGTATTGGATCGTTTTGATTGCATGCTGGCTGTCTTCCCTATTATGCACCTCTTTGGCTTATTTTAAGGAAAGGTAAATAGAAATTAAATGATAGGATTACTAACATTTATCCTGGTCTTTGGGATTATCGTAGTGGTTCACGAATTCGGACATTTTTACTTTGCTAAGAAATCTGGAATTTTGGTTCGTGAGTTTGCCATCGGTATGGGTCCCAAAATCTTTGCCCACATCGGAAAAGATGGAACTGCTTATACCATTCGTCTCCTGCCACTTGGTGGTTACGTTCGGATGGCAGGTTGGGGTGAAGATACGACAGAAATTAAGACTGGAACTCCTGCAAGCCTAACATTGGCAGCGGATGGTAAGGTCAAACGCATCAATCTCTCTGGTAAAAAGGTTGACCAGACAGCTCTGCCTATGCAGGTCACTCAGTTTGATTTTGAGGATAAACTCTTTATTAGAGGCTTGGTCTTAGAAGAGGAAAAGACTTTCTCAGTAGACCATGATGCGACCATTGTGGAAGCTGATGGAACGGAAGTTCGTATCGCTCCGCTAGACGTTCAATATCAAAATGCAACTGTCTGGGGCAAATTGATTACTAACTTTGCAGGCCCCATGAATAACTTTATCCTGGGAGTTATCGTCTTCTGGATTTTGATTTTCATGCAGGGTGGGGTTCGAGATACACAAAGCAATAACTTTAGTATCATCCCTGATAGCGCGATTGCTAAAGTCGGTGTTGAAAATACAGCCAAAATCACTAAAGTCGGTTCACACGAAATCAGTAACTGGCAAGATTTAATTCAGGCAGTGGAAGCAGAGACCAAGGGCAAAACAGCGCCTGTTTTGGATGTGACCATTTCTGAAAATGGGACTGACAAGCAAGTCAGTGTAACCCCTGAGGAAAACCAAGGTTGTTATATTCTAGGTGTTCAACCGAGACTCAAATCAGATATCTGGTCTATGTTTATAGGTGGATTTACTAGTGCGGCTGACTCAGCCTTGCGCATTCTCAATGCCTTGAAGAGCTTGATTTTCCAGCCTGACTTGAATAAATTGGGTGGTCCCGTTGCCATCTTTAAAGCAAGTAGTGATGCTGCTAAGAATGGTCTTGAAAACGTCTTGTTCTTCTTGGCTATGATTTCCATCAATATCGGGATTTTCAACTTGATTCCAATCCCGGCGCTAGATGGTGGAAAAATCGTGCTTAATATCCTAGAAGCTATCCGTCGCAAACCACTAAAACAAGAAATTGAAACCTATGTCACTCTGGTCGGAGTTGTCATTATGGTCGTTTTGATGATCGCCGTAACTTGGAATGACATCATGCGAACCTTCTTTTAAGAATTAGAGGAGTCATTATGAAACAAAGTAAAATGCTTATTCCAACGCTTCGCGAAATGCCAAGCGATGCTCAAGTTATCAGCCACGCCCTTATGTTGCGTGCTGGTTATGTTCGTCAAGTATCTGCAGGTGTTTACTCTTACCTACCACTTGCTAACCGTGTTATCGAAAAAGCTAAGAACATCATGCGTCAAGAGTTTGACAAGATTGGTGCCGTTGAGATGTTGGCTCCAGCCCTTCTCAGTGCTGATCTTTGGCGTGAATCTGGCCGTTATGAAACCTACGGTGAGGACTTGTACAAATTGAAAAACCGTGAGAAGTCAGATTTTATCTTGGGTCCGACTCACGAAGAAACTTTCACAGCAATTGTCCGTGATTCTGTCAAGTCTTACAAGCAATTGCCTTTGAACTTGTACCAAATCCAGCCTAAGTATCGTGATGAAAAACGTCCACGTAATGGACTTCTTCGTACCCGTGAGTTCATCATGAAAGATGGTTATAGCTTCCACGCTAACTACGATAGTTTGGATTTTACTTATGATGAGTATAAGGCTGCTTATGAGCGTATTTTCACTCGTAGTGGTTTGGACTTTAAAGCAATCATCGGTGACGGTGGAGCCATGGGTGGTAAGGATAGTCAAGAATTTATGGCTATCACACCTGCTCGTACAGACCTTGACCGTTGGGTTGTGTTAGATAAATCTGTCGCATCATTTGACGAAATTCCTGATCAAGTGCAAGAAGAAATCAAGGCTGAATTGCTCAAATGGATGGTTTCTGGTGAAGATACCATTGCCTACTCAAGTGAATCAAGCTATGCAGCTAACTTGGAAATGGCAACCAACGAGTACAAACCAAGCAATCGTGTTGTAACTGAAGATGAAGTGGCTCGCGTGGAAACACCAGGTGTCAAATCGATTGATGAAGTCGCAGCCTTCTTGAATGTCTCTGAAGAGCAAACCATCAAGACCTTGGTTTATATCGCAGATGAGGAGCCGGTTGTGGCTTTACTCGTTGGCAATGACCAGCTCAATGAAGTCAAATTGAAAAACTACCTTGGAGCAGATTTCTTGGAACCTGCAACTGAGGCAGAAGTGAAAGAATTGCTGGGAGCGGACTTTGGTTCACTTGGCCCAGTAAATCTTCCTGAAAATGTCAAGATTATCGCAGACCGCAAGGTGCAAGATAGTCGCAATGCTGTTGCTGGTGCCAACGAAGATGGTTACCACTTGACTGGTGTCAACCCAGGCCGTGATTTCACTGCCGAGTATGTCGATATCCGTGAAGTTCGTGAAGGTGAAATTTCTCCAGACGGACAAGGTGTTCTCAACTTTGCGCGTGGTATCGAAATTGGTCACATCTTTAAACTGGGTACTCGTTACTCAGCAAGTATGGGTGCAGATGTCTTGGATGAAAATGGCCGTGCTGTGCCAATCATCATGGGTTGCTACGGTATCGGTGTCAGCCGTCTCCTTTCAGCAGTTATGGAGCAACACGCTCGCCTCTTTGTTAACAAAACCCCTAAAGGGGAATACCGTTACGCTTGGGGAATCAACTTCCCTAAAGAATTGGCACCATTTGATGTGCACTTGATTCCGGTCAATGTTAAGGACGAAGCAAGTCTTGAATTGACTAATCGTATCGAAGAAGCCTTAGTCAATAAAGGCTATGAAGTCTTGACAGATGACCGTAACGAACGTGTCGGAGTTAAATTCAGCGATAGCGATTTGATCGGTCTTCCAATCCGTATCACTGTTGGTAAGAAAGCAGCTGACGGTATCGTAGAAGTGAAGATCAAGGCGACAGGAGATACAATCGAAGTTCATGCAGATAACCTGCTTGAGACCCTTGAAATCCTAACAAATAAATAAAATCTATAATCAGAAGAAAAACAAGACAAAAATGTAACTAGTTTTTGCCTTGTTTTTTCTGTATAATGAGAGAAAGTAAGACTCAATGAAAATCAAAGAGCAAACTAGGAAACTAGCCGTAGGCTGTACTTGAGTACGGCAAGGCGACGTTGACGCGGTTTGAATTTGATTTTCGAAGAGTATAAACATTAAAAGCGTAAAAAGAGGTAGTACTATGCTAAAATTTCCAAAGGATTTTGTCTGGGGTTCCTCAACTTCTGGGCCGCAGACAGAAGGACGAGTGCCTGGTGACGGCAAGGGAGATAATCTCTGGGATTATTGGTATCAAGTAGAGCCAAACCGTTACTTCAATGGCATTGGACCTGATAAAACGTCGACCTTCTATGAAAACTGGGAAAAGGATATCGAACTTTTGTTAGAAACTGGCCACACAGCCTTTCGAACTTCTATCCAGTGGTCACGTATTTTCCCACAGGGGCGTGGGGAAGTCAATCCTCAGGGTGTGGCTTTCTATCGCCAGGTCTTTGAAGCCATCAAGGCTAAGGGCATTCGTCTTTTAGTCAATCTTTATCACTTTGACTTGCCTTTTGCTCTTCAAGAAGATGGGGATGGCTGGGAAAATAAGGCAACTATTAAGGCTTATGAAGACTATGCTCGCTTCTGTTTTGAGACTTATGGCGACCTTGTGGACCAATGGATTACCTTCAATGAACCTATCGTTCCTGTAGAGTTCGGCTATTTCTATGATGCCCATTATCCTCATAAGGTAGATGCCAAAGCAGCAGTAAAGGTTGCCTATCATACCCAACTAGCCAGCACTCTTGCAGTTAAGGCTTGTCATGAAGTATTACCTGATTCTAAGATTGGAATTGTCCTCAACTTGACTCCAGCCTATCCACGTAGTCAACATCCTGCGGATGTCAAAGCAGCTCGCATTGCCGACCTCTTTCAGGCACAATCTTTCCTAGATCCGTCTGTTTTAGGAGCATATCCAGAAGAGTTAGTGGAAATTTTGGCTGAGCATGACTTGTTACCAGAGTACACGGCCGAAGAGTTGGAACTTATTCGTGAGCACACAGTCGATTTCCTTGGAGTCAACTACTACCAACCTTTGCGTGTCATGGCGCCACGTTTTGCTAAGCATCCTGACAGTCCGCTCTTGCCAGAACATTTCTATGAGCCTTACGTCATGCCTGGTCGTAAAATCAATCCACACCGTGGCTGGGAAATCTACGAGCAAGGGATTTACCATATCGCTCAAAATATCAAGGAAAACTATGGCAATATCGAGTGGATGTTGACAGAGAATGGGATGGGCGTTGAAGGTGAAGATAAATTCCGTGAGAATGGAATGATTCAGGATGATTACCGTATTGACTTTGTTAAAGGTCACCTTCGTGAGCTTCATCGTGCCATCGAAGACGGTGCCAACTGTAAAGGCTACTTGATTTGGACCTTTATCGACTGCTGGTCATGGCTCAACAGCTATAAAAACCGCTATGGTTTGGTCGAGCTTGACTTAGAAACACAAGAACGTCGCTTGAAAAAATCAGGCCACTGGTTCAAAGAACTCAGTGACAATAACGGGTTTTAAGGATAAGAAGAGTGAGATGATTTTCATCTCATTTTTCTTATAGGATCATCACTAAGGACCCAATCGTGATCCAATGATTGTTTTAGCGAAAATATCCACGTGATTTCCAAGTTCTCACGAGCGCAGAAGAGAATGTTGCTAAAGATACAGATGCTATGTCCTAACGGCCCTATACTCTTTTCTCTCACCATTTTAAATGGCCATACAATGAACTATCTACTTAATCAAGGTCTTTCTAATGAGCAAATTTATTGCAACTATAACTGACTAGTGATAGAATACCCAAATAACTAATAATAAAGCGAGAAAATTAGTATGGTAGAACTAGGAATTTCAACATTTGGTGAAACAACCGCCTTGGAAGCGACCGGGCAGATTTACAGTCATGATGAACGCATTCGTCAGTTGGTGGCAGAGATTGAGCTTGCTGATAAGGTTGGTTTGGATGTATACGGGATTGGGGAGCATCATCGGGAGGACTTTGCAGTATCGGCGCCAGAGATTGTTCTTGCAGCTGGGGCAGTCAATACCAAGAAAATTCGTTTGACTAGTGCAGTCAGCATTCTCTCGAGTATGGATCCGATCCGTTTGTTCCAACAATATGCCACCATCGATGCCTTGTCAAATGGCCGTGCAGAGATTATGGCAGGGCGTGGTTCATTCACCGAGTCTTTTCCACTGTTTGGCTATGACTTGAAAGACTATGAAGCTCTCTTTGATGAAAAATTGGACCTGCTTCAGCTGGCAAATGAAAGCACCAAAGTGAACTGGCGTGGACAACTGACCCAGAGTATTGCTGGAAAAGAAGTATATCCACGTCCAGTTCAGGGAAAATTGCCCTTGTGGGTAGCGACGGGGGGAAACGTTGAGTCAACAGTCAAGATTGCTCATGCTGGTTTGCCGATTGTCTATGCGATTATCGGTGGCAATCCTCGCTATTTTAAAAAGTTGATTCAGGCTTATCGTGAGATTGGAAGCGAAGCGGGTCATGCTGGTAAAGACTTGAAAGTGGGAGCACATTCTTGGGGTTGGATTGCTGAAGATGGCGAGCAGGCAGTGAAAGATTATTTCCATCCGACCAAGCAAGTGGTAGATGCGATTTCCAAAGACCGACCACACTGGCAGGAATTGCGTTATGAGCAATATCTTGAGCAGGTGGGTCCAAATGGCGCTATGTTAGTGGGAAATCCAGATCAGGTAGCAGAAAAATTGATTCGTATGATTGAGGATTTAGACTTGGATCGCTTTATGTTGCACCTACCACTTGGTTCTATGCCACATGATCAAGTTCTACGAGCCATTGAACTTTTTGGAACGCAAGTGGCACCCAAAGTGCGTGCTTATTTTGTCATGAAAGAAGGGTTATAAAAAAATCCAATCAAATTGATAAAAAATCTATATACCCGTCTGATTTTTAAAAAACTAGAAATAAAAGAAACTCTGGAAAGCTAATAAAAACAAGCTTTTTAGGGTTTTTCCTTTTGCTGATATAAAAAAATTTAATCGGATTGATAGTCAATATATATTAGGAAAACACAAGGAGGAGTGGTAAGATGGTGACAATCTAAATGGATGAAATGGAGGAGATTAACATGAGTATCAGTCAATCTCATTTAGAAGAAGAATTTAAATGGTTTCATAGTCACCCCGAATTGTCATTTGAAGAATTTGAGACAACGAAACGAGTACGACAGTTATTAGAAAATGCTGGCATTGAGATTCTAGATTTACCATTAAGAACGGGCCTAGTAGCAGTCATTAGAGGTGGTGAGAGTGGACCAACAATTGCCATCCGAACAGATATTGATGCCCTTCCTATCCAGGAGAAAACATCTCTAGCTTATCGTTCTATCCATTCAAATGTGATGCATGCATGTGGTCATGATTTCCATTTGACTTCTGTATATGGAGCAGCACTCCAGTTGCATGCGCTAAGAAAAGACTTAAAAGGGACTATAAAAATTATCTTTCAACCAGCCGAGGAGATTTTTTCTGGAGCCGTTCATGTGATGGAAACGGGTGTTTTGGATGATGTTGATGCTATATTTGGTTTACATGCCAATCCCTCTTTGCCTATAGGAACTGTCGCTATTAAAACAGGTAGTGTTACAGCAGCTGTGGATCGTTTTCAAATCACTCTACGAGGAGTAGGTACTCATGCAGCTCACCCAGATCAGGGAATTGATCCCATCATTGGAACAACCCAATTAGTGACAGCTCTACAGTCAATCATCAGTAGAAATGTCAATCCTTTTTCAACAAACTTAATTAGTGTAACTCATATAAAAGCTGGAGCAACTTGGAATGTGATACCAGAAGATACTTTTGTTGAAGGGACAGTCAGAACTTTAGATGTAGTGGATAGGCAATTTATCAAAAAGAGAATTTATGAACTAACAGAAAATATTTCACAAGCCTTTCGTTTAAAATCTGAGATCAATTGGATAGCAGGGCCGCCAGCAACCAAGAATGATGGGGAACTAGCTGAGTTTGTCTCAGAAATTGCTCAAAAAAATGGATTGGAAGTAGTCAAACCAGCAGATAGTTTAGGTGGAGAAGATTTTGCCTTTTATCAAGAAAAGATTAAAGGAATGTTTATCCTGGTAGGAACAGGCGAATCTTATCCTTTACACCATCCAGAGTTTCAAGTAGATCCAACAGCTCTTCTTGCTACTTCGAACTTGCTAGCAAGAATTGGGAAAGAATCTTTAGAGAAACTTGTTGAGAAAGGGGAGTAAATGATTGAATTAAGAGATGTTACGAAACAGTTTCAAACTAAACAGCATACGGTTATTGCCTTAGATAAAGTTTCTCTAAAAATTGAAAAGGGTGATATCTTTGGAATTATCGGTTATTCAGGTGCTGGGAAGTCAACATTGCTAAGAATGGTAAATGGATTAGAGAAGCCGAATGAGGGCGATGTTATTGTCGCAGGTAAACGAATCAAAGATTTGACAGAAAATGAACTCAATCAACTTCGGAAAAAAATCGGAATGGTATTTCAACAGTTTAGTTTATTAGAAACAAGAACTGTATTTCAAAATATTGCACTTCCTTTGGTATTGTTAAGAAAGAATAAGAGTGATATCGCTCAAAGAGTAGAAGAACTACTTGATTTTGTGGACTTAAAGGATAAAAAGGATGTTCCAGTAAATAAATTGTCGGGTGGACAAAAGCAACGTGTAGGTATCGCTAGGGCTTTAGCCACAAATCCAGAGATTCTACTCTGTGATGAGGCGACAAGCGCTTTAGATCCTAAAACAACGCAATCCATCTTGAAATTATTAAAAAAAATCAATCAGAATTTTGGGATTACGATCTTGTTGATTACTCATGAGATGGAAGTTGTCAAGGAAATTTGCAATAAAATGGCTGTCATGGAACATGGGGAAATCGTAGAACAAGGTAGTGTTGTAGATTTGTTCACTTCTCCAAAGAATGACTTGACAAGAAGTTTTATTCATACCATTGTTCACAATATTCCACGGAGTATTTTAAAAAGACTTGATCAACGATATCCTATCTATAGATTGACTTTTTTAGGTGAGAATTCAGAACAGGATCTTCTATCAAGAATCAATAAGGAATATAAGGTTTCGACACGGATTTTATCTGCTTCTGTAAATGAAGTAGGGGAAACAGTTTTGGGAATCTTGTTTATCCAAATTGAAGGGGAAGAAAATTTACTCAAAGAAGTTGAGGAGTATGCTCGTAAAAATCAAGTTTCAATAGAGAGGATTGTATATGGTGAAGGATTGGCTACAAATTAGTAGTGATAAATTAGTTGAATCAGCGAATCAAACCATCTATATGATTGGTTGGTCCTTATTTTTTGGAATGTTACTAGCGATTCCGCTGGGCTTAGCAATGACTTTATGCAGAAAAGGTGGTCTAAAGGAAAATTTAGTTGTATTTTGGATCATCAATGGTATTGTAAATATCGTCCGTTCAGTTCCTTTTGTTATTCTATTGGTGTTTATAGCTCCAGTGACAAAAATTGTCGTGGGAACTCGGATTGGTACGACTGCAGCCATTGTTCCCCTGGTTTTGTATATTGCACCCTACCTAGCTCGCTTAATAGAGGCTTCTTTATTGGAAGTGAAATCTAGTGTATTAGAGGCAGCTCAAGCAATGGGAGCCAGTACATTGCAGATTATCTGGTATTTTCTATTACCGGAAGCAAAAGCCTCGCTTATTTTAGCCTTGACAACAGGAACAATTGGTTTGCTTGGTGCAACTGCTATGGCAGGTACGATTGGAGGTGGGGGAGTTGGTGATTTGGCCTTAACTTACGGTTACCAACGCTTTAATACCCCTCTGATGTTTGCTACGGTCGTGATATTGATTGTGATTGTACAGTTAATTCAAGCAATTGGAAATTATTTATCTCTTAAATTTAGATAGAAGGAAAGGTAAACTCAATGAAAAAACTAACAAGTGTGATTCTATTTTTAGTAGGGCTACTGTTTTTAGTAGCATGTTCAACAAATAGTGGAAGTAAAGAAGCTACAAAAGAGCAGTCTTCTGATAAGAAGGTTATCAAGTACGGGAAAGCGGCAGGACCTTATACAGTCTTATTTGAAGATGCGATTATTCCCATCTTAGAAAAAGAAGGGTATCAATTTAAAGTAGTGGAATTTTCAGACTTACTACAGAATGATACAGCTCTAAATGAAGGTGAGATTGACGTCAATGTTGAACAACATACTGCTTATATGGAAAATTTCAATAAAACGCAAAATGGAGATCTTGTTGCTATTAGTAAAATTCCAACAATTCCCGCAGGAATTTTCTCTTCAAAACATAAAGATTTAAAAGCTATTTCAAAAGGTGCTAAAATCGCCATTCCGAGTGATGCTTCAAATACAGCTCGAGCTTATAAGTTGCTTGAAAAGGCAGGTTGGTTAAAAATGGATCCAAATGCATCTGTTTCGAAATTGACAAAAGATGACATTGTTGAAAATCCTTATCAACTTGAGATTACGGAAATGGATTCAGCCAATATCCCTAGAGCTTTGGATGACTTTGATTACGCAGTCATAACAGGAAGTATTGTCTACAGTGCAGGAATCGATGCTTCAACAGCCTTGTTGCAAGAAGATATCTTGGACCATTTGATTTTGCAAGTGGTCGTTAAAGAGGAAAATAAAGATAGTGACTGGGCAAAGGCAATCAAAGATGCTTACCATTCAAAAGAATTCAAAGACTATTTAGAAAAAAATAATAAAGGCTTGTGGTTTGTGCCCAATGATTAATAGCATAAAAATCGAACCGCTGTAATAAGAAACACCTCGAGGACTAGAAAAGGATCTAGTTCTTGAGGTGTTTTTATATATGAGATAAGTGAATTAATCTTTGTTTGAAAATAAAGATACTCCCTAGATGAGACTAGCTTATAACAAGCCCACAAAAAGCATCAAGGCTGATAAAGCAATGAAAGCTAGGGTTGCTAGACCACGTTGGCCTGGGCTGTAAATTTTTCGTTCTCCTTGGACTGGGAAGACGATAGCCAGCAATGCACCACCGACAGCTCCCCCGACATGTCCAGCAAGGCTGATGCCAGGCATTAAAATACTTCCTACTAGGTTGATGACCAAGAGGGAGAGGTAGGATTGACCAAGCTGTTGAAGATAGGGGTTGCGTGAGGCATAACGAAGAACGACAATAGAAGCGAACATACCGTAGAGGGCAGTTGAAGCACCTGCAGTAATGGCATTGGGACTAAAAACTAGGACAAAGAGATTTCCCATCATACCTGATAGAAGGTAGAAAAAGAAAAACTGTTTAGTGCCAAAGATTTGTTCCATCTGACGTCCTAAGAAGTAGAGGGATAGCATATTGACTAAAAAGTGCTCCAAGCCAATATGGACAAAGGTTGCCGAGAATAAGCGCCAGACTTGTTCAGGCATGGCCTTGATTGCTGGGGGATAAACAGCTCCGAATTTATACAAGGTGGCTGCACTTGTGTAGTTAAAACCACTGGTTAAAAACATGAGTATAAAAACCAGGCTTGTCACGAGAAGAAAGAAGCTCGTGACAGGATACCGACGATCAAAAATCTCTTTCATAGATAAGTACCTCCTCAACGGGAATATCATGTGAATCAGGCTGGAAGTCCTGAATCTGACAAGGATAAAGTGTACTGATGGTGTGGCCTAGGAAATGCTCTAAGTAGCGGTCGTAGTAGCCACCACCGTAGCCAATCCGATATCTAGAAGGATTGAAAGCCAAACCAGGAACATGAATCAGGTCAATCTGAGAGGGTTCAAGGATTGTGAACTCTCCTTGAGGTTCAAGAAGTCCAAAAGAATTTCTTTCGAGTTTCTCTGGTTCATAGAGCACAAAGTCCATTTTCCCTTGTGGATAAGTTTTGGGAATGAGGATGGTTTTCCCATCTTTTTGAGCTTGTTCGATCAGTCTAGCTGTCTGAAATTCATGAGGAAAAGACAGGTAAGTGGCGATGGTTTTTGCTTCCTTGTAGAAGGGATGTAGAAGTAGTTGCTCAGTCAACCAAGCGTCAATGACTTCCTTTTCTTCGGCTGACAGAGATTTGAGTTCTTGCAAGACCTGCTTGCGTAGGGCTTTTTTCATAATTTACTCCGCAGCTTTCTTGGCTAAAAAGCTTGATACAGTCTCGACTCCAATTGCCAGTGCTTCTTCCTTAGGACTCATCTGTGGATGGTGAAGAGCATAGGGACTATCAATTCCAAGCCAGAACATGACACCAGGAACCTTGGAGAGAAGATAACCAAAGTCTTCTCCTGTCATGGCAGGTTCGATGTCGATTAGTTCAATTCCCTCTTTTTCATCAAAGAAGGTCATCAATTCCCGGGCTAATTCAGGGTTGTTTTCGACTGGCAAATAACCTCCCTGCTTGAGTTCAACTTCCACTTCCATATCAAAAGCAGCTGCAACACCTTCAGCGATGGCTTTGACACGTTTTTGCACCAAGAGGCTCATGTTGTGTGTAAGAGCTCGAATCGTTCCATGCAAGAAGGCTGTATCAGCGATGACATTATTGGTTGTACCAGCTTGAAAGACACCGAAAGTGACGACAGCTCCCTCGATAGGATCGACATTACGGCTAACGACTGACTGAACTTGAGTGACAAAATAGCTAGCTGCAACCAGAGCGTCATTTGCTTGATGTGGAAAGGCAGCGTGTCCGCCTTTACCCTTAAAGCGAATTTTAACTTCACATGTTCCAGCAAAGAGTGTATGGGTATTGGTCGCAATCTGTCCAACTTTTAAGTCTGGATGAACATGGAGTCCATAGAATTGGTCAGGCAACCAGTCGCCAAAAGCATCATCTTCATACATGAGCATGCCACCTGCTTCGTTTTCTTCCGCAGGTTGGAAGAGAAAGAGGAGATTGTTTTTGGGTTGTTTTTCTAATGCACGTTCGAGACTTCCAAGGGCAATGGTCATGTGAAAATCGTGTCCACAAGCATGCATGCGGTCTTGGTGTTGAGAGGTAAAAGGAAGGCCTGTTTGTTCAACGATTGGGAGTCCGTCAATATCTGTCCGCCAACCGATGGTACGTTCTGGCTGACTTCCTTGTAAATACACTAAAATACCTGTTCGCCAAGTACGAATCTGAACAAAATCCTTACCAACTGTTAATTTCTCAATGACATTGAGTAAATAAGCGTGAGTCTTGAATTCTTCTAAACCAATCTCAGGAATTTGGTGAAGATCGCGTCGAGTTTGAATTAAATCTAACATATCTAATTTCCTTCTACTGATACGATAAAGAGGCTGGAAATATTTCCGCCTCTGTTACTAATTACAAGGTGCGAAGCGCATCTTCTAGCGCTGTTTTTTGTTGGGTTTGGCTATCGATTTCTTTGATAACACGAGCTGGAACACCAGCTACCACAACATTTTCTGGAACATCTTGAGTAACGATGGCACCTGCTGCAACAACAGAACCGCTACCGATTTGAACACCTTCGATAACCACAGCGTTAGCACCGATGAGAACATTGTCACCGACACGAACAGGCTCCGCACTAGCTGGTTCGATGACACCTGCAAGAACAGCGCCGGCACCTACGTGACTATTTTTACCGACAATAGCACGTCCACCCAGAATAGCTCCCATATCAATCATAGTACCAGCACCGATTTCAGCACCGATATTGATAACAGCCCCCATCATGATAACAGCGTTGTCGCCAATCTCAACCTGGTCACGGATGATAGCGCCTGGCTCGATACGAGCATTGATAGCACGTTTATCAAGGAGAGGTACAGCGGAGTTGCGAGCGTCTTGTTCAACAACATAGTCCTTGTTTTCTGTTAGTCCTTCAAGAAGTGGAGCGATATCTTTCCAGTCTCCAAAAAGAACATTCCCAAGCTTAGTAACAGAAGTAGGGATAGCTCCAGCAAGTTGTCCTTCAAAGGTCACTTTTACGCTTGTCTTTTTCTCAGCATTGGCGATAAATTGGATAATTTCTTGTGCATTCATTTTTGTAGCAGTCATAGGTGTCTCCTCACTCTTTGTAATGCTTACTATTCTACCAAAAAAGGCTTCAATTTTGAAGCCTTAAGTGTTAAAAGAAGATTCTTTCATTTTGTTTTTTGATTCTTCAATGGATAGAAAGATCATTGGGATGATAATCAAAATCATAGCCAGTAGCAGATACCCATCCAAGACTAAACCTAGAAAGAGAACGCTTAGAATAGCAGATGATAAAGGTTCGCTTGCACTGACGACTGACACCACCAATGGGGATACGAGCGATACAGCCTTCATAGATAGGAAAAAGGCAAAGGCAGTTCCCAAAAAGGCAATGGTCAAACAAATACAGATACTGATGGCATCAACCTGGAAGCTAATCTTATAAACAGGGTAGATAAAATTACTAAAAATCCCAGCGATAATCATTCCCCAGCCAACAGTAGGCACAAAACCGTATTTTTTAGCAAAGCGTTGGGGTAAGATGACATTGAACATGACACCTAGTGCACTGAGAAGTCCTGTCAGTAAAGCAAGTGGTGTAATTGATAATTTGGATAGATCTCCTTTGGTAGCCATCAAAAAGACCCCAACCATAGCAACCAAGACATAAAAAATAGCACTTTTAGAAGCTTTTTTCTTGTAGATAATGCGATTGTAAAAGAGGATAAAGACAGGACTGATAAATTGTAGGATGGTTGCAGTTGTAGCGTTGGAGTACTCCACACAGAGATAGAAGAAATACTGAACGGAGAAGATCCCTAAGATAGCATAGGCCAGAAAAGGAAGGTAATTGTTTCGATTTTTCCAGATCTCGAAGAGCTGGAACCGGAGTTTTATACTAGATAAGACGATTACGAAACTACCAGCGACGAGTAGACGCATAGAAGTAATCCACCCTGAAGATACTTGATAATGTGAAAAAAAGTACTCTCCTAAAATTCCGCAGATCCCCCAGATCAAGCCAGATAGGAGAGAATAAATGGTTCCCTTAAAAATATTCTTTTGATATTTATTCATATTGCTATTGTACCATGAAACGAAGAAAGAAAAAAGAGAGTTGAGAAAATCATTTCTTTCCCACTCTCAATGATTGTGCTAGTTAGCGCCGTTGATTGCTACTTCTGTTATTGGAACTAGAGCTACTATTATTGTTCCCGTTACTATTAGAAGTATTATTACGATTATTACTATTATTACTATTATTGTTGTTGTTATTGTTATTGTTGTTATTGTTATTGTTGTTATTGTTACTGCTATTGTTTGATGAGGAAGAAGATACTTTTGGCAGACTTCCTAAAATGGTGTTCCAAGCATTTTGGTAGTCAGAATCGCTTCCACCAATAGCGAATTTATAAGTGGTAGTCGGCGCGCCAGCTTGGTTAGCCCAGTAGCTAGTCACCGTTTCTCCGCTTAGATTAATTTCTTTCCCATTGATAGTCACCTTTCCTGGCTTTTGACCAGTTGATTTGAGGACTTGTGATGAAGTGACGCTTGAATCGAGTTTGAAACGTTCTGAACCCCAAGCAGAGGGAGATGCTTGCTGGATGGCATTTACCAGATGAGCCATGTATTTTGCATTGCGGTAGTATGCTCCCTGGGCTAGAGGGCTGTTGTCGTCATGTCCAACCCAGCCTCCAAGGGTTAATCTTGGAGTAGAGACCATTAGCCACATATCCCCTTCTTCATTGGTTGTACCAGTTTTTCCGATCCAGTCAGCACCTGCTAGACTGGAATTGATAGAAGTCAGATCCGTTTGGAAGCTTGTAGTGACTCGAGATGAAAGCACATCTCTTAGCAAACTCTGCATAATGGTTGCAGTAGCTTTAGAGTAAACTTGGATGGGTTTAGCCTGATGTTCATAGAGAACCTCACCACTCGTTTTCTCAATTTTTGAGATCATGTATTTCTTATGATAGGTACCATTGTTAGCTAGCGTTTGGTAGCCATTGGTGTGCTGGGCTACAGTAACTTCAATTCCTCCTCCCATTGGAAGACTTTCAATGCCATATTCTGGGATTTCATATCCCATTTTTTCCATATAAGAACGGACGTCAACCCCTTTTTCACGGAGCATTCTGTAGGTCCAGTAGGCTGGGATGTTCCAAGAATAGTTGAGAGCTTCTTTAAGGTCTATCATGGTTGTTCCAGGACTGTTGACATGCATGATCGGAGTTCCGTTAGAGAAGTTTGTTGGATAGTTTGAGAGGATGCTAGCACTTCCCATAAGCCCTTGGTCGATAGCAATACCGTAGGCCAAGAGTGGCTTGGTAGTGGAGGCAGGGGAACGTTTGGTATCGAAGGCGTGATTGTTTTGATTGGTCTGATAATCTCGCCCACCTATAAAACCTAAAATCGCCCCAGTTTGATTGTCCATCAAGACATTCCCAACTTCAGGTTGACCCGAGCTATCATTTAGAAGGTATCCGTAGTTTGTTACGGCATTTTGCATAGCAGTATGAATCGTTTTATCGATGGTAGTTGTAATACGGTAACCACCGTTTTGGATTTCTTTTTCGGCCAATTCTTGATAAGATTTTCGGATAGATTCATTCTGTAGTTCTTGGTCAGAAACATTGTCCTTTTGCACCAGATAATCATACATAATCTTGGTAGCCTCGTCGAGCGCAGTGAAGTAGAGGAAGCCTTTAGAGGTAACGCTAGCATTTTCTGATGGCAAGAAATCTTGCTTAATGTCATAAGCCTTGTAGGTTTCATAGTCTTCCTGGCTGAGGACTCCTGTTCGATACATATTGTAGAGTACATCTTTTGAGCGCTTAATACCGAGTTTAATATCTTCTTCGCTTTTCATCTCACCAGTAGATTCATAAGGTGAGTAGGAAATAGGGCTTTGTGGTAAACCTGCTAGGAAAGCCGCTTGAGGAATGGTTAGTTTGCTTGCATCCACCCCAAAAATCCCTTTGGCAGCTTGTTGAGCACCTGCGATATTTTGACCTTTATTGTTACGACCAAAAGGAGCAACATTGAGATAGGTTGTTAGGATTTCGTCCTTGCTCATGGCTCTTTCTAAGGCCAAGGCATCCACGATTTCACTGGCTTTACGAGCAAGTGTAGGAGCATCACCAACCACTTGTTGTTTGATGAGCTGTTGTGTTAGGGTAGATCCCCCACTGGAAGAACCAAGTCCGATGAATTTTCCTAGACTGGCACGAATAACCGCTTTAGGAACGACACCGTTGTGCTCTGCGAAGTGCTCATCCTCGGTTGCAACGATAGCTTGCTTGAGATTATCTGAAATGGCGTCTGATGACACAGATGTGCGAAGTAGATCGCTTTCGATAGCACTAATCATGGAACCATCTGCATAGCGAATTTCAGAGATGGATGAAATATTATTGACCTGCTTGATCAAATCCTCCGTTTGAGGGACACTAACTTGATCAAAGAGAGAAACAGCATAACCCAAGGCAACCCCTGTTCCAAGGAGACCGCCAATAAAAGCTAGGATGAAAAGTGTGTTAAAAGTTGCCTTTATACCAAGTAAGATATTGGTCAATAGAGTCCAAATATCGAATGGTGTTTGAGTTTTCTTTTTCTGCTTAGAGTTTTTTCCACTCTTTTTCTTTGCATTCATTTTAGAAACTGTTAATTTTAGAGACCGAAGTAAGGCCAGTCCTTTTTGTTTGATTCTTGTTACATGTTTGTTCATAGAATTCCTCACTCTTTATTATTATACCATAAAAGCAATTATTGCAAGAAATTAGGCTTAGAACAGGGCTTTGGATAGGGATTGGAGTTCGAAATTTAGACATTGAAAAAAGCCAGATTTAAGCTAAATCTGACTGTTTGACAAATTGTTTATTTTTCTCCTGAAAGTTCTTTTCCTAGATCAATCAAGTAGTCCTTCAAGTGGTCTTTGACTTGTGGATGTTTGAGGGCGTACTCGATGGATGTCTTCATAAATCCAAACTTGTCTCCGACATCGTAACGCGCACCTTTAAACTCGCGAGCAAATACTCGTTGAGTTTTGTTGAGTGTATCGATAGCATCTGTTAGCTGGATTTCATTTCCCGCACCAGGTTTTTGACTTTCGAGGATGCCGAAAATCTCTGGTGTGAGGAGATAACGACCGATGATAGCTAAATCACTTGGTGCATCTTCAGGAGCTGGTTTTTCAACGAAGGTTTCAACACTGTACAGACCGTCCTTTCCTTCACCTTGAGGAGCGATGACTCCGTATGAAGAAACTTCTTCATGTGGGACAGGCATGACAGCGATAGTAGAAGCATGAGTCTCCTCATAATCGTTCATGAGTTGTTTGGTCAATGGAACAGCCTTGTCATCTGTGATATCCATGAGGTCATCTCCAAGCATAACCACAAAGGGTTCATTCCCGACGAAAGCTTTGGCTTGTAAGACGGCATCTCCAAGTCCACGTGGGTGTGTTTGACGGATGAAGTGAAGGCGCATGCCAGTTGTTTCGTCAACTAGTTTCAAAAGGTCGGTTTTTCCTTTTTCCTTGAGGTTGTATTCCAACTCAAAGTTTGAGTCAAAATGGTCTTCGATAGAACGTTTTGACTTCCCTGTTACCACAAGAATGTCCTCAATTCCAGACTTAAGAGCTTCTTCTACGATGAATTGAATGGTTGGCTTATCCACGATTGGCAACATTTCTTTGGCCAAAGCTTTAGTTGCAGGTAGGAAACGAGTTCCAAGTCCCGCAGCAGGGATAACGGCTTTTCTAACTTTTTGCTTCATGAGCTTCCTTTCTAATGGTGACTAAGACCACTCGTTCTCTGCCTTGAACTCATTGCTCATGAGTTCAGAAACGGCATCCTTAATATTAACGTTTTCATAAATAACTTGGTAAATGGCTTGGGTAATAGGCATATAAACTCCTAGTTCTTGTGCTAATTCGTAAGCAGCTTTGGTTGTTGAAATTCCTTCAATGACCATTCCCATATTTGCTTCGATATCTGCCAAGGCTTCGCCACGCCCAAGAGCATCTCCAGCACGCCAGTTACGTGAGTGGACAGAAGTTCCGGTAACGATTAAATCCCCAACTCCAGAAAGACCACTGTAAGTTAATGGATTTGCTCCAAGTTTAACCCCCAGACGAGTAATTTCTGCCAGACCTCGCGTGATAATGGCAGCTTTTGCATTATCACCAAATCCAAGTCCATGAAGGGCGCCTGCACCAACAGCGATGATATTTTTAAGAGCACCAGCTGTTTCTACTCCGATAACATCCGTATTGGTATAAAGGCGGAAGTAGTGGTTGCTAAAGAGTTTTTGAACATATTGAGCAGTTTGTAAATTTTTAGAGGCGGCCGTAATCAAGGTGATGTCGCGTACAATCGTTTCTTCCGCATGGCTAGGACCAGATACAACCACAATTTCACTACGCAACTCCTCAGGGATTTCTTCTTCTAGAATGGTTGAAAGGCGTTTGTGGCTATTGGGTTCGAGGCCTTTTGAGGCATGCATGATCACTACTTTATGATCCAAAACAGCAGCCACCTGTTGGGCCACCAATCTGGTCACTTTGGTTGGCACCACAAACAAGACAGCATCAACGCCCTTCAAGACTTCTGCTAAATCATGGTAGGCAACAATCTTTTCGTCTAATACAGTATCCTTAAAATAGCGTTTGTTAGTATGTTGTATATTAATTTCGTCAATTTGATCAGGAATATTTCCCCAGATACGTACTTGGTGTCCGTTGTCATTTAAAACTTGTGACAAGGCAGTACCCCAAGAACCAGGCCCTAAAACAGCGATGGTTTGTTTGTCCATATTTTCCTCCTTCTGAGAAAGCACTTTCCTATATTCTACCATAAAAAGCCCTATCTTGCATCTATATAACTAGCTAAGATATGTCCTATTGATAGGAATCTGTATTTATCGAAGGTGATGATTCGGGAAAATCAAAAGTAGAGATATAAAAAACAGCCAGGGGGAATTGGCTGTTTTAGTAGGAAAAAACTAGAGCGTAATGCTGTTATTTTTAGAAATTTTCATAAATAGTAACAAGGAAGTAACTGTTAAGATGGTGAGGATAGTAGACAAGGCTGCTGCCACACCATAGTTTCCACGAAGTACTTCAGTGTAGATAGCTACGGTCATTGTTCTAGTTTTAACATTATACAAGAGAATGGAAGTAGATAGTTCTGAAATCATTGTTACCCATGAAAGGATTGCTCCTGAGATGATACCTGAAAGCATCATTGGGGTTGTGATTTTAGTAAAGGTATTGAGACGGCTACTTCCCAAGCTTTCTGCTGCTTCTTCGATACTAGGGGCAATTTGTTGCAAACTAGCAACTGAAGAGCGGATAGTATAAGGAAGTCTTCTTACAGATAAGGACATAACCAAGATGAAGGCTGTTCCTGTAATCATCAGGAAACCACTTCCGAAGAGGCCTGTATTGAATGAAGAGATAAAGGCAATACCAAGTACAGTTCCTGGTACGATATAAGGTACCATACTAAGACTATCGATTAAGTTGGTAAATAGGTTGCGTTTGCGAACTGCAAGATAGGATATGAAGGTCGCAAAGACAACAACGAGAACCAAGGCAAGGAGAGGGATACGAATGGTATTAAAAATAGCAGAGCCCATGCGGTTAAAAGCAGTCTTATAGCTGTTTAGTGAATATCCTTTGACGAAAACCATTCCGGATGTTTTTAGGAAGGATGTATAAATCAAGTAAACTTGAGGCAAAACAGAGAATAAGATAATGCCATAAACTGTCACATAAATAGCAGCCATCTTACCTTTTGTCGTTTTCTTAGGTTCAATTGGATGAAGCGAGTTCATACTGAAACTGTAGCGATTTGAAACGTATTTTTGGATGAGGAAGATAACTAGGGCGATTGTAATCGCCATAATTGCTAAGGCTGATGCGAAGGCAGAGTTCCCCCCTACCTCACTGATAAACTGTGTATAGATTAAGACTGGGAAGGTGCGATATCCCTCACCAATCAGCATCGGAGTACCAAAGTCCGAGAAGGCTCTCATAAAGACTAGGAGAGCCGCTGCGAGTAAAGTTGGGACTAGGAGAGGTAAAACGACTGTTACGATTCGTTTAAAGCCGAAAGATCCCATGCTTTCAGCAGCTTCCAAGAGAGAGTTGTCGATACTCTTCATGGTTCCAGCTACGTAAAGAAATACGAGAGGGAAAAGTTGAAGTGTAAAGACAAGTACAATACCTTTGAAACCGTAGATATCAAGACCTGGCAAGTGCAGTGTGTTGGTTAGAAACTTTGTGATAACTCCGTTTCTACCAAGAAGTAGAATCCAAGAATAGGCACCTACAAAGGGAGCTGACATGGATGCAATGATGATTAAAATTTGTAAAAACTTCTTTCCCTTGAAATCGTACATGGAAAAAAGATAAGCTAGCAAGGTACCAACAACGACAGAGGTAATTGTGGCAGTTACAGAAACCTTGAAACTGTTGATAAGGGTTTCAGAATAGTAAGACTTGCTAAAGAAAGTCACAAAATTTTCTAATGAGAAATGACCTTCATGTACCAGTGCCTGTTTTAATACCGTAACAATTGGATAGACCAGAAAAACAAGATAAGTAAGGAAGATGAAGAAGGAAGACGCAGTCCAGATATTTAGTTTTTTACGCTCCATGGCCGACTCCTTTTATGAGATTACGAGAACCATCTTCAGAGAAGACATTGAGTTTTTGAGTGTTGATACGCAAACGAACGCGATCTCCTTTTTTCAAATCTTCTTCAAATGTAGATTCTTCACTTACTTGGATTTTTGAAGCAAACCCTGTCTCGATGAAGTATTCAGTATTGAGTCCAAGATAGACACTATCACTAATTGTACCGTCGATTGGTCCATTTTCGTCACGGATAAATTCTTCAGGACGAATGCTGACATGAATAGCTTGTTCTTCTACCTGATCTAATGCTGGCATACGAAGAGAGTAACCATCTTCAAAGACGATGTAAGCTCCGTCAGCTTGCTTTTCCAAACGAGCAGGGATTATGTTTGTTCTACCAATAAAGGTTGCGACAAATTCATTTGCTGGCTTGTGGTAAAGTTCTTTCGGGCGTCCGATTTGTTGGATAACACCATCTTTCATAACGGCGATTTGGTCAGAAATGGCCATAGCTTCTTCTTGGTCGTGAGTTACGTAGACCGTTGTAATACCAACTTCGTGTTGGATTTCACGAATAGCTTGACGCATATCCAATCGCAGTTTGGCATCTAGGTTACTGAGGGGTTCGTCCATGAGGAGAACGCTAGGATTAACTGCCAAGGCACGTGCTAGGGCAACCCGTTGTTGCTGACCACCACTAAGTTTATCTGGTTTTCGGTCTGCATACTGGGCAATTTGCATCAACTCAAGGTATTTATTTGTTTGTTCGATGAGTTCGTCTTTTGGAACTTTCTTTTGCTTGAGTCCGAACGCTACGTTATCACGCACTGTCAAATGTGGGAAAATCGCATAGTTTTGGAAAACCATCCCAATGTTTCGTTTGCTAGGTTCCATGTTGTTGATTTTAGTATCGTCGAAGTAGAACTCTCCTCCTTCGATGCTATTGAAACCTGCAATCATACGAAGCAAGGTTGTTTTCCCACATCCTGAAGGCCCAAGGAGGGTGAAAAGGCTCCCCTTAGGAATAGTGACGTTTAGGTTTTCGATAACAGCTACATCGTGGTAAATTTTCTTGGCATTAATAATCTTGATTTCACTCATGGTCAACCTCTTTTACTGTTTAGATTGGATATTTGTAAAGATTTCGTTGTATTTTTTAACGATATCTGATTTATTTTTGATGACATAGTCATAGTCTTCAGTTAGTGTTTTAATTTGTTCGATTGGTTTCATATTTTCGCTAGTTTTAGCATTTTTACGAACAGGACGGTTAGTGGTTGTTGTACCAAGGGTGTCTTGGACTTCTTGAGAAATGATGAAATCGATAAATTTCTTAGCGTTTTCCATGTTCTTAGCGTTTTTAATAATAGCAGCGCTAGCCGGTAGGAAGACAGTACCTTCTTTTGGATAAACAACCTTGATGTTAGCTCCGTCGTTTAGAAGTTTCACTGCAGGGTCTTCGTATGAAAGACCAACAGCCATTTCTCCATCTGCTACAGCCTTGTAAACACCAGATGAACTAGAGCCAATCTTACCATCAATCAAAGTAAAGAGATTTTTGACATAAGTCCAAGCCTTGTCATCTGTATAGCCACCCTCAGCTTGTAACATATTTGTTAGTTGAGCAAAAGCACTAGAAGAATTAGCAGGGTCTGCAGTTGCGATTTTCCCTTTAAGCTCTGGTTTGATAAGGTCGCTATAACCTTCAATATTCATCCCCTTAGTTAAGTCAGGATTGACGATCAAAACGCTACCATCCAATGTGTAAGGAGTTGAGTAACCAGTTGTATTTTGATATTCTTTGATTACATTATCGTTTTCCGTTGATACGTAATTTTCAAAAAGTTCTCCGTGAGTAGCATATTGGGTATAGGAACCACCAAAGATGATATCTGCCACAGGGGCTTCTTTTTCAGATTCTAGTTTCTTAAAGAGTTCACCTGTTCCGGCTTGAATGAGTTCAACCTTGATGCCATACTTTTCTTCAAAAGCAGGAATAGTTGCTCCAATCAATCCTTCTGAGTTTGGGGAGTAGACCACTAGAGTATCGCTTCCTCCATTTTCAGTTGCCTTTTTTCCCGAAGCGTCGTCAGAAGAGCAGGCAGTTAGTCCTAAAATAGCAAGTCCACAAGCAGCAAAATACATCCATTTCTTTTTCATGATGGATACCTCCATAATTTTGTTACCTCTATTGTAAAGTAATGAAAGCGTTTTTAAAACTTAAAATTCTATCCTAATGGGGTAAAATTCTCTACAAAAAAGAAGAATAGTGTCTAAACTATTCTTCCAATGGCTTTTAACTCTTTTGGAGAGATATGAAAGTATTTCTTAAAAACTTTACCAAAATATTTATAGTCTGAGAAGCCGACTTGTTCAGCGATTTGACTAAGAGGAGAATCAGGATACTGGCTCATCTTTTCAACGGCTTGTTTTAAACGATACTGAAGAATGTATTCGTTCAAGGTGATAGGAAAATCCTCCTTGATAACCTTGTAGAGATAACTTTCGCTATAACCTAGATTCTCTGCAATGGTAGAAATTGTAAAGTGTTGGGAGTAGTGTTGGTGCACAAATTCGAGAATTTGTTGAATCAATTGGTTTTGAGGATTGATTTTTTGAAGAGATGTTACAAAAGTCTGATAGTCTTGTAAAAATGGATTGGTTTGGTGTTGATCCATCTTGAGGCGTAGAGTTATTTTTTCTAAACACTCTGTTAATTCTGCGACATTTATGGGTTTTGGGAGGAAGTCCACTGCTCCAAATTGCATGGCCTTTTTAGCATTTTGGAAATCATTATAGCCTGAGAGGATTACTTTTTCATAAGAGAGTGAACGGGTCGCTTCAAACATCATAAAAGCATCCATGATGGGCATGGTAATATCTGTCAGGACGATGTGTGGTTTCTCTTTTTGAATCAATTCCATGCCTTCTTGTCCGTGACTTGCAGTTCCAACAACTTGAATACCTAAGGCTGAGTAGTCTACGGCGATTTCAAGCCATTTTCGGATCAGGTGTTCGTCTTCGACAATGATTAACTTAAACATGCGTTCTTCCTTTCGTGACAAATTTTACCCAGGTTTCCCCTTTGGAGTTGACTCCCAAATCTAATTCTACATTTTCAAAAAAATTATTCAATCGTTTGTAACTATTGACAATACCGTGCTGTGTATGTGGGCTGTCCAAGGATTCTAAGATATGTAGACGTTCTTGTTTGGTTAGACCACCAGCATTATCCTCAACGATAAAGGTCAGTGCTTCCTGCTCTTGAGTGATTTGGATAGAGATGGCAAGGTCGATACGATACTGCCTTCCGTATTTTAGAGCATTTTCCACAAGTGGTAATAGGAAAAGTTTCGGAATAGTTTGGGAATGTAGATTCTCAGAACAGTCAATCTGATAAGAAAAATGTTCAAATCGAATCTGATGGATTTTCAGATAAGCTTCGATAATCTCTAGGTCCCGTCCAAGAGTCGTTTCCTTTTCTAGTTCAGTTACACTATATCGCAGGATGCGCGTGAGATTTTGAATAAGTTCTTGAGTAATACTAGCATCAATCATACTCGTGATTTTAATAGTTTCCAAGGTATTGTAGAGGAAGTGAGGATTAAACTGAGCTTCCAGCATCTTTCTTTCAAAGACCCACTTTTCCTTCTCAATGGTCAACATCTTTTGATGGAGTTCATCCAACTCTTGGAGCATATCGGTGATTTTCTCAGCAATCAGTTCAAATTCGTCTCCTGTCTGGAGGATCAGCTTCTTGTCCTTTTTCTTAGGAATTTCCTGCAGTTGATAGACCAGACTTTCAATAGGGCCGGCATTGTGCGTCGCAATTTTATAAGCAATTCGTCTCGCCTGCCAGAAGTATAACAGAAAGATACAGAGTGTTAACACGGAAGCAAGTCCCAGTAAACTCGGAATGGGAAAGAAAGATTGAAAGGCGTAGATTGAGAAAATCGGTTCAATTTTACGTTTTTCAATCAGAAGTGGATTTTCAACATACCAATGGGTTTTAGATTGGAGTAACTTTTCATCAAATTTTTCCAGAGTCGATTGTGTAAATTGATTGGTATTGCTAGAGTAGATGTTTCCAAAAGTATCTGTAATGGCGTATTTTGAATTGATGAGAGGGATACTGGACACAAATTCATTTTCATTTACAAAAGAAATGCTATAAGCCTTAACTCGTTGATTTTGAACGATAGGCATAATGAATAGTGCGTAATGTTGCTTATCTATTGACAAAGCAACCTTTTCTGTAATGGCTCCTTGAATCGGATTTTGAATTAACAATTTTAAATAATAAGGAGCTAAAATAGTTTCTTGATGGTTGCGATTGGTACTAAAGAGCAGTTCTCCTGTGTTATCAAGGATGATAAAATCAGAACTGAGTTTTAGTTGAGCTTTTGTTTCATAAAATAGACTAAAGAGTTCTCGGTCGGTGTGTTTACCCTCTAAAAATTCTGGGACCATTTTTTGATTCATGGTCTCCAGTAATTGATAGTTCGCTTGTTTCATATTACGAACATGTTGGACAATCTGTTGAGTGTCTTTGGTGAGCTGTTGCTTTTGAAGGAAATAGGAAAAACCAAACAAGAGAATGAGGAGTAAAAACGAGGTCGCTAAAGCAGCCAAAGAACTACGGTGAAGAATCTCTTTTTGGAGAGAATGTTTGAAAGAATGAGCCATAAATCACCTCTTATAAAGAGCTTGCTAAAGTAAGTATAGCAGTATTAAAAATGGAAGGCAAGGTGAAAAGAGAAAAGAGTTGAAAAGAAAGAGACTAAATTCCCCTAAAAATGGTATAATAGGAGCATCACGAAAATTGGAGAGACAGCATGAGTTTTTACAATCATAAAGAAATCGAGCCTAAGTGGCAAAAATACTGGGCTGACAATCACACTTTTAAGACAGGAACAGACGCCTCAAAACCCAAGTTTTATGCACTCGACATGTTCCCTTACCCATCTGGAGCGGGTCTTCACGTAGGACACCCAGAAGGCTATACAGCGACAGATATCCTTAGCCGTTACAAGCGTGCGCAAGGCTACAATGTCCTTCACCCAATGGGTTGGGATGCTTTTGGTTTGCCTGCAGAGCAATACGCTATGGATACAGGTAATGACCCAGCAGAATTTACAGCGGAAAATATTGCCAACTTCAAACGCCAAATCAATGCGCTTGGATTTTCTTATGACTGGGATCGTGAAGTCAATACAACAGATCCAAACTACTATAAGTGGACTCAATGGATTTTCACTAAGCTTTACGAAAAAGGCTTGGCCTATGAAGCGGAAGTACCAGTCAACTGGGTGGAGGAATTGGGAACAGCCATCGCCAACGAAGAAGTCCTTCCTGACGGAACATCTGAGCGTGGAGGCTATCCAGTTGTCCGCAAACCAATGCGCCAATGGATGCTTAAAATCACGGCTTATGCAGAGCGCTTGCTCAACGACTTGGATGACCTGGACTGGCCAGAGTCTATCAAGGACATGCAACGCAACTGGATTGGAAAATCAACTGGTGCTAATGTCACCTTCAAAGTAAAAGGAACAGATAAGGAATTCACTGTCTTTACGACACGTCCAGATACCCTTTTTGGTGCGACCTTCACTGTTTTGGCGCCTGAGCATGACTTAGTAGATGCCATCACAAGTCCTGAACAAGCTGAGGCTGTAGCTGCCTACAAACACCAAGCCAGCCTCAAGTCTGACTTGGCTCGTACCGACCTTGCTAAGGAAAAAACAGGGGTTTGGACTGGAGCTTATGCTGTCAACCCGGTTAACGGTAAAGAAATCCCAATCTGGATTGCCGACTACGTTCTTTCTAGTTATGGAACAGGTGCTGTCATGGCTGTTCCTGCCCACGACCAACGTGACTGGGAATTTGCCAAACAATTTGACCTTCCAATCGTAGAAGTGCTGGAAGGTGGAAACGTTAAAGAAGCTGCTTACACAGAAGATGGTCTTCACGTCAACTCTGACTTCTTGAACGGTCTCAACAAAGAAGAAGCGATTGCTAAAATCGTGGCTTGGTTGGAAGAAAAAGGCTGTGGTCAAGAAAAGGTGACTTACCGTCTCCGTGACTGGCTCTTTAGCCGTCAACGTTACTGGGGTGAACCAATCCCAATCATTCATTGGGAAGACGGAACTTCAACAGCTGTTCCAGAAAGTGAATTGCCACTTGTCTTGCCTGTAACCAAGGACATCCGCCCTTCAGGTACAGGGGAAAGTCCACTAGCTAACTTGACAGACTGGCTGGAAGTGACTCGTGAAGATGGGGTCAAAGGTCGTCGTGAAACCAACACCATGCCACAATGGGCAGGTTCAAGCTGGTACTACCTCCGCTATATTGATCCACACAATACTGAGAAATTGGCAGATGAGGACCTCCTCAAACAATGGTTGCCAGTCGATATCTACGTGGGTGGTGCAGAACACGCCGTTCTTCACTTGCTCTACGCTCGTTTCTGGCACAAATTCCTCTATGATCTCGGTGTCGTTCCAACTAAAGAGCCATTCCAAAAACTCTTTAACCAAGGAATGATCTTGGGTACTAGCTACCGTGACCACCGTGGCGCTCTTGTGGCGACTGACAAGGTTGAAAAACGTGACGGTTCCTTCTTCCATGTGGAAACAGGGGAAGAGTTGGAGCAAGCACCAGCCAAGATGTCTAAATCGCTCAAGAACGTTGTCAACCCAGACGATGTGGTGGAACAATATGGTGCCGATACCCTTCGTGTTTATGAAATGTTCATGGGGCCACTCGATGCTTCCATCGCTTGGTCTGAAGAAGGCTTGGAAGGAAGCCGTAAATTCCTTGACCGTGTTTACCGTTTGATTACAACGAAAGAAATCGTTGCGGAAAACAATGGCGCTCTTGACAAAGTTTATAACGAAACCGTTAAATCTGTCACAGAGCAAATCGAGTCGATGAAATTCAACACAGCCATTGCTCAACTCATGGTCTTTGTCAACGCGGCGAACAAGGAAGAGAAACTTTATGTAGACTACGCCAAAGGATTTATCCAATTGATTGCCCCATTTGCCCCTCACTTGGCAGAAGAACTCTGGCAAACTGTTGCAGCAACTGGCGAGTCTATCTCTTATGTAGCTTGGCCAACATGGGACGAAAGCAAATTGGTTGAAGACGAAATTGAAATCGTTGTTCAAATCAAAGGAAAAGTCCGTGCGAAATTGATGGTTGCTAAAGATTTGTCACGCGAAGAATTGCAAGAAATCGCTCTGGCTGACGAAAAAGTCAAAGCAGAGATTAACGGCAAGGAAATCGTGAAGGTGATTAGTGTACCAAATAAATTGGTTAACATTGTTGTGAAATAAGAAATGATAAGTCTTCAAAGTTTTACTTTGGAGGCTTATTTGGAAGCTTAGCATAGATGTATGATATACTATGTGCAACCATAAAGTTTGGAAAGCAAAACAAGGAGAAAACAATGCCAGTAAATGAATACGGTCAGATGATTGGTGAACCTGTAGATGATACACCTGGAGTTTTGCCTTCACTTGTACGGATAGAAGGACAGTATACGATTCTAGAAGCTCTTTCGGTTGAAAAGCATGCAGAGGATTTATTAGCTGTCTATGGTCCGGATAGCCCTCCTGAGATGTGGACCTACCTCTTTCAACCACCTGTGGCTAATCTAGAAGAGTTAATGGTTGCTTTAAAGCAGATGATTGAACGTAAGGACCGCTTTTACTACGCAATTATTGATAAAGCAACTGGTAAAGCTATGGGAACTTTTTCGCTCATGCGCATTGATCAAACCAATCGCGTCATTGAAGTGGGTGCCGTGACCTTTTCTCCGGCCCTCAAGCACACAAGAATGGGGACAGAAGCCCAGTTTTTATTAGCCCGTTATGTTTTTGAGGAACTCAATTATCGACGCTATGAGTGGAAGTGCGATGCCCTTAATCTTCCATCTAGAAAAGCAGCAGAACGTTTGGGATTTATCTATGAGGGAACCTTCCGTCAAGCTGTTATCTATAAAGGTCGCACCAGAGATACGGATTGGTTGTCTATGATTGATAAGGATTGGCCAAAGGTTAAAGCCCGTTTTGAAGCATGGTTGCGTCCTGAAAATTTTGATAAAAATGGACATCAGATAAAATCACTTAGGCAATGTTAGAGAGGTACTACTATGATAAAAATTACAAAAGGAACATCTGTTTCAATTGATGACGTTTTGCATCTCTATCAGGCAGTTAGCTGGACAAACTATACCAATCAACCACAGATGTTGGAGCAATCTTTAACTCACTCGTTGGCTATTTATGTTGCTCGTGATGGTGAGAAAATCGTTGGTTTAGTTCGTCTGGTTGGAGATGGTTTTTCATCGGTTTTTGTCCAGGATTTGATCGTTTTGCCTAGCTATCAGCGCCAAGGAATTGGCAGTGCCTTGATGAAAGAGGCTTTAGGGGATTACAAAGATGCCTATCAAGTCCAACTAGCCACCGAACAGACAGAAAAAACCGTGGAATTCTATCGTTCTCTGGGGTTTGAAACCTTATCTACTTATGATTGTATAGGGATGATTTGGGTGGATCGAAAAAAATAAAAAAATTATTTTATCTTAAGTTAACTTTAAGTATTCTACTGTATCATATAGTTATTAAATAAAGACCTCCTAACTTTATTTAATGGAAATCCTAAACTTTTCTTTTTCATAATAATCTCCCTAATGAAGCCACCAAATCAGGTGGCTTTTTTGTGATCAAATGCAGAAATTTTAACATAAAATTGACCACATAATCATCCATTTCGACCACATAACTCCAAAGTGTATTTTTTCTTTTCTCTTTTTGTTAAACTGAGGGTGTAAAAAGGAGGAAAGAAATATGATTTTACAGGCAAAAGGCCTCACTAAGAGCTATGGAGAGCATGTAGCAGTTAGGAATATAAATTTAGAGTTTAAAAAAGGGAGTTTTAATGCGATCTTAGGCCCTAACGGGGCGGGGAAATCGACCACGATTTCAATGTTAATCGGACTTAAACGAGCAACTAATGGACAAATCATCTATGCGCCCAACACTAGGATTGGGATTGTCTTTCAAGCAAGTGTATTGGATGAAAAGTTGACAGTCAAAGAAAACCTAGCCATTCGAGCCAAACAATATAAGGGAATTACACATAATCGTGTCGATGAGTTGATCCATCAACTGGGTTTGACAGCTTTTCAGAAACAACTTTATGGAACTTTATCCGGAGGACAGAAACGTCGAGTTGATATTGCTCGTGCTCTCCTTTCAAAACCGGATATTCTCTTTTTAGATGAACCGACGACAGGACTAGACATTCAGACTCGTAAATCCATTTGGGACTTATTGTATCGTCTACAAAGGGATGAAGAGATGACTATTATCTTAACAACTCATTATTTGGATGAAGCAGATGAGGCAGACCAACTTTATATTATAGATCACGGGAAGGTTCTTGCCCAAGGTTCTGCTGCTGAGATAAAGAGCAAATACGCTTCCAATCTTTTAAAAATTTGTTTTAAAGACAAGCAGGTGGAGAAATTCTTACCTAAAAATATGCCTGTGGAAAAGGAAAATGAGTTTGAGTATAGTCTTTATCCTAAGAGCCAATTGGAAGCTATTGATTATTTGACCCAAGTTCGTGAGAAGATTGCTAGCTTTGAATTTCGTCCAGGAACTATGGATGATGCCTTCATAGCCCTTACAGGAAGAGAGGTGCGCTAATGTTAGCCTTATTAAAACGTGATTTTTTGTTGTATTTTCGTAATCGTTCAGGAGTCTTTTTCTCATTACTGGGAGCTTTGATTTCCTTTCTACTCTATATCATTTTTTTGCAGAAAAATTTGATGGATGCCTGGTCCCAACTTCCTGATAATAAGAGCCTTTTAAATAACTGGCTGATGGGTGGAACCTTGGCTGTGACGGGGATTACAACCAGTTTTACAGCTTTGACCCAGATGGTACAAGACCGTGAAAATCAAGTGGATCAGGATCTCTTTTTGACAGATTTAGGGAGCTGGGGCTTGCAACTGTCTTATCTTATTAGTAGCCTAATCATTTCCTTTGTTATGCAAGCCTTTATGCTTATTGTTATGAGCCTTTATTTTCAAGAAATTCCAGCTATGAGTAAGCTATTTGAAATAAGTTTAATCATGCTGCTAAGTAGTCTCCTTTCAACATTGGTAAATGTACTCTTGATTTATCATTTCCAGTCAGTAGATAGTCTGGGTAAATTGGCTACCATTGTAGGTACAGCTTCAGGATTTTTAGTAGGAACTTATGTACCAATGGGAATTCTTCCTAACTTCGCTCAAGTTCTCATGAAGTGCACACCAGCTACCTATCTTGCTTCTCTCTATAGACAGGTCTTAATGAAGGAGCAATTAGAAACTACATTTATGGGGAATAGTAGCTTATTAGAAGAGTTTCAAGAAAAATTAGGAATCCGGCTTAACTGGCAGAACCTTTTAACAAAGGAAGAAACATACTTAATAGTGGTGAGTATCTGCCTCTTAACTTTTCTGCTTTGGCTAGTAGTAGTTAAAATCTCTAGCAAAAAAATTAAATTTATAGGTTAAGCTAACTTTAAGTCTTCTACTGTATCATGTAATCATTAAGTAAAGACCTCCTAACTTTATTTAATAGAAATCCTAAACTTTTCTTTTTCATAATAATCTCCCTAAAGAAGCCACCAAATCAGGTGGCTTTTTTGTTTGTAGGCTGGATTTTTGCTATAATAGGAACATGAGTAGAATTTTAGATAATGAAATCATGGGTGATGAGGAGTTGGTAGAGCGTACCCTCCGTCCCCAATATTTACGTGAATATATTGGTCAGGACAAGGTCAAGGATCAGCTTCAAATCTTTATCGAGGCGGCTAAAATGCGTGATGAGGCGCTGGACCATGTTCTTTTGTTTGGCCCTCCAGGTCTCGGGAAAACGACCATGGCCTTTGTCATTGCCAATGAATTGGGAGTTAATCTCAAACAGACGTCTGGTCCCGTTATCGAAAAAGCCGGTGATCTGGTAGCGATTTTGAATGACTTGGAGCCAGGAGATGTTCTTTTTATTGATGAGATTCATCGCTTGCCCATGTCAGTGGAAGAAGTACTTTATAGTGCCATGGAGGACTTCTACATTGATATCATGATTGGGGCTGGTGAAGGCAGTCGCAGTGTTCATTTGGAGTTGCCACCTTTTACCTTGATTGGTGCGACGACTCGAGCTGGTATGCTTTCAAATCCTCTTCGTGCACGTTTTGGGATTACTGGTCACATGGAGTATTATGCCCATGATGACTTGACAGAGATTGTCGAGCGGACGGCAGATATCTTTGAGATGGAAATCACTCATGAGGCAGCATCTGAATTAGCCCTACGTAGTCGTGGGACTCCTCGTATTGCCAATCGTCTCCTCAAGCGTGTGCGTGACTTTGCGCAGATTATGGGCGATGGTTTGATTGATGATGTCATTACGGATAAGGCCTTGACTATGCTGGATGTAGACCATGAAGGCTTGGACTATGTGGACCAGAAAATTCTTCGCACCATGATTGAGATGTACGGTGGGGGTCCTGTCGGTTTAGGAACTCTTTCGGTCAATATCGCTGAAGAGCGTGAGACGGTAGAGGATATGTATGAGCCTTACCTGATCCAGAAAGGCTTTATCATGCGAACTCGTTCAGGAAGGGTCGCGACAGCCAAGGCTTATGAGCATTTGGGGTATGAGTACAATGAAAAATAAGCAAGAAATCCTAGATAGTGTTAGAGAAAATTCTGACATGATGGCCATTCTGACTATCATTCGAGACCTGGAGTTGAAAGATTCCTGGTTGGCAGCTGGTTCGGTTCGAAACTTTATCTGGAATCTCTTATCAGAAAAACCAGCTTTTGACCGTGAAACGGATGTGGATGTGATTTTCTTTGATCCAGATGTGAGTTACGAAGAAACGCTGGCTATAGAAAGTAAGTTGAGAGAGGATTTTCCCCAGTATCAATGGGAGCTGAAGAATCAAGCCTATATGCATCAGCATAGTCCCCATACGCCTCCCTATGTGAATTCCTGCGATGCCATGAGTAAATATCCTGAACGTTGTACGGCGATAGGTATTCGCTTGCATACAGATACAACTTTAGAGCTCTTTGCGCCTTATGGCTTGGAGGATATTTTGAGCTTTCAAGTTCGTCCAACTCCTCATTTCTTAGAGAATGAAGACCGAATGAAGCTCTATCAAAAACGTTTATCTAAGAAAAACTGGCAAGAAAAATGGAAAAATCTCATATTTAAAATAACTTAAGGAAACTTTAAGTTAGGAGTTGTATACTTATCTCATAAGTTAAGAAGACCTTAACTTTAACTCCTAAAACTTTTTCATAATAATCTCCCTATAAAAATTAAGTCGCCCAATCAGGCGGCTTTTTTTGATGTGAACTAAACTGTTATCTTAATAACTTTTTAGATTATGGTAGGGATGACCAAATTAGGGGAAAGTGAAACTACACAAGTTTGAAAAAAATAGAATTCAAAGTTCACCGAAATTCGTTTTTTTCTATAAAAATGAAAAATAAAGCCTAGGGAGTTAAAATAAGGTAAAAAATCGTCAAAAAGTTTAGACATAGAGAACAAAAGTATGCTATAATAAAATGATTAAAACATTGGTTCATATTATAAATTTGCGACTTTATTTGTTAACAAAGATTATAAAAATAAGGAAAAATCGGAGTAACAGTCGTTTTTTTCGCAATAACACAAATAGGGCCTGGTTTTATAAAAAAACAGAATTTAAGGAGACGAAAAATGTTTTTTAGACGTCAAGAAGGACGGTATAGAGAAACTGATCGTGTTACCCGATATAAGTTGATTAAATCGGGGAAACATTGGTTGCGTGCCTCAACGTCACTATTTGGCTTGTTTAAAGTTTTACGTGGTGGTATTGATACAGCCCAAGTTACGACTGAAGTGGTAGAAGATCGTGTGTCTACCTCTCTAACTGGACTAGATATCCTCAAGGGGATAGCTGCCGCAGGGGCGGTGGTTGGTGGTGGAGTTGCTACTCACACGCAAGTCCATGCCAATGAACAAGTTGCTGTTGAGAAGGTGGTTGATGGAACTGACAACTTAGTCACTTCTGACCAAGCTGTCTTGGGAACTGTAAAGAAAGATGATGAGCAACAAACTTCTGTTTCAACATCGAACTCTATCAGTGAGAGTGTCTCAATCTCTGCTTCTACAAGTGCCTCGATTTCGGCCTCAACAAGTGCATCAGAGTCCGTAAGTGCTTCTACCTCAGCTAGCACTAGTGCCAGTGTATCATCTTCAACTTCTGCTAGTACTTCGGCTTCATTGAGTGATTCGACCTCAACATCGGCTAGTGCTTCGACTGTTGCAGACAGTTCCCTCTCTGAGGCTTCGCATGTAGAAGGTTCACAGACGGCTACTAGCGAAGATGCTATCAGTAATGACGGAGTATCCGGAGCTACAGTCAAGGCTAGCGATCTTAAGGTCAACCCTAGCCTTTCTAGTGCTCTGTCAACTGCAGAAAACTTCACAAGTCAAAATGCGAGTCTGACAGCTACGACAACAACCACTCTTGCTGCAAGCGCAGATGCTGTTTCAACTGCTAAGAAGACAGAAGAAAATCGTAAAAAACTTGCGAAACTATCAGCTGAGATGGGTGAGTATCTAGCTAAGGCTGCTGATCTGCCAAATACCGATTCAGCTATCACTAAGGTGAATGCTGCTGTAGTAGAGATTGAAAAAGCACTTGCAGATCTAACTGGTGATTTGACAGCAGTTGTGCAAAGGGCAACTTCGGCTCGCAATTCCATCGTGAATGCTGTGACACGTGCAAATTCAGGTCAACGTGATAGCCGTAATGGTCAAGCTATGCCGACAGGAGAAAGCCTCAGAGGCTTTGCACCAGTAACGCTAAATCAGCAGACGACTGCATCCCTTGAGCAAGGAAGCTTTGCAAGTGGAAGCCGAGAAGTTAGCTGGCGTATCAATATGCATGCTCAAAGTGCGTTGAACTATGCAGGTCTGATCGCACAAGTGGATAAAAACACAACCATCACTCGAGTTCTTTTCAACGGAGAACCAATGGAAAAACGTGGTGGTTCTGGAAATGAATATGTCTTTAACAAACGGCATGATTTGAATAGAAACTTAGATGCGACTATTATGATCTATGCAACAGTTAATGAAAACTCTAGTGAAGCTACTTTGGCTGCGCAAGTAGCTACAAGCAGTCGACCATTCGATAGTGCAGCTACTGCTGGTAACTATACAAGTGTTATGAATGGCAAGGTTGCTACTGGTACAGGTCAAAGACAGATAGATAAGGCTCCGACTATCTCTATCAACCCTAATTACGTTGAAATCTACAATGATGAGGCGCTAGGGGGAGCAAATGGAATTCCTTTTGTCATGAGAGATGATAAAGGGGTGCTAAGTATGTTGTTTGCTCCATCAAATAAACATATCAATGGATTGGTCATGAGTCGAACGCCGATTGGAGATCAAGGATTCAAACCTTATTATTCTGATAGAAAGAGCCCTAAGGAACATACATCAGTGCTAAGTGGGACAATTGGCCGTGAGAATGGATGGAATCCAATGACTCCAGGTGTTTATAATTTCGAGGTTCAAGTGTTTGACACTGCTCAACAGCCTACTACAGGTCGTTTGACGCTTAACATCAAAGGTTTCAATGATCGTAACAACCCTGTTAGTGGTGAAACTGTTACAGTTAACAACCCTGCATCTTTGAGCCAGTCTGAAAAAGACCAAATTATTGCAAACTTCAAGAAACAGAATGCGACTATCCTTTCAGGCACTGACTACGTGAAGGGCTCTGAAGGTGGTCATGAAATAACTGTGTCTGATACTGGTGAAATCAAACTGACCTATCGTGATAACACTGTAGATTACGTTCAGGCAAGTTTAAAAGCTGAAACGGAAGTACCTGTACCTGCTGTTACAGTCACGCGTGATGGTCAAACCATCCCAGCGACTCAAAGCCCAGTAGCTAGTCGTGGGATGGAACACATCGTCTATGCAGGTGATGATTTTACCATTAACTTTACTGCGACGGATAACAGTGGTAAGTTAAGTGAATTTAAGATTGTTCCAAAAGCAGAGGGAGGTCACTCAGGATTAAGAGATAACTTCTTTGAAGATCCTCAATATGGTACAGGAACTGTAGGATACTTGACCGGAGATATCACAGCTACGCCAGAAAGTCCTGCGACGATCACAGTCAATGCTCACATGAAGGATGATTTGAAGTGGGTGTCAGGAAATACTTGGCAACGGAATGCGGTTGCAACTGACCAAGTAGGTAATAGACATCAGACAGGTCTTTCTGGCAATGTTCGTATTACCCAAGGACAACTGAAAGACCGTCTTGCAGTGACTAATCCTGAACTTACACCAGTTGCAGATAAGAGTAACTTGACTGAAACTGAAAAGACAGCTGTCAAGAATGCTATCTACGCTAAGAATAATCAGACAACTCACCGTATCAAGGACATTAAAGTGTCAAATGATGGGACAGCAACGATTATTTATAAGGATTTAACGGAAAATGTCCTACCGCAGTCAGTTACAGTTAATGAACGTCCAAAACTGGTCATTCCATATGACAGACCAGATGTCAAAGAAATCGATATCTATCGTGGTGAGCCTACTAACCTAACCTTTAGTGCGACAGATGATTCTGGGGAAATTTCCTCTTTGAAGTTTGAAACACAAGGTACAGCTGACAATGCTAATGGTACAAACTACGCAGGATATACTGGAATTAATCGTTCGAATCCAATCACAAGTTTGACAGACCAATCAAATGCAACTATTACTATCACTGGTACGCTTGATAAAAGTATCCCGGCGGGCAAATCATTTGAACGCTATTTGATCGCGACGGATGACCGTGGTGTTACAGATAGTGTTCATACGAAGAATGGTGTTGCTGACAATGGTTATGTCAAGTTTGTAATCAAGAATCAGACTGATAAATATAACGCTGTAGCTAAAGTGCCGACAGTTTATACTTATGTAGGCGAAACTGCTAGCGATTTATCAAATGCGGCTAACTTTGTTCAGCTTGATGGTGGGAAGCAATTACCACAAGGTGCTACTGTTGCTTGGAAGACATCAATTGACACAACTAACTCTGGGGATAATAAAAAAGCTGTAGCGACAGTTACGTACGCAGATGGATCTACAGATGATGTTACTGTTACTTACAGTACAATGACTACAATCAAGCCGAAAGCTCCGATTAATGATATCCAAGGAACAACTCCTCACAATGGTGATGGTTCAAACTGGCTTGACTATGTGTATAAGTCGGGAGATGCTTGGTTCCCAGGCGGATCTAGTCAAACATGGGCTAGTGAAGATGGAACGCGCTTGACAGCTGCTCCGATCAGTACGACAGAAGCAGGGCAACAACGACTTAAATTCACCTTTACATATCCAAAAGGACGTTTAGGTGAGACTGATAGTGCGAAATTGCTTAGCAAGACTGTAGATGTTATTCATAATGTTTATAAGTTTGAGACTAATCGTTCTTATATCTTTACACAAAACAAAACAGACGATCCTAATTATCAACGTGTAGCAGCAAATCCAAAAGATTCTATCACCAAAGTGACAGGAAGCCCCGATTATGATGTGAATCAGACTAACTTCACTTGGGTTGATGGTGCTCCAGATCTTTCACGAGTGGGACGATTTACAAAAGATGTGGAAGTTGAACTACCTGTTGATGGTACTGGAGTACGTGTAAAACAGCGCGTTCCAATCACTTATACGGTTAACCCACAAGCGCCAGCTATCTCAGTTGATTCTACTAATGAAACAGGTGGTTTGCCAAATCGTTCGATCGTTGTTACAAATGTAACACCTGGAGCTCTTGTAACCTTGACTCTAGCTGGACATACATTTACTAAGACAGCTAAAGACAACGAATCAAGCGTTACCTTTGAACCTGCTGATCTGAAAAAAGCTTACGATGGCAACAATGGTCTTCTTCCAACAGGTGATGTAACAGCTAAGCAAGAGAAGACAGTGACTCTGCCGAGTGGTGGAACTGAAACCTTGAGTTCGGCTACAACGACTTCAACGATTACTCCTGAACGTGTGAAACCAACAATTACTTACACAGTCAAAGTAAATGGTCAAGAGCCTAAGAGAGATGGCAATGGTCGCTATTTGTTCTATGCTGGAGATAATATCCAGATTACTTATACAGGTAAAGATAATAGTGGTAAATTAGTCACACTGAAGGTCTATGGTAATAGAAAAGACTTGACGGACTTCTTCGAAAATAGACCTGAATGGGGAACTGGTCCCATCACAAACATTATCAATACCTTAACAAATGATGACCAAACTACTTTCACCATTAATGCGGTTGCTAATAAAGATCTTGCGTGGAGATCAGGAAATACCTGGGGACGTTGGATCACTGCTACAGATCCAAGTGGAAACACTGTTGACGTTGGAGAAATTCGAATTCAACAA
>OCLG01000040.1_pt1 | contig 101702 bp, 90 predicted proteins | sample 1548111 | NCBI WGS metagenome assembly OCLG01 (sample SAMN05301508, study PRJEB22388) | human oral metagenome | isolation source: Infant 2 DOL 28 oral | host: Homo sapiens | place: USA: Pittsburgh, Magee-Womens Hospital of UPMC | collected 2013/2014 | reverse complement strand
TATGGCTCTTCTCAGTCCATGTTGTAGTTCCAGAAGCTTTGTTTTCTTTACCAGTGAATGTGAAGTCGTCTTGGACGTTGTCGGCTGGAGTCTTATCGCCTGCTCCTTCAAACTTAACTGTTTGTTTAGTTGGTTTAGTCACATCATTTACAATTGGTACGTAGATGATTGGTGTGTCTTCACCTGGGTTTGTTGGAAGGTTTGGAAGTTCCTTACCTGGTTCTACTGGTTGACCTGGCTTGCTTGGATCTTTTGGATCTGGCAAGTATGGTTTGTAGCCTGGGAAATTTGGCACAACTGGTTTACCTGGTTTACCTGGATCTGTTGGATCATTTGGATATTTCACATCTGGTGTTGATGGGAATTTCGGATCATCAGATTTCGGAACCAAGCTGCCAAGTGGTTTATAAGTAACCTTATCCGTAACTTCTGGTTTATCTGGAGTAACTGTCTTAGATCCAGCTTCCTTCTTATCGGCATAGTAATGTTCAATAACTGGAACTGTTTCTTTGCCATAAGTGTGACTAGGTTGATCCCATGTTATATTTCCATCCACTTGTCTTTGTTTACCAGTGAATGTGAAGTTATCTTGAATTTTATCAGCTGGAGTAGCTGTTCCTGCTCCTTCAAACGTTACCGTTTGTTTAGTTGATTTCGTCACATCATTTACGATTGGTACGTAGATGATTGGTGTGTCGCCACCTGGTTTATCCGGTGTTACAGGTATTCCTGGTTCTACTGGTTGACCTGGTTTGCTTGGATCTTTTGGATCTGGCAAGTATGGTTTGTAGCCTGGTACATTAGGTACAACTGGTTGACCTGGTTTCGTTGGATCATTTGGATCATTTGGATACTTCACTTCTGGTGTTGATGGGAAGTTTGGATCATTTGGTGTTTCTGGTTTTGGAACCAAGTTTCCAAGTGGTCTGTAAGTTACAGTTTCTTCAAGATTTTCTTGAGTGACTGTCTTAGATGCAACACTTGCTTTATCAGCGTAGTAACCTGTCAATCCTGGTGTTGGAACTGCATCATAGTCAGCTTTATTCGCTGCCCATGGAGTAGATGAGAGAACTTCACCTGTTACCTTATCAAGTGTTAAGGTACGTGTCCATTGTGCATTTTGAACATTGTCAGCTGGTGTTTGACTACCTGCACCTACATAATGAACAGTTGACGTTACATCTTTCTTCCATTGATCTTCCGCAGGGTATTTAGGACTGTTTGGATCATTTGGATTGATTGGATCTGTTGGGTTATGTGGATCGTTTGGTCCAACTGGAGTTTCACCGTGTTTCAATGTTACTGTCCAAATTTGGTCACGAGATGCATCTGTGTCGTAAGTTGCTCCTGCTGGGAACTCATCGCTAACGAGAACATAACCACGATCTTGGTATTTCTGAATCTTAGCTGCAGTTGAGTAGTCAATAGCTTCACCAGATTTACCAGAAACTTGATCATTTTCAAGTGTTGTACCAGTATTTTGGTCTACATACTTGATAATAGCTTTTTGTTGCGCCTTACGGTAGACAACAGGTGTATCAGATCCTGGGTCATTAGGAGTTACACTTGGTGTATCTGTCACATAACCTGGGATGACTGGAGTTGGAGTCTCGCCACCCTTAGTTGGATCTTGTGGATCATTGTTGTACTGTGGAATTGGTGCACTTGGAATTGGTGTATTGGTTTCATCAACTGGGATGATCTTACCAAGTGGTTTATAAGTAACCTTATCCGTAACTTCTGGTTGATCTGGAGTAACTGTCTTAGATCCAGCTTCCTTCTTATCGGCATAGAAATGTTCAACAACTGGAACTGTTTCTTTGCCATAAGTGTGACTAGGTTGATTCCATGTTGTATCTCCATCCACTTGTCTTCGTTTACCAGTGAATGTGAAGTTATCTTGAACTTTATCAGCTGGAGTCGCTGTTCCTGCTCCTTCAAACGTTACTGTTTGTTTAGTTGATTTTGTCACATCATTTACGATTGGTACGTAGATGATTGGTGTGTCTCGTGAAATACGATCTGGATCACTTTCATCATTTGGTTCAATCGTTTTATCAACTATATTGTAACCCCAAGCTTGAGGTTGTTCTTCCTTAATTTTGTATCCAGCTGGAGCATCAGGAATTTTAGTTTCTGCTGCTTCTTTAGGATTCCACGGATTATTTTCATAAGTCTTAGATACTGAACCTGGAATCACATTTCCTGCTTCATCTACTTGGATAATTTTTCCTAATGGTTTGTATACAACGTGGTCTGTTACTTCTGGTTGATCCGGTGTCACTGTCTTAGATCCAGCTTCTGTCTTATCTGAATAGTATCCATCTACAACTGGAACAATCAATTTTCCATACGTATGACTAGCTTCATTCCATGTTGTTGTATTTGTAGTTGGATTATGCTTACCTGTGAACGTAAAGCTATTTTGAACATTAGTAGTTGGAGTGTCTTCTCCTGCTCCTTCAAACGTTACTGTCTGTTTGGTTGGTTTTGTCACATCATTTACGATTGGTACGTAGATGATTGGGGTGTTTTCACCTGGGTTTGTTGGAAGGTTTGGAAGTTCCTTACCTGGTTCTACTGGTTGACCTGGCTTGCGTGGATCTTTTGGATCTGGCAAGTATGGGTTGTAGCCTGGTACGTCTGGAACAACTGGCTTACCTGGTTTTGTTGGGTTTGTTGGATCATTTGGATATTTCACATCTGAAGTTGATGGGAATTTCGGATCATCAGATTTTGGAACCAAGCTACCAAGTGGTTTGTAGGTAACCTTGTCTGTTACTTCTGGTTGATCCGGTGTTACTGTCTTGGATCCAGCTTCTGTCTTATCTGCGTAGAATCCATCTACTACTGGAACAGTTTCTTTACCATAAGTGTGGGTTGACTGATCCCATGTTGTTGTATTTGTTGTTGGGTTCTGTTTTCCTGTGAATGTGAAGTTATCTTGAACTTTATCAGCTGGAGTAGCTGTTCCTGCACCTTCAAATGTAACAGTTTGTTTAGTTAGTTTTGTCACATCTTGCTCTACTGGAGCAGTTGCTCTATAGTAGTATACAATTTCATTAGTCACAGTTAAAAATGGATTCTCTAAAACTTGAGTATAAGGACGTCCATTTGCTGCAGTACCATTATACTCAGTTGTTTCACCTTTTCTTAGAGTTGTTTCATGAATCTTATTACCACTATAGTAGACTTCCGCCTTCATGGTTCCATCCATGTTCAGTAATGTATATTTAATCTCGAGGTTCGGTTGAGTTATTTTTGTAAAGCTATCACCCACTTGCTTCCAAGGAGAAATATAGCCACTTGGAGAACCTACAATCTCTTTATCGACTAGTTCGTAACCCTTTAATTCTGCCGCGGTAGTATCAAAACGCATTCCAGTCAAACCATTTAAGGTATGAGAAGGAACCAATTCTTTATTTGTATCTTTATCCTTAAATCGTACAGTTACTGAATTATTGGTAGGAATCAACCATCCATCAGCATAAAATGGACCTTGTCCTTGTTTATTTGAAATTTCTGGACCGTTATACAAGATATTAAAGTTCGCAATTTGATTTCGAGTATTACTCTTATACGGCATATCACCGATAGAAATTGAATCCGCATTTCGATTAATGAACAATTTCTTATTACGATTATATACAAATTCCTTCGAATTAGTATTTTTATCCATGGTAATCTCTTGTTGCAACACATTATTACGGTTGTAAAATTCTAATTTTACCGTACCATCAGTCGTGTATCCAGTTGAAGATTGTTCGGATTTGGCAGATATTACTACATAGCCATCGAATGAATCAAGCCAAGAAAAAGTTGGATGTCTGCGTTGTTGATCTAATTGAACAAAAGTATACCAACCGTCACTAGCATTATGGTACTTAGTTGCTGGATCAAAACCATTTGGATGCGATGAATCACTTGAGGTATTTTCCTTTGGTGAAGTAATGCTAATGCTTCCCTCTTTTACTACTGCACTAGAATCAAGATCACGACGAGTTCGTTTCAAAGAGTCTGCAGCATCAGTATATACACTTCTATCTTCCGTATTCGATTTATCAAGTTGATGCTCAACTTTTTCAACTGAATTTGTTGTTGACTCAGATGACAATAGTTGAGTTTCCTTATTATTTTCTGAACCTTGAGATTCTTTTGAATCCATACCTGGAATAACTGCAGGTGCTTCAGATGTTGGATCAGACGATGAAGATTGAGTTGCCTTACTATTTTCTGGACTTTGAGATTCTTTAGAATCCATACCTGGAATAACTGCAGGTGCTTCATAAGTTGATTCAGTTTTCTGATTTTCCTTTAGTAAATCAGATTCATTGTTCCCAACAACAACTTGGTCTCCAGTTTCTTTTGAAGTGAGCTCATTAGCTGAAACAGTTCCACTTCCTAGAAACATCAAACCAGTTGCGATTGCAACTGAAGCTGCTCCAAAACTGTACTTTCGAATACCAAAACGCGTATATTTCTCAGTCCGAAAATCAGCTTGTTGGTTTCTTTTAATTTTCATCAGTTTTATCTCCTTATTAATGTATAAAAATTTGATAACTTCATATACCTCAACTATTATATCAAATGTTTTTTACTTATCAAAACACAATGATAGTTTTTTTTAGAAATAATCATTTTCCATCACTTTATACCATTATTTTTTGACACATTTCGATTTTTTTAGAATCTGGCATCTTGTTTTTTTATATAGCGAACTACACACCTTACTTTAACAATTTTATATAGCCATAGAAATGCAAGGTATGTATTTTTTTAAAATTAAGGATACTATTTAACAAAATATTTCCCTTACTTTTAAATCTCCACGTTACAAAAAACATGAAAGGTGAAGCAATAAATGTCTTCAATAAGGTTATGAAAAAAATTTTTAAAAAGTTTTGCCCCTTTTTTGCCTCCTGAACAAAGAAAAAGCCCTTCGGATAAAATCCGAGGGGCTTAAAACGTTGTTAAATCAACGATTATTTTTTAAGGTTGTAGAATGATTTCAATCCACGATATTCAGCTACTTCACCAAGTTGGTCTTCGATACGAAGCAATTGGTTGTATTTAGCGATACGGTCTGTACGTGAAAGTGAACCAGTCTTGATTTGACCTGCATTAGTTGCAACTGCGATGTCAGCGATTGTTGAATCTTCAGTTTCACCTGAACGGTGTGATACAACTGCAGTGTAACCAGCTTCTTTAGCCATTTCGATAGCGTCGAATGTCTCAGTAAGAGTACCGATTTGGTTAACTTTGATAAGGATTGAGTTAGCAGCGCCTTCAGCGATACCTCTTTCAAGGTAAGCAGTATTTGTTACGAAGAAGTCGTCACCAACCAATTGAACTTTACCACCAAGACGTTCAGTAAGAGCTTTCCAACCGTCCCAGTCGTTTTCGTCCATACCATCTTCGATAGTGATGATTGGGTATTTGTTTACCAATTCTTCAAGGTAGTCGATTTGTTCTGCTGAAGTACGAACAGCAGCTCCTTCACCTTCGAATTTAGTGTAGTCGTATACTTTGCGTTCTTTATCGTAGAATTCTGATGATGCACAGTCAAATCCGATAAATACGTCTTTACCTGGAACATAACCAGCAGCTTCGATAGCAGCAAGGATAGTTTCAACACCGTCTTCAGTTCCTTCGAAACGAGGAGCAAATCCACCTTCGTCACCTACAGCTGTTTCAAGACCACGAGATTTAAGGATTTTCTTAAGAGCGTGGAAGATTTCAGCACCCCAACGAAGAGCTTCTTTGAATGTTGGTGCACCAGCAGGTACGATCATGAATTCTTGGAAAGCGATTGGAGCATCTGAGTGAGAACCACCGTTGATGATGTTCATCATTGGAGTTGGAAGAACTTTAGTGTTGAATCCACCAAGGTAGCTGTAAAGTGGGATTTCAAGGTAGTCAGCAGCAGCACGAGCTACAGCGATAGACACACCAAGGATTGCGTTTGCACCCAATTTACCTTTGTTAGGAGTACCGTCAAGTGCGATCATAGCACGGTCAATAGCTTGTTGGTCACGTACATCGTAGCCGATGATTGCTTCAGCGATGATGTTGTTTACGTTGTCAACAGCTTTTTGTGTACCAAGACCACCGTAACGAGATTTGTCACCATCACGAAGTTCAACTGCTTCGTGTTCACCAGTAGAAGCTCCTGATGGAACCATACCACGTCCGAAAGCACCTGATTCAGTGTAAACTTCTACTTCAAGTGTTGGGTTACCGCGTGAGTCTAGGACTTCGCGAGCGTAAACATCAGTAATAATTGACATTTTTTACTCTCCTTATTGAGTTAAATTTTTTACACCTCTATGATACCTTAAAAAGACACCTTTTTCAAGGAAAAACGTTATCTTTGTGCAAATTTTCCTTAAGTTTATAAAGTAATCGCTTTCTTTTATCTGTTTTCTCCTTTATTTTATGATATACTATTTTTATGACTGATGTATCAAAACAAATCCTAGAAAAGGCTCATGGTGGGCTTAAACTAAATCCAGATGAACAGAGACGTTTTCTCGGAACTTTCGAGGAAAGGGTCCTTGGCTATGCAGACCTTGAAACGGCTAATGATGATAAATTTCAAAAGGGTTATGTATCTATTTTAGTGAGTCTAAAAAAAGAAACTGAACCTCTTTTTGTCAAAATTTCTCCTCAGGTAGTATTTGAAAAGCAGGTCTATTATCTAAAACAAGCCAAAGATGCTGACTGCCAAGCGACTATCGTTTCAGAAGATCACAATTCGTCCCCTTTTGGCTTGATTATTCATAGTGATGCCCCTGTTCAAATAAATGAAAAAGACCTTAAAAAGGCCTTTCCAGACTTGTGGCAAGAGAAAGAGACCAAAGCTCCTACTTCTTTTTGGAAAAAATGGTTTGGTTAATTCTTCTTCAAAGCTAAGAGTTGACTAATGTTAGTAGCTGTATTTTCTAAATAGATAGCTGCATTTTTTAGACTGTCTTCCAGGGGTTCACTTTTTTCTAGTATAGAAAAGGCTGCAACGATATTTTCAAATGGTAAGGGTGGTAAATCCTCTGACAGACTCCCACAAATAGCAATAACTGGAACACCATTTGGTGTTCTTTTTGCTACACCGATTGGAGCCTTGCCAGCTAAGCTTTGAGTGTCTAATCTACCTTCACCAACAATAACTAGATCTGCATCCGCAACTTTCTGATCAAAACCGATTAGATCTAAACAAGTGTGAATACCAGAAACAATTGTTGCTCCAGCAAAAGCACATAAGCCCGCTGCAATACCACCACCTGCTCCAGCTCCTTCCAGTTTTAAGATTTCAGGGGCAACTTTTCGATAGAAGTTTTCAATAGCAGAATCAACTTCATGAAATTGAGCTGGATTTAAGCCTTTTTGCTTCCCAAATGTATATGTAGCTCCTTGTAGGCCACAGAGAGGATTGGTCACATCTGCTAAGATTTTAATTCGCACATCAGAAGGAATAGATATAACTTTCTCCTTTGAGATATCAGTAATTTCAAACAAATACTGACCAATATCTAAAAGTTCATCTCCATTTTTGTCATAGAACTGGTAACCAAGTCCTGAGGCAATACCAATCCCACCATCGTTACTGGATGTCCCACCAACTCCGATATAGATTTCTTTCATGCCATGCTCTATTAAATGCAGAATCAGTTGACCAATCCCCTTTGTTTGAATCTTCAGGGGATTTCGTTTTTCAATGGGAATTTTAGCAAGCCCAACTAAATCGGCCACCTCGAACAGAGCAAGTTCTCCCTTTTGAACATAAGGCATTTGCAACTCATCACCAAAGGGACCTGTTACCTGAGTTGTACGTTCTTCAAGACCTAAAGCACTTTTTATGGCGTCTACTGTACCTTCTCCTCCATCGCCAACAGGTAAGAGCAAACATTCCGATTCAGGTAGAGCCTTTTGAAGGCCTCGTTTGATAGCTTTAGCTACTTCACTTGCAGGGAGACTCTCCTTAAAAGAGTCAGGTGCGATAACAATTTTCATACCTTCTCCTTTCTAATCAAAATAAATCTATCAGCTTCAATACTCTTGAGAAATCTCTTTCTTCAATTTGAAGGGGAATTTCCTCTTTCACGATTGCTTTGGCACAGAAGCCAATGCCGATTCCAGCTCTCTTCAACATTGCTAAATCATTAGCTCCATCTCCAATAGCAATGGTCCTCTCAATAGGAAGGTCTAATTCTTTGCCCCATCTTACTAGAGTCTCTTCCTTGACTTCCCTAGTAATGATCTCTCCTTCAAGTTTTCCTGTCAAAAATCCATCCTTTACTTCAAGACGATTTGCAGCAATAAGGCTAATACCAAGTTCAGTTGCCAGTCTTTCGACAATAGGTACAAAACCACCCGAAACTAGACCAACCTCAATATCATGTTTTTGAAGAATTTTAACGAACTCTTGGGCATTCTTGCTAAAATGAATCTGTGTATAAAGATGTTCAAATTTATCGACAGATAGTCCTTGTAATAAAGAAACACGTTTTCTCAGGCTTTCTTCAAAATCTAGTTCTCCCCTCATAGCTTGGGCAGTCAGTAGAGCTACTTCATTTTCACACTCTGCTTCTTTCCCCAACAAATCAATAACTTCCTCTTCTATTAGTGTCCCATCAACATCCAGTACACAGAGTCCTTTAATTTTTTTCATATAATTGCCTTACTTTCAGAATCTCAAAAAATCGTATGAAGGTATCATACGATTTTAACTATTTAGTTTGCTAGGCTATGGTACAAATCAAGATATGACTTGCAGGCTGTATCCCAAGAGAAATCACATTCCATAGCTTGAACTTGCATATTCTTCCAAACATCAGGATGGTTGTGATAAACATCCAAAGCTGTTTGCAATGCCCAGTTGAGCCAATATGGAGTTAGGTTATTAAAGCTAAAGCCTGTACCTGTTCCATCAATTGGATTAAAGGCTTGAACAGTATCTCTAAGGCCACCAACCTCATTTACCAAAGGAAGGGTTCCATATCTCATGGCCATCATTTGTGAAAGGCCACACGGTTCAAAGCGACTTGGCATGAGGAAAATATCACATGCTGCATAAATCTCTTGAGCTAATTTCACATCGAAAGTGATATTGGCAGAAAGTTTTTCTGGGAATACTTGACTAAACCAAGAGAAGGCTTGTTCAAATCCTGGATCTCCAGTTCCCAAAAGAACGATTTGAATATCCTCTTGAAGCATTCGATGCAAGCTCTCAACTACCACATCAAAACCTTTTTGACGAGTTAAGCGAGATACAATACCAATCATTGGTACATCGGAACGTACTGGAAGACCAACTTTTTCTTGAAGTTTTGCTTTATTTTGAGCCTTTCCTGACAGATTATTTTTATTAAAATGATAGTCAAGTAAAGCATCCGTCTCTGGGTTGTACAAATCTGTATCAATACCATTAACAATACCTGAAACCTTACCAGATTCCATACGAAGTATCTGATCAATACCGCAACCAAACTCTGTAGTCATGATCTCATAAGCATAGCTTGGCGACACAGTTGATACACGGTCTGCATAGAGAATCCCTGCCTTCATCCAGTTAAGGCAATCATTCCACCTCACAGTTCCATCAGCATAACGTTCGAAACCAACTCTAAACAAGTCCCAAAGCATACTTTCAGAGAATTGACCTTGAAATTCCAAGTTATGAATGGTCAAAACAGTCTTGATTCCTTGGTAGGCTTGAATCCATCTGTATTTTTCTTTTAACAAGAACGGAATCATTGCTGTATGATAATCATGGGCATGAAGAACATCAGGGATAAATCCAATACGCTCCATCGCTTCAAGGGCTGCAAGTTGGAAGAAGGCAAAGCGTTCACCATCATCAAAATCTCCATACACATGGCCACGGAAGAAATAATATTGATTGTCAATAAAGTAGAAAGTAACACCGTTTAAAACAGTTTTCTTAATTCCACAAAATTGTCTGCGCCAACCAACGTATACTTCGAATTGAAGAACATCTTCGATCTGATCACCAAACTTGGCTTCAACCATGTCATAGTAGGGTAAGATAACAGCAACTTCATGCCCAGCTTTTACTAATGATTTTGGAAGTGCTCCGATAACGTCTCCCAATCCACCTGTTTTTGAAAAGGGAGCACCCTCTGCTGCTACAAATAAAATTTTCATGAAAGGACATCCTCTGTTACTTTTTCGCCTTTTTTGATGATAACAGGATTTTCTGCTGTACCTCGAATAACAACTCCCTCAGCTATTTCAGCACCCTTATCTACAATTGCATACTCAACTTGTGCACCTTTACCAACGATAACGCGAGGGAAAATAAGAGACTCTTTAACCAAGCTATCTTTATTGATTCGAACATTACGCGAAATAATAGATTTATCCACTTCACCTTCAATGATACTACCAGAAGCAAATTGAGATGTGTTCACTTTTGAACCTGATGCATAGTAGGTAGGTTCTTCGTTTTTAACTTTAGTATGAATTTTTTGATTTGGTGAGAACAAAGAGTAGAATTTATGCTGATCAAGCATATCTAGATTCGCTTGATAGTATGTTTCTACTGAATGAATATTTGCTAGGTAACCTGTATATTCATATGCAAAAGCACCTTCTTTTGCTGCCAAATCACGAAGAACATAGCGTAATTTTTCTGGATATTCTTTTTGAGCTTCTTCTTCTAAACGTTTAATCAACCATTGAGTGTCTACTACAAAGATATCTGTCGACATGTTGTAGTATTCTTGGTCTGATTTTTTATCAAAGAGTTTGTGAGAAAGCACGTGGTCAGTTTCATCAATATCAAGGATTGCATTTACTTCTGAAATATCTTTCTTAGGTAATTTCTTATAAACTACTGTGATTGGTGATTTAGTTGTATTATGCAAATGGAAAACTTGATTGAGATCGATATTCACTAAAACATCACAGTTCAAGGAAACGGTTTGGTCTGAACCTGAACGTTTTAGGTAAGTTAAAAGTTGTTGATAGTACTCTTTACCAACAGTGCTACTTTCTACACGAGTATTGTAGATTCCAAGATAGTAGTGGCTAAGAAGGGTATTTAAGCCCCATTCACGTCCTGAACGAATATGGTCAAATACAGAACTGATGTTATCTTGTTGGAAGATTCCAAAGATACTACGAACCCCAGCATTTGCTAAACTTGAAAGTGGGAAGTCAATCAAACGATACTTTCCTCCAAATGGCAAACTTGCCACTGGACGGTTACTTGTCAAGGTTGACATATCATGGAAACCAACGGTATTTCCTAAAATCGCTGAATATTTATCAATCTTCATCTGTTGCTACCCCCACTACTTCGTTATATCCGACTACTTGTACTTCTTCTGTACCATCAATTTCAACACCATCGGCAATAATTGCACCTTCACCGATGATTGCACGTGTAATTTTAGCACCTCTACCGATAACTGCTCCACTCATGATGACAGAATCAACAACTTCTGCTCCCTTACGAACTTGAGCAGTTGTAGAAAGAATAGAGTGTTTCACTGTACCATTTACGTAACAGCCGTCCACTACAAGAGAGTCTTCTACTTGAGCGAATTCTCCAAGGAAGTTTGGTGGAGCGATAAGGTTACGAGAATAAATTTTCCATTGACGGTTACGGCTATCTAGAGCATTTTCTGGAGAGATGTACTCCATATTTGCTTCCCAGAGTGATTCGATAGTACCAACGTCCTTCCAGTATCCATTGAACTCATAAGCATAGACACTTTCACCAGTTTCAAGATAATTTGGAATAACATTCTTTCCGAAATCAGACATATCTAGGTTAGCCTTTTCAGCAGCAACTAGCATGTTGCGAAGTCGTTTCCAATCAAAGATATAAATACCCATTGAGGCCTTAGTTGATTTTGGTTGAGCTGGTTTTTCTTCAAATTCGACAATACGATTATTAGCATCTGTATTCATGATACCAAAACGGCTAGCTTCTTTTAATGGTACATCCAAGACAGCAACTGTCAAGCTGGCATTATTGTCCTTGTGTGATTGGAGCATATCATCGTAGTCCATCTTGTAGATATGGTCACCCGAAAGAATCAAAACATACTCAGGATTGATGCTGTCGATATAGTCGATATTTTGGTAAATGGCATGACTTGTACCCTCAAACCAACGATTTCCTTCACTTGCAGAGTAAGGTTGAAGGATAGAAACACCGGTGTCAATACCATCTAGACCCCAACTAGAACCATTACCAATGTGGCTATTGAGAGCTAGTGGTTGATACTGTGTGATAACCCCAACATTATGGATACCAGAGTTGGCACAGTTTGAAAGAGCGAAGTCAATGATACGGTAGCGCCCACCAAATTGCACGGCAGGTTTAGCAATGCTTTGAGTGAGTTTACCGAGACGAGTTCCTTGCCCACCAGCAAGGATTAAAGCTAGCATTTCATTCTTCATTTTCTACTCCTTTTTGAGTTTTATTAGCGACTTTCTTAGTAGGTTTTATGCGACGTTTGATTTTCCAAATACTTGCTCCCATAGCTGGCAAGGTAAATGTCAAAGTCTGCTCATAATCCTTCCACAATCCTTCTTGAGTTTGAACAGTTTGGTTATGCTCTTTCCACACACCACCCCATTGTTCTAACTCTGTATTCCAAATTTCTTCATAAATACCTGCAACTGGAAGACCAATTGTGAAATCAGGTCGTTCAACCGGTGCCATATTGAAGACACAGACTAGCATCTCGCCTTTCTTGCCTTTTCGGATAAAGGAAAGAACACTCTGATCTCTGTTATCCGCATCAATAATTTCAATACCGTCATAGCTTGTATCAATTTCCCAAAGACAACGGTGGTCTTTATAAAGCTGATTCAACTGCGATGTAAAGTACTTCATCTTAGCATTCATCGGATCTTCTAGGTTAGACCACTCTAATTGCTCTTCGGATTTCCACTCTAGGAATTGACCAAACTCACTACCCATGAAGAGTAATTTCTTACCAGGGTGACAAATTTGATAAGTGTAGAGGTTTCTCAAACCAGCGAACTGATTGTAACGATCACCCCACATCTTATGCATCATACTTTTCTTACCATGTACAACCTCATCATGTGAGAATGGTAGGAGATAATTTTCATTAAAGACATACATGAAGCTGAAAGTTACAAGATTAAAGTCATACTTGCGGTAAATTGGATCTTCTTCGTAGAAACGTAGGATATCGTTCATCCACCCCATGTTCCACTTGTAGTCAAATCCAAGTCCACCCATTTCTTTCATACCGGTAATCTTGGTACCTGAAGAAGACTCCTCTGCAATCATCATAACATCCGGATGAGCTAGCTTAATAACATCGTTCAAACGTTGAAGGAAATAATAGCCTTCATAGTTGAGATTGCCACCGTCTTTATTTGGGGTCCATGGAGCATTATCATAATCTAGATAGAGAATATTACTTACGGCATCAACACGAATACCATCTAGGTGATAGAAATCAATCCAAAACTTAATGCTAGAAATCAAGAAAGATTGGACTTCATTTTTACCAAGGTCAAAGTTGAGTGCTCCCCAACCGTAGTTGTTAGCCTTATTATGATCCTGGTATTCAAAAGTCGGTGTGCCGTCATAGTATGCCAAAGCGTCATCATTGATTGTAAAGTGTCCAGGTACCCAGTCCACAATTACTCCGATATTGTTGATATGACATTCCTCAACAAAGTCTTGAAACTCTTCAGGACGACCATAGGCATGCTCTAAAGCGAAGTATCCCATGAGCTGGTAGCCCCAACTCAAACCAAGTGGGTGAGCCATCAAAGGCATAAACTCGATATGAGTATAGTTCATCTCAACAAGATAGGGGATGAGCTCTTCTTTTAGTTGAGCAAAGCTATAAGGTGTCCCATCAGGATTTCTCTTCCAAGATCCTGCATGCGCCTCATAGATATTGACAGGTCTTTCGAAAAATCCCCAACGTTTTCTGCGAGCTAACCAGAGACCGTCCTTCCATTTTTTCTCAGGAATTTCTGTTAAAACTGCCCCTGTTCCTGGACGAGCTTCATAGCGTACTGCCAAGGGATCAATCTTCATAAGCTGATGACCATTAGCACGAGTAATATGATATTTATAAATATGTCCTTCTTGAGCTAAAGTTGTAAAAACTTCCCAAACTCCAGATTCGTTACGAACCATGGGGATTTGATTTTCAACCCAGTTAGTAAAATCACCAACTAGATGGACAGCCTGCGCATTTGGCGCCCAGACACGGAATGTATAACCATACTCACCGTCTCTTTCTTCACGATGCGCTCCTAAATAGTGTTGAAGATGGAAATTTTCACCACTGGTAAAAGTTCTTAAAGCTTCTAATTTATCCATTTAATCCCCCTTTTAATTGAAAGCGTTTTCTTATTTTTATTATACTACCTTTTAAGAGAAGTTTCAAGTAAATTACTATATTTTTAAAAATTATTTCGAAAATCTGAAAATAATTCTCTGATGCGTCCTGGGAAAATCATTTAAATTTTCTGATTTGTCTTCACCTCTTTTCATTTTCTTACATTTTTATATAATAGTAACAAAATATTCGGTTTTAAGCAATTTTTAGCCTTATATTTTTGGAAAATATATTGAAAATCCGTAAATATAGAGTTTATAACATTCAATTTAGGTTGCAACTATTCAGAAACAAGGGATTTCCCCCTAAAAAAATAGAGCAGACCTTCCAATCTGCTCTTTCTTTATTTACTATTCTTTACGATTTATCTGCACTTCCATGAAAAATGAATTTCTCTGGATATTTTTTGATAAAACTTAGCTCATTCTCATTTCCATCATAATCATAGACAAAATTATCTGCTTCATCCAATTTCTCATAAAAATCATCGCCATACTCTTCTTCCATCTGTGCTAGCAGCTCCGATCTTTCTTCTCTAACAAAGGAGATAGTTCCGCCAAAGTATGCAAGGAGATTTTTGAAATTAGCAGCATGCTCCTTCATACCAAATAGGTCGAAGCCCTTTAAAGTATCTTCCCAAACAATCCCTGTCGAATTATCGAAAAATTGATAGTGGCCTCCATTGTTTACTTCGATAAAATACCAGATAATCGCCAGAAGGTATCTTTGTTCTAAAGTAAAGATTCTTGCAGAATCGAGATAGTCTTCATAGGTGTTATAAATGTTAACAGTTTCGTATACTGGTTTAATAATATCCCATGAGTCTTTTGCCTTTTGAACGTCTTCTATCGTAATATTCTTGTATAATTTCTTATTTTGTACAATTTTCATTACTTGATTAGTTTCATTAACATCTTCAAAATAGTATTTTTCTAGCAAGGGATAATCTGCTAGCTTAGCTTCAAAAACTTCCTTTAGAGAACCTACTTTAACCAACTCAATACACCATTCAATGACTGGATTTGTTGGGGAACCAGCATTTTTGATAGCATTTTCTAATAAAGCTAGAGACTGATTAGCTTCAGTTTCAAAGTCCTTGTTCGGGTCACTAGATAAACGCCAATGGGTAAAACCATTTCGATAATACCAAATAGCATCCCTATCTTCTTCAGAGACTATCTCTAAAACTATTTTTGCCTCTTCGAATTGACTCCAATTATTACAAACTTTGGCTAGTTCACTAAGTACTTGGCCACTTAAATTTTCTAACCCAAGCTCTGAGAGGATTTCCTTTATCTTTTCGAATTGGTAGGTATGCTTAATGTCTTTGAGACATTGAAGTTTCTCCTCTTCATTTAAGGTGATGAATTTTTCCAGAGTAATTGTATTGATATCCATAGCTATCTCACACTAAAAGTAATGAACTTTTCTAATTATAATTCAATTAGTAATGAAACTTCTGTTTTTTTCTATCTGTCTAGGACTTGAAAATGAACTACTATTTCTAAAAATTTTAGTTTTACTTAGAACTTCAACGGAGACTGTCTAGAATTATAGGCCGGGATCAAAAATCCCGACCTCGTATTTTTAGTAGAAATGAGCCTTTGAAACATTTTTGTTCATTCATTGGACTCTGCAAGATAGTTTTGTCCTTCACTTCATTGACTCCGGCTTCGATCTAAGACTTAGGATAAAACATTCATAACTGCCACACTGACGTCGTCAATAACATTTTCTTGATTAGAACGGCTATTGGTTACCAACATTTCAAGGTTTCCTGCATTTTCATAGTAAAATGAAGCCCCTTTAGCATTGAAAACAACCAAGAAGTGCTCTTCAATTCCCTGAATCTCGTAGACAATCCAACCACTATTTTCAATAGCTGTGTGAACAAAGACATGACGGTAGACTTCTTCATAGGTAGGGTATGAAAAGGCACTAGTTTGTGTTTTAAGACGGATAATCTGACGGACAAACTCGATGCTATCTTGACGCTCATTGATCAAATCCCAGTCGACTTGGTTGACGCTATCAGGAGCATTGTAACTGTTCATTGCTCGCTCACGATCTGCATGAGTCAACTCTCCATTTTCGCCCGTAGCTACGAGTTTAGTACGGCCAAACTCTTGACCCAGTTCCATGAAGGCCATCCCTTGCATGAGGAGGTTCATAGCCGTTGCTGTTTCTACTTTCTTCATGATGCGTTTATCACTCTCCATCGGATGAAGAGTTTTAAGTAAATCATGCAAATTGTAGTTATCGTGGGCTTCTACATAGTTAAGAACCTGGTTTGGACTGAGGTAAGAACCGAGCTCTCGACTTCCAAGAATAGCCTTTGCGAGGATCGGCTCAGTACCTGCTCCACTGACGAAGCCAGATTTGATAGAGCCATAGACTTCACAACCTTTGACCGCATCACGTTGATTATCATTAAAGAATCCAATGTTTGGCAACTGGTAGGCATTGTCTTTCTTAGCCTTGTCATAAGGAGCAAGACCTGTTCCCATATCCCAACCTTCTCCATACAGGATGATTTTCGGATCGACTTCGTCCATAGCCCAACGAATCATCTGCATGGTTTTAACATCGTGAATTCCCATCAAGTCAAAGCGGAAACCGTCAATATTGTATTCTTTTACCCAGTAGAGAAGAGAATCAATCATATATTTACGGAACATTTCATGCTCACTAGCAGTTTCATTTCCCACACCTGTTCCATTTTGGTAGGTTCCATCATGGTTCATTCGATAATAATAATCAGGAACCGTTGTTTGGAATGGTGCATCAACGGTTGAGAAGGTATGATTGTAAACAACGTCCATAATAACACCGATACCAGCATCATGATAAGCTTGGACCATGGCTTTCAAATCACGGATAGCTTGACCTGGATCGTTTGGATTTGTAGACATGCTAATTTCTGGAGCATTGTAGTTTTGTGGATCATATCCCCAGTTATAAGTTACATTTCCATCAGCATCGTATTCTTTATGACGGTCAGCAATTGGTTGTAACTGAACATAGTTGACACCAAGTTCTTTGATGTAATCAAACGCAGTCGATTGACCATATTGGTTAACTGTTCCAGTTTGCGCTGCACCTAAGAAGGTTCCTCTTAATTCTGGCGCAACACCAGATGTTTCAGACTTAGTCAAATCACGGATATGCATTTCATACACAACTGCCTGGCAAGGATTTTCCAAACGCCAAGTTGCTTCTGTACCATGCTTAACCTCAAAACCTTCGACCTGACGATCTTGGTTTGAGACAATGGCTGAACGTTTTCCATCAGGACTTGTCGCTATTGTATATGGATCACGAGTTAATGACTGGTGATGAGGAAAGTCAATTTGGTAGTGGTAAGCACGACCTGCTAAGCTTTCTGGAACTGATAAACTCCAAACACCAATTGTATTATACTTGTGACTATAGGAGTAACTATTTCCTCGCTCCATTTCAAGGGTTTTAAGGATAGGTGCTTCGTTACTTGCAGATTCATAGACTACTACTTGGACAGATGTAGCTGTTGGTGCCCATAGGCTAAATCTTGTTTCAGTTTCAGAAACTTGACATCCCAACTCTCCTTGATAACCCCAGTGGTGGTCAAAACTAGCACTATTGATTGCTTTGTCGAAGGCAAAAGGATTCTGGTCTTTATAATGAGTACTTGCAATAGCTGGATTTTCAGAATAATAAACTGTATCATCTCCATCCAAAATCCAAACCTCTGTCAAAAGTGGATAGTAATTGAAACGAATAGGATATTCTTTGCTGACACCATCTTTTTCAACACTAAAAGTCATGGTCTCAAGTGCTACTTCACTCGGTTGAGTCAGTGAAAATTTGGCTCCAAAATATTCTTCTTCTTTGATAAGCTCTGCTGAATCTAGAGGCTTTTTGCTGAAACTGCAAGCCTCGTAAGCTTCATCTTTACGATGATAATGAATAAGTACAGGATAATTGTACATGGTTCTCCCTAATTTCTAAATTAAATTTGATTTTATATGTGACTAATAATTTATTGATCAAGTGCCTCACGATTCACAAAAAATTCAATGTGATTATGGCACACTTCCAAATCTACTGGCGTGTCGCCACCGTATTCTCCATCAAGATTGAGCATAAAAGGCTCTTCATGATCCAAAGTTTCAATTCGGAGTTTACTCGTTTTAAGGTATTCAACATTGATATCTGAAACGTGTTGGCCTCCGTTCATGGCCTGAACTAGCAGACTCAACATATCTAGTATTTTATCCGTCTTTACTAGAATAAGCGTGAAATTGCCATCATCCAGTTTGGTATCAGGTGCAAATTGCTCAAATCCACCAATAGAATTGGTCAAGGCAACAAAGACAAGAGAAACTTCTCCTGTAAAAATTCCCCAATCATGGTAAATACGAACAGGACGGGCTTTGGATTTTGGAAACATCTCGAAGCCTTTAGCAACGTAGGCCAGATAACCCAAACGCGTCTTTAGTTCACTCGGAACACTAAAAGTTAACTCCGTAAGAGTTCCTGCCGCAGCAATATTGATGAAATACTTATCACCAAAGGCACGACCAATATCAATTTGCTTGGTTTCATTTTTAGCAATGATCTTCGCTGCAGCAACTGGATCCCCCATAGGGATTTTCAATGCTCTTGCATAGTCATTTGTAGTTCCAGTAGGAATGATGGCTATCTTTGGACGATGTTCCAGAGGTGCAATTCCATTAACCACTTCATTGATAGTACCATCGCCACCAGCTACCAAAACCAAATCAAAGCCAGCTTTTGCAGCTCTTTCTGCTTCTTTCTGGGCTGATAAGTGTTCAGGTTTGGTCTGAAAAGCACTGGTTTCATAGCCTATGCTCTCTAACACTTCTAGAACTTCTGCGATATTTTGCTTGATAATTTCCTGGCCTGAGGTCGGATTATAAATGAGACGTGCGCGTTTTTTTACTTCTTTCATAGCTTACAAACTCTCAAGCCAAGCTTCATCACGAATCTCTATTCCCAGTTCTTGTGCTTTTTGGAGCTTGCTTCCTGCATCTGCTCCTGCTACAACAAGGTCTGTTTTTTTCGACACACTACCAGTAACCTTGGCTCCTAGACTTTCTAATTTATTTTTAGCTTCTGAGCGATTCAAACGCTCTAGCTTTCCTGTCAATACGACAGTTAAACCAGACAAGGCTGCATTTGCTGCAACTGTCTGTCCTTTGTAGTCTAGATTAACACCTGATTCTTTCAATTCCCTTAAAAGGATTGCAGAACCCTCTGTAGCAAAATAGGTCTGTAGGCTTTGAGCAATGACACTCCCCAAACTTTCAATATTTGCAATTTCTTCAGGATTGGCTTGTGCTAGCGATTCGATTGAGTGGAAGTTTTGTAAAAGCAACTGACTTGCCTTACTTCCTACATGACGAATCCCCAAACCAAACAAGAGTTTTTCAGCAGAATTTTCTTTGGATGCTTGAATAGCCTGGTAGAGCTTTTGAGCAGATTTTTCCTTGATACCATCTAGCAAAAGCAAATCTTCCACAGTCAAGCGATAAATATCTGCAACATCCTTAACCAAATTGGCAGCAAATAATTTCTCCACGATTGATGGGCCAAGGCCAGAGATATTCATAGCATCACGCGATGCGAAATGCGTCAAACCTTCCTTGATTTGAGCAGGGCATCGTGGATTGATACAACGAAGAGCCACCTCATCTTCAAAGTGTAACAGCTTACTCTCACAACTTGGACAGTTTGTTGGGATATCTAGTTTTTCCTCCGACACACGTTTAGACTCCACCACTCGTAGAACAGCTGGTATAATATCACCCGCTTTGTAGACAATGACTGTGTCATCCTTACGGATATCCTTTTCAGCGATATAGTCGACATTATGAAGAGTTGCACGACTTACAGTTGTACCTGCAAGTTGCACTGGAGTAAGATTAGCAGTCGGAGTCACAACTCCTGTACGCCCTACTGTCCAGTCAACAGAAAGAAGTTTCGCTTCTTTTTCTTCTGCTGGGAATTTATATGCTACTGCCCATTTAGGTGCTTTGACTGTAAATCCTAGTTGCTCCTGACCAGCTAAATCATTGACCTTAATCACAACTCCATCGATATCATAAGGCAACTGATCTCTTTCTTGACCAATTTCTTGAATAAACGCCCAAACCTCGTCCATACTATGAGCTAAAAGACGTCTTTGATTAACTACAAAGCCTAATTGTTCTAAATGTTTCAAAACCTTCTCTTGACTATCCCGAGTTGAAGGACTAGCTTCCTGATAAAGGAAGGTTGCAAGATTACGTTTGGCTACTACTGCTGTATCTAGCTGACGAAGTGTTCCTGCAGCAGCATTTCTTGGATTTGCAAATTCTGGCTCCCCGTTTTCTTGACGAGATTGATTGACCTGGTCAAAAGAAGCTCTTGGCATATAACATTCACCACGAACTGTTATATCTATTTTTTCAGATAATGATAAAGGAATGTCTTTCACTCGTTTAAGATTTTCAGTGATGTTTTCACCAATGGAGCCATCACCTCGAGTTGCTCCAGCAACAAAAATTCCCTGCTCATAAGTCAAGGAAATCGATAAACCATCAATCTTCAACTCACAAATATAAGTGACATCATCCAATTCTTTACGAACACGCACATCAAAGGAGTCGAGTTCTTCACGTGAAAAAGCATCCTGCAAACTATAAAGAGGATACTGATGACTATATTTCTCAAATCCATCAAGAATCTTTCCACCAACACGGTGCGTTGGACTATCTGGCAAGACTTGCTCTGGATGAGCTTTTTCTAACTCTACCAATTCACGATAAAGACGGTCATACTCACTATCAGATACAGATGGGTTATCACTTGTATAATACTCTGTCGCATAGCGATTGAGCAACTCAACGAGCTCTTTCATTCTTTCATTCATAGAACCATTTTACCATAAAAAGGACTATAGAAACAATACAGAAGTTCTAAAAAAGAAAATGAGAAGGATATTTCTATCCTTCTCACTTATTTTTATTTTTTACGATTCAAAATAGCGTTCAAAATGATGGCCACTGTACTTGCAATGACGATACCATTTGAGAAGAACATTTGTAATTCTGTTGGTAGAGTATTGAAGAGGTTGCTTCCGTTTAATCCAACGCCAGCAGCAATAGAAACTGCTGCAATGAGGAAGTTATGTTCATTATGTTCGAAATCCACACGAGACAAGATTTGCATCCCTTGAAGTGAAACGAAACCGAACATGACGAGCATGGCTCCACCTAGAACAGGACTAGGGATAATCTGTGCCAAGGCACCAAACTTAGGCAAGAGACCAAGTAAGATAAGAAAGCCTGCAGCATAGTAGATCGGCAAACGTGTACGAATACCTGAAAGTTTCACCAAACCTACGTTTTGTGAGAACCCTGTATAAGGGAAGGTATTGAAAAGTCCACCAAGTAAAACAGCAAGACCTTCAGCACGATAACCATTACGGAGACGAGTGCTATCGATTGGATCTTTAGTAATATCAGAAAGGGCAAGATATACACCAGTTGATTCTACCATTGATACAGTAGCGATAATACACATCATTACAATAGAAGAAATCTCAAATTGTGGAGCACCAAAGTAGAATGGAGTTGGGATATGAACCAGTGGAGCTTGCGCTACTGGAGAGAAATCAACCAAGCCCATAGTCGAAGCGATAATGGTACCAGCAATCAAACCAATCAAAATTGAAATTGATTTAATGAATCCTTTTGTAAAGATATTGACCAAAAGAATGATGAGCACAGTAATCATTGCTAAGGTTAAACTTTGTCCAGTTGGTTTTTCAACGTTATTTCCCATATTTCCGATGGCAACCGGGATCAAGGTCAATCCGATAGTTGTAATAACAGAACCAGTTACGATTGCAGGGAAAAGATTGGCAACTTTAGAGAAGATACCTGAAATCAAGATGACATAAATCCCTGAAACAATCAAGGCCCCAAACATAGCACCACTACCATGACTTTGTCCAATCATGATAAGAGGAGCAACAGACTGGAAGGCTACCCCAAGAACAATAGGCAAACCAACACCAAAGTGCTTATTTAGTTGCAATTGTAAGAGAGTTGCAACCCCACACATAAAGATATCTGTCGAAATAAGGTAGGTCAACTGTTGAGCTGAATAACCTAAAGCACTTGCAATCATGATTGGTACCAGGATTGAACCCGAGTACATGGCAAGTAAGTGTTGCAAGCCAAGAATGGCTGCCTGTGAGTGGTTTTCCTGTTGTTTCATTTGATATCTGCCTCCTTGAAGATAACTTTTCCATTTTCAAAACGCTCTAATCGCGCAAGTGATACTACCTGATGACCTGATTTTTCTAACAGTTCACGACCATCTTGGAAAGATTTTTCAATCACAATTCCAATAGCTTCAACGCTAGCACCGGCTTGCTCAATAATCTGTATCAAACCTTTAGCTGCTTGTCCATTTGCCAAAAAATCGTCAATAATTAGTACTTTATCTCCAGGAGATAAGAACTTCCCTGCAATAGATACGGTACTCGTAACTTGTTTCGTGAAAGAATAAACTTCAGCAGTTAAAATTCCTTCATTCATAGTAATATTTTTTGCCTTCTTAGCAAAAATCATGGGTACATCTAACTGTTCAGCTACATAAAGGGCTGGGGCAATTCCAGATGCCTCAATGGTTACGACTTTGGTAATACCAGCATTTTTAAAATGCTCTGCAAAAGTACGACCAACCTCGCGCATCAAGGAATAATCAACTTGGTGGGTTAAGAAGGAATCCACCTTAAGAATATTCTCACCAAGAACGTTTCCGTCCTTTAAAATTCGTTCTTCTAATAATTTCACAATAACCTCCGAAATAAAAAGAGACTTACCAAGTAAGCCTCTAGGAAATAAAGAAATAGATTTAACACCTATCCTTATATCTCTACTGCTTACTCATTGTTAGGTATTTACGGTACCTTGTAGAAACGCCACGCCTATTCATGGCATAAATAAGTAATCATATTTTTAGTGAGCATCTCCATTCCAGATAGAGTTCTTCACAATGACATAATCCACATGTCTAAGATCAGCAACATTACGACCTCCAGCATAAGAAATCGAACTTTGCAAATCTTGTTCCATTTCAGTCAGCGTATCCTGTAAATGTCCTTTGGCAGGAAGAAGAATTTTCTTTCCTTCAACATTCTTATAGGCACCTTTTTGATATTCTGAAGCTGATCCGTAGTATTCTTTGAACTGTTTACCATCAACTTCGACTGTTTTACCAGGGCTTTCAATATGACCCGCAAATAGTGAACCAATCATAACCATGCTTGCTCCAAAGCGGATTGACTTAGCAATATCACCGTGTGTACGAATGCCACCATCAGCAATAACCGGTTTACGTGCAGCCTTAGCACACCAGCGAAGAGCCGCAAGCTGCCAACCACCAGTACCAAAACCAGTTTTGACCTTAGTAATACATACCTTACCTGGACCGATTCCGACCTTAGTAGCATCTGCACCCGCATTCTCAAGTTCACGCACGGCTTCTGGAGTTCCAACGTTTCCAGCAATGACAAAGGTATCTGGCAATTCTTTCTTGATGTGCTGAATCATTGAAATAACGCTATCAGCATGACCATGAGCAATGTCAATGGTAATGTACTCTGGAGCATCTTCCTTTAATTGACTAACAAAGTCATACTCGTAGTCTTTAACACCTACTGAGATTGAAGCAATCAAGCCCTGATCGTGCATACGTTTGACAAAAGGAATACGTCCTTCTTCATCAAAACGATGCATGATGTAAAAATAGCCACCCTTGGCAAGCTGTTCAGCAACATCTTCATCCAAGATAGTCTGCATATTAGAAGGAACAACTGGCAACTTAAAGGTATGTTTCCCCAAGGTTACATGTGTATCAGCTTCTGCTCGACTTTGAAGGACACACTTATTTGGAATTAGCTGAATGTCTTCGTAGTCAAAGATTGGAAATTCGTTTAACATATTTCTCTCATTTCTCTTCTTTAGACTTTCCTAAAGTTAGGAATAGCCTCGTCTTTTCCAGACAATTACTCTAACAAGTTTACATTAATGTCCGTTTTTTGTCAATTATTATGACTGAAAACAAATAATGTTCGTGTTTATAATTATTGATTTAGACAATAAGTAGACATTGACCCTGTATTTGTCTTACCTTTCAAATCCTTACCTAGATTTTCGACAAAGACTTTTTCAAAGAACTCAATCCTCCTGACAAAATCTTGATAACTTTCGGCTTGTTCAGGTATTTGGATAGACCATTTCTTCAACAAGGCTCCATAACCTGCTAGCTTACCTATCTCATTATCAACTACCTTTTCCTTGCTGGGAAAAACAAGCCCAGCCTGTTCAGCTTCTAAAATATAAGCATAAGAAATCAGCTGGAACAAGTCCTCACGGTTAATTCCTTTTTCAGTAAATTCTAGTTTTTTATATTTAGCATCTAAAACTGTTCTTAGTTCTCTATTATAAAAATCTGGAAATACCTTTCGTTTCCCACCAGAAAATACAGAGATACCACCTTTCTTTTCTTTATTGCGTGGATGTATGAAATCTTTTGGCAACAAGGTATGAACATATTCTTCCCAAAGCCAAGCAACATCAAAGAGAATGCCATGAATTTTTTGCTCTTGATATCCAAAACCGTGCTTTTCTCTGTTTAATATCATCAGACACAGCTCTTGCAACTTTCTGTATTCTCGAAAGTAGGCATGACGAAGGGGTTTGGTTTTATTTATTCTTATAAATTTAGCACGATCGGCTAATTTATAAGAAGGGGTTACACGCGTAACTTCAGCTATAGTTTCACGACTATTATCGAGCATAGCTCTGAAACTTTTTTGAGTCTTTATAAACTCAATCGTATGCCGAATCAGCTGTATGAGTGGATTATCATAGGTAAACTCTCTTGTTGTATAGGCAACATTTCCTATGAAAGGAAGATTTTTCTTGAGATGATTTCCTACATCAATCACCCCCTTAACATGACTGTCGTTATGAGAAAATCTCTGGTATTCCTTGTAAAGACCTTTTCGGAGAGCGACTTGCAAATACTTGGGAAAGAGATACATCAAAAGTTGATAGAGTCTATCTTCACGCGATAAAGCAACATCTAAACTAGTGAGATTGATATGAAGAACCTTTTGCAAAAGATAATGTAAAAAATAGTCATCACTTTCGTTTGAAAAGCGAGAAGAAATGGTTAATCTCTCCTGGCCGTAGCCAAGAAATCCAATGATATTTCCTGTCTTTATTTCCTGATTGACAGTTTCTAAGATTTTTTGATCCTTATCCAAATCTGGAGAATATTGTAGGTCATTTGGAAAAATAAAGATATTATCTTCTTGAGAAAGATTATTTAGTGTTCTATCTAAGAGAAGTTGGCTTATTTTGGGATATTCTGCAACAAAGTCTTCTTTAATAATCTTATGCTGATTATCAGTGATCCGCATTTTCATTTCCATCGCCTTCATTGTTGTCAGTAACTACCTGATTTTTTTGCTCATTGCTTGTCTTGTCAAAGGCCTTTTTCAAATTTTCTAGAATTTCAACTTCCTCGTAAGAACCGCGCAAGTAATCTTCTAAGAGTGGTTTCAGATAATCAGACCAGAGTAATTCATAGTTAAAATCTACATCCTTCAGTTTAAGGAAATAACTTGGACCGATATGATAATGACTATTTAACTCCTGAACTTTTTCAATTTCAGCATTCAAGTTTCTTAGACGAATTTTAGCTTCTTGAGCTTTATTACCAAGCACCTCATCAAGCATACCAAGTTGACTTTCAGCAGTAACTTCAACAAAACGAAAACGACGACGCATAGCAAAATCAAAGGTATCCACTGAGCGATCAATATCATTCATGGTTCCGATGATGTAGACATTTTCTGGGATATAAAATTTATCATCCGTCTTGTGTAAGTTAGCATACTGAGTAGAAATACTTCCCTTTTCGCCACGATAGCCAGGGTCGATAGAGAAAAAGAGTTCGCCAAAAATCTTAGAAATCTCCCCACGATTGATCTCATCGATGATGAAGACAAAATTCTTGTCTGTTTCAACCTCTTCTGGAGAAATATAGTCTTTCAAACCAAATCTTTTCTTTAAAGTTTCAAGGACTTTTTTTCCTTGGTTATGATAATAGGGCTGTTTCAGATAGTTTTCATCTTTATATAGTTCATAAACATAAGATTTTGTTAAGACAGTTCCTTGAGCTTTAGTTTCATAATTGATATTAAAATTATTTCGACTATTTACTGTTAGATAGGAAAATTCTGTCAAATATTCTTTTTCATCTCTGTTATTTACATACTCAAGATAAAGATCCCAAGCTTCATCAAAATTATCTTGACCTCCAATCTTCTTAGAATCTATAGCATTCTGACAAAACTTCTTAAAAATACCTTCTTTTAATTTAAAAAATATACTGCCATCCTCATTTGAATCCGGTCTTAAACCCTCAACAAAATCCGTATAATCATAAGATGGATGAAACTGTACAAAGCCGATTTGATCTTCGTTGCCATCCGTTAATTCTTTAGCAATTTCTTTAGCAAGATAAGTTTTTCCTGTGCCAGGAGCACCGCGGAGAATGAGGTTTTTGGATTGTAATAAGATATTCTTATACTCGTTGATATTTTCTGACATGTTTATCTCTTCCTTTTCTGATTCTCTATAAAAACTAGTGAAATTATCATAAAACTCTTTTAAAATATCGTTAGGTTCAGCAGTTGATTCCAACTCTAAGTCCTTGACAAAGTATTTATAATCTAAATCTTCATCTCGATTATTACTATACCATTTTACTATTTTAAATTCTGTGAGTTTAAATCTCTGAAAACCACACCTTATATTTATCCATGAGTTATCCATGTCACTCAGCCGATATCCAAAGTAAGGTGATTTAATATATCCATTACCACTCTTTGGACCAAAATGACCTGTGTTAAGCATTTCAACTTTGTACGGAATACCCTCAATAGTCAGAGCAGGGTAAATATATTCAGCTCCATCTAATTTTTGAGAACGTTTAATTTCTATATCTTTTGAATTATAGATATTTGCTTGATTCACAAATTTAGACAAAAATTCTTTGAAGACTTTATAACACTCTGATTTAATTCCACTTTTTACAAATTCATAAGATTTGTTTATAAAAGGTAAAATCTCATTTAATGAATTTTCATTCTCAATAAAATACTCAGCATCAAGTGTCCAACCGAATGAATCAGGCTTCTTATTAAACAACAAAATATCTGAATCATGAAGACTCTTAGAGGGAACGGCAATCTTTATTCCTTTATTTTGAAAATTAATCTCTATAAAATTTTGTAACTTCCCTTTCCTATTTTTAACCTGAAAAGAAATATAACTTTTTGTTTGATTTTCAATTGCATCTGGGAATTCTTTTTTTATTCTATCAATAAAAGTTGATTCAGATATCATAATGCTTTACCTCGCTTATTAAATAATTATTAAAGGCTCTAAATATTATTTGTTAGTGTAAATATTTTTAATAACTATCTTAACACACATTTCATATATAGAATATCATATCCTATAAAAAATGAAAAGAATTTCTAAAGAAAAAGCCCAGCGTTAGGAGCTTCAATGTCTCTTAACACTAGACTTCTTTTCTATATTAATAATATTCACCCTGACGGTAGTCCCATGAGTTAAAGGTGTCTGATAGATGCATCATGATTTTATCAATGTCAAGTCCTTTACGGATCACAACTGGTGCTGGTGAAATTGAGCGTGCTCCTCCTTGTTCTGGGATAAGCTTGCCGTCTTTATCTACCATGGAGACCATCACACCTTGCTCGTAGCGAGTTTCGATTGTTTTGTCTGGCTGGATTGAAGCAACATAGTCGTCTGCTTCGATGACAAGATCCACTGCTCCTTCGATACGTTGACCGATACCTTCCACCTTACCACGGTTTCCTTTTCCAGATGGGTTTGCAGATGAAGCGTAGACCATTTTCCCTTCTTCCCAAAGTTTAGCAGCCAACTGTTCACCAGCTTTACCAAACTTGATGACAAAACAGCTAGTACCACGAACGTCTGTCATGAGTTCTTCACGACCATCACCGTATGCTTTCAATTTCTCAAAGGCTTCTGGTTTCCAAGGAAGGATACAACCAAGGAGAATATCTTCGTCCCAATGTTTTTGATAGAAGGCTTCGATTTCAGGGTTGAGTTGTGCTAAAGCGCGAAGCTCATCCATACTACCACAGAGGACTACGCCTGGTTTGTTACGATTACGTTCTTTGGCTTCAAACTTACGCTCAAGTCCTACCTTGTCACTAGTCATGATAATGTAACCAACTTTAGTAGGACAAACGATACATCCGCCCTCACCTTTTAAAATGTCATAGCCTTCTTGTGAAAGTGTTCCGTCCCATTGAATGTGTTTTGTCATAGTTCTATTTCCTTTTCTATATTTATTCTAATCCTGCCAGTAGGCTGGTCGTTGTTTCTCATAAGCAGCAATCAAGTCTTCATACTGTAAAGTAATACCGATATCATCCAAACCATTTAAGAGCTTGTGTTTCCATTCGCTATCAATTTCAAAGGAAAATTCTCCAACTGGTGAGATGATTTTTTGTTGCTCCAAGTCTACAGTTACTTGGTCGCTCGGTTTGAGTTGGGCTAGCTTTTCTCTAACTTCCCTTGGTTGAACAATTGGCAACATGCCGTTATTGAGTTCATTATTGTAATGAATGTCACCGAAAGATCCTGCAATTACGACCTTAAAACCATAATCTGCTAATGCCCAAGCTGCGTGCTCTCTAGAAGAGCCAGCCCCAAAGTTATCTCCTGTGATGAGAATACTCGCTTTGCGATATTCAGGTCGGTTAAAGACAAAGTCTGGATTCTCAGTGTACTTATCGTCCAGATAACGCCAAGCATACATGAGATATTTACCAAAACCTTTCTTGTCAATCAATTTCAAAAACTGCTTGGGTAGAATTTGGTCGGTATCAATATTATCATTCATAAGAGGAACAGTCGTTCCTGTATAAACAGTAAATTTTTCCATATCCTCTCCTTACTGGGCTTCTGGCATTTGTCGAACATCTACGAAGCGCCCTGCAATAGCTGCTGCTGCTGCCATTGCTGGACTGCAGAGGTGTGTTTTAGCACCAAGACCTTGTCTATCTTCAAAGTTGCGGTTACTGGTTGAGGCACAGTGAACACCATCTGGTACTTTGTCAGGATTCATTCCTAGACACATGGAGCAACCTGGGTCTCTCCACTCAAAGCCAGCATCTTGGAAAACCTTATCCAAGCCCAACTTTTCAGCAGCTCGCTTGACTGGTCGAGAACCAGGTACCACAATAGCTGTTAAGTTAGGGGCAATCTTCTTCCCTTCGACAAATCGAGCTGCCAGTTGTAAATCGCTAAGTCGAGCATTGGTACAAGAACCAATAAAGATATAGCCTAGTTCGATATCTGCTGGTTTCTGACCTGGTTGTAAATCCATGTAATGATAAGCACGTTCATCATTCATATCCTTTATTTCTGGGAAGCTACTATCAAAATCAACACCCATAGCTGGATTGGTTCCCCAAGTCACCATAGGAGCCAATTCAGAGACATCCATTCGGATTACCTTGTCATAAACGGCATCGTCATCACTAACCAGTCTTTTCCAATCAGCTACTGCTGCATCAAAATCCTTGGGAACACACTCACGTCCCTCAAGATAGTCATAGGTGGTCTGATCTGGATTCATGATTCCCATCTTGGAACCAAACTCGATGGACATATTGCAGATGGTCATTCTCTCTTCCATGCTCAAAGCATCAATAGCCTGACCTCGATACTCCACCACGTAGCCAACACCACAAGCAACACCGTACTTGGCAATCAAGGCTAAGATGAAATCCTTGGAATAGACTCCTTTTTGAGGAACTCCTGTGAATTCCACCAACATTTTCTTGGGCTTAACCTGCCAAATGGTTTGAGTAGCAAATACGTGCTCGACCTCACTGGTCCCAATTCCAAAGGCAATCGTTCCAAAAGCTCCATGGGTTGCTGTATGGCTATCACCACAGACGATGAATTTTCCTGGTTGTGTTCGTCCTGTTTCTGGACCAACCATGTGAATGATGCCTTGTTTTTCAGAACCATGGGCCGCATGTTCAATCCCGAATTCCTCAACATTTTCTGCCAACTTATCAATTTGAGCCTTGGAAATTACATCTCGAATATCGTAGATATTAACTGTCGGTACATTGTGGTCAAAGGTACCAAATGTCAAGTCTGGTCGTCTCAATCTGCGTCCTGCGTCTCGTAATCCTTGAAATGCCTGAGGACTGGTCACTTCGTGGATATAGTGTTGATCCACATACATGAGTTGTGGTTGTCCCTCTTCTCCTGTGATCACATGGAGGTCCCATAATTTATCAAAAATTGATTTTCCTGCCATTCATTACCTCCATACAAAATACAAAGCTACTAGTGTAGTTACTATTCCTAAGAACCAAACTGTTTTAAAGTACCATTTTCTAGTCTTGTGATGAAAAGTGAGTCCTGCCAACCAGGCACCAAAACCACCACAAAAAAATGCAAATGATAATAAATATTTTTCTGAGATTCGCCAAGCACCTCTTCTTGCCTTAAATTTGTCAATGCCATAGACCAAGAAAATGATGAGATTCCAAATCAGGAGGGCAAAAGTTATTCCTTCGTTTAGTTTCATAGTCTTGCGATAATGGCTTCTGTCATTTCTTTAGTCGAAGCCTGTCCTCCTATATCTCTTGTTAAAATGCCAGCCGCTAAACTAGCTTCAACAGCACGTTCGATACGCTGCGCATCCTCATAACGTCCAAAGCTGTCTCGCAACATCATAGCGACTGATAAAATCATGGAAATAGGATTGGCAATGCCTTGTCCAGCAATATCAGGTGCTGAACCGTGAATCGGTTCATAAAGACTCGGACCATCTTCAGAGTGGCTGGCTGATGGCATAACCCCGAGTGTACCAGATAGAACGCTTGATTCATCAGATAGGATATCTCCGAAAAGATTCTCTGTCACGATAACATCAAACTTAGCTGGATTTGTAATCATGAGCATGGCAGCTGAGTCGACCAACTGGTGTTCCAAAGTTACATCTGGAAAATCTTTTGCGACTTCATCAGCAACTCTCCGCCATAGTTTTGATGTTGCCAAAACATTTTGCTTATCGATACTGGTAACAACTTTTCTCCGACTTCTTGCAATTTCAAAGGCCTTGCGAATAATTCGTTCTACTTCCTCATAACTATAATCGTTGATATCACGCGCTTTTTTTTCTTCAAGGATATGATCACCAAAGTAAATTCCTCCTGTCAACTCACGTACTACTACAAAGTCAACACCAGTTATTCGTTCTGGCTTCAGAGGTGATAAGTGCTTGAGACTCTCAAAGATTTTAACCGGGCGAATATTGGCATAGAGATTGAGTTCCTTTCGGAGGACCAGAAGCCCTTGTTCGGGTCGAACTGGAGCATCATCATACTGAGGACTACCGATTGCAGCAAGAAGGATAGCATCCGCTTCTCTTGAAGCCTTGAGCGTTTCGTCTGGCAAGGGATGTCCTGCAGCATCAATACCCGCCCCTCCAAAAGGTCGTCTGTCAATCTCATAGTCAAAACCTGTTTTTTCAGCTAGAGCCTCCAAAACTTCTAAACCAGCTTCCATGATTTCTGGGCCTATACCATCACCTGCTAGGGCAACTATTTTTCTTGTCATAGCTTTCTCCTTTACAGGCTAGGCATGTCGCGATAGGAAACTGTTGTTCCCATCTCACCAGCATTCTCTTTTTGAACAAAGGTATTGGCATTAATGTAGGCAATAGCCGAAGCCTTCAACACATCGAAATCAAGTCCAGCTGCGTTAAAGATAGTCTCTGTATCTCTGTTTTCAACAGTTACCAATACACGTGCCTGGGCATCAATCCCATCAGTTACCGCATCAATCGTATAGGATACCAAGCGAACCGATTGATTAAAGAATTTATCAATAGCATTGAAAATAGCTTCAACAGAACCTTGACCTGTTGCATTAAATTCAACTTTCTCACCATCAAAATTAGCTAATCTAACTGTCGCTTCAATATCATTTTCAGAATGGGTTTGAAGTTGCAAATCATCAAAGTGGAAGCCTTCTGGATTTTCAACCATGGTGCCCGCTACCAGAGCTCGAATATCAGCATCTGTGATTTCTTGCTTCTTGTCTGCCAAGGCCTTGAACTTAGCAAAAAGTGGTTTGATGTCTTCGTCTGTAAAATCTAGTGCTAAGTCTCTCAGTTTTTCTACAAAGGCATGGCGACCAGACAATTTACCAAGCGGAAGACTATTACTCTTGACACCAACCAATTCAGGTGTAATGATTTCATAAGTGAGAGGATTTTTAAGAACACCATCTTGGTGAATACCTGATTCGTGAGAGAAGGCATTTCCTCCAACAACCGCCTTATTTTTTGGAACTGGAATTCCTGAGAAGCGAGAGACCATCTCGGACGTATTAATCGTTTCGTTTAGGACGATACTTGTCTCTGCTTGATAATAATCTTGGCGAATATTGAGGGCTACTGCTATTTCTTCTAAAGCAGCATTCCCAGCTCGTTCTCCAATACCGTTAATGGTTCCTTCAACACGCCCCGCACCATTTTTAACAGCAGCAAGGCTATTTGCAACTGCCATTCCAAGGTCATCGTGACAGTGAGGCGAATAGATAATCTGACGGTCGGTTTTAACATTGTCAATCAGATACATGAAGATATTCCCATATTCCTCTGGTGTGGTAAAACCAACCGTGTCAGGAATATTGATATAGGTTGCCCCTGCGTCTACCGCTGTTTGAACGACTTGTAGGAGAAAATCCAACTCAGTTCTAGTCGCATCTTCAGGAGAGAATTCTACTACTTCAAATTTACAACGTGCATAGGAAACATGCTCTTTAATAGCTTCCAAAATTTCCTCTTTGCTTTTATTCAACTTAAATTCACGATGGATAGGACTAGTAGCGATAAAAACATGGATTTGTGGATACTTAGCATCCTTAAGTGCTTCATAACAAGCGTCAATATCTGATTTAACAGAGCGAGCTAAACCAGTCACTGCTGTTTTCTTCAAGACTTTTGCAATTTCCTGAACTGCAGTAAATGAGTCAGGACTAGCTGCTGGAAAACCAGCTTCAATTGCCGAAATTCCCCATTTTTCCAGTTGTCTTGCTATGGCAATCTTTTCCTTAATAGAAAAATTAACACCTGGTGTCTGCTCACCATCTCGAAGGCTAGTATCTAGAAATTCAACTGTTCTCATAAGATTTCCCCTTTTCTAAATTTGGTTTAAAAAAACATCTCGCTCGGAGTTCCAAGCGAGATGTTGATTTACTCCCGCTTGGTAAGCCAAACAGGACTAATGCTTCTGCACTAGCCCGAGTACCTCAACAACAAAGCAAATTGATTAAACTTAGCTGTTTTCATGTTTGACTTTCTCCTTCGTTTGATATCTTGTTTAGTATTTTAGCATAGGAAAAAACACATGTCAAGAAAAAATCCAATATTTTCTGAAAATTTCTTCAGTAAAGAATATTTTGCTAATTGAAAGTATTTGAAAAATCAAGTAAATCTAATTACTTTTTCAAAGTCAAATTCCAACTTTTTTCGATTAATTCAAGCAGCTCTTCATCTGATAAACTGTCATCAAGTGGCACACTTATCCAATAGCGTTTATTCATATGAAAGGCTGGATAAATCCCTTTTTTTACCAACAAATCAGATACTTGATCATGTTTGAGATTGACTGCTTCCACTAGTCCTTCTCTCCCCTTTTCAAGCTTATCCCAAGAGATTCTCATCAAAACAGCATACCACTTTTGATTGTCCTCATGGCGCAAAACAGCTGTATCAGGGGATTTCTCCCATAGATATTCCAATTGATTCCCATACTTTTCTTGAACAACTGCCATAATTCTCTTAGTCTGAAGACTGATAAAATCCTGCACATCAAAACAAGACTTTCGGATTTCATAAAGAACTTCTAAACAAGCCTCTCGAACAGTTCCAACAAACGTACCTCTCATACTTGCCATATGAACTTGAGGATAAAGATCGCCAGTTTCTTGGTCATAAACTTGAAAAGATAAGTCTCCGTCCACAACTATAACTCTCATGAGAAAATCTCCGTGCAAGATAGTTGAACTATGGTTCCATACGCCTTGATTTTCTACAAATCCATACTCTTTAGCCTTTTTACTATTAAACTGATAAGCTTTAAAAATTTCAAACATAAGCGAAAACTGCTACCAAAAGCTAGCAGTTCCTTTCTATTTTTTAAAAGACGACCTTAGTTCCATGTAATTGTGTCACACCCAGTTGGTCAATAAAGGTTTGACGGTTATCCATGTCAATCCCTCCACCAGGTAAAATTTCAATTTTTCCTGCAGCGTGTTCTAAAATTTTGTGATATTGAGCAAAACGTTTCTCTAGAGAATCGCCAGATACACCAGCACGAGTCAGAATGCGTGTCACTCCAGCTTGGCTGAGCCAATCAATAGCATCACACTGGTCTTGTTCGCTCAATTCATCAAATGCCATATGGAAAACAATTTCCATACCTTTAGATGCAGCAATTAATTTTTCAAGATTAGCCTTGTCCAACTTCTGATCAGCTGTTAAGGCACCAAAGACAACGCCTTGGCTTCCTGCTTGAGCAGTTAGAGCGATGTCCTCAAGCATGATGGCAATTTCTAGATCATTGTAAACAAAGTCACCACCACGTGGACGAATCATAGTCATAATGGTCGTATCGTAGTCGGCCGCCAGCTTCACAGCTGCCTTGGTTACTCCGTAGCTTGGAGTTGTTCCACCAACTGCTAGATTGTCACAAAGCTCGATGCGGCGAGCTCCTGCCTGCATAGCTTTTTCAAGCAAGGTTACATTTTCAGCACAAAATTCGTAAATCATTTGATTCTCCTTGAAGATTAGTTTAAATTTATTATATCATATTATTTCGAATATGTTTTTGTTTTTATCAAGGAAAATCGTTACTTATTAAAGCTATTCTTTATCAGGAATCACCTTAAAAAGATAGTAGGTAATAAAGATGGTTAAACATCCCAAACCAATTTTGACTGGTAAAAGAGGCGCAAAATAAATGGAAATTCCCATCAAGATATAGATCAATACAATAATTTTTTTCTTACGTTCACGCGCAATAGACTTGGTCTCACGAAAGTCCGCCACGTAAGTCTGATAAAGTTTAGTATGATAAAGCCAATCTTCAAAACGCTTGGAACTTCTCGAAAAACAAGCAATAGACAACAGAAGAAAAGGAGTCGTAGGCAACAAGGGCAAGACAACTCCAACAATAGCCAGAGCTAATGACAGAAATCCAATAATCAGATAGATAATACGCATAACTTCTCCTAGTTAATACTCTTCGAAAATCTCTTCAAACCACGTCAGCGTCGCCTTACCGTATATATGTTACTGACTTCGTCAGTTTTATCTATAACCTCAAAGCAGTGCTTTGAGCAGCCTGCGGCTAGCTTCCTAGTTTGCTCTTTGATTTTCATTGAGTATAAAATAATCTTCTTCTAGTTTCGCATACAATGATGAATTTTGTCAAGCACTAATCAAAAGAGCCTGAAATTTACTTTCAGGACTCATTTTATTTGATTTTTTCTTCTTCGTAATCACCATTGCTACAAACGATCTGCTTACCGCCACCACGGACTTTTTTCTCCATGAGGAAGTTGCCACATTTTGGACAATCTCGTCCAACAGGCTTGTCCCAAGAAGTGAATTCACACTCTGGATAGCGATTGCAACCATAGAAGATACGATTACGCTTGGTTTTTCGTTCAATAATTTGACCTTGATGACAGCTTGGACACTCCACACCAATTTCTTTCACGATTGCTTGTGTATGACGGCAATCTGGGAAATTGCTACAAGCATAAAACTTACCAAAACGACCAAGTTTAATGACCATCGGACTACCACACTCTTCACAATCAAATCCTGCTGGCTCATCCTTGATTTGGATTTTTTCCATTTCCTCTTCGGCTTTGGCAACCTCTTTAGAGAAGGGTTGGTAAAATTCATCAATGACTCGTTGCCATTGTTCTTTACCGACTTCGACATCATCTAGTTTACCTTCCATTTCAGCTGTAAAGGTCACATTGACGATATCAGGGAAATATTCAACAATCAGTTTATTGACAATTTCTCCCAACTCTGTCGGTTCAAAACGCTTGGCTGCCAAACGCACATAATAGCGCTTTTGAATAGTTTCAATGGTAGGTGCATAAGTTGATGGACGTCCAACACCATTTTCTTCCAAAGTCTTAATCAGTGTTGCTTCCGAATATCGGGCTGGTGGTTGAGTGAAGTGCTGCTCAGGTTTACTATTGACCTGCTTGACGACATCACCAACTACCATATCCGGCAACATCTTATTCTTATCTGAATCATTGTAAATAGCCAAGTAACCATCAAATTTGACCTGACTACCATTCGCTGCAAACTGAACTCCATTTTGAGAAAGCTTCACAGCCATGGTATCAAAGATAGCACCCGTCATCTGACTCGCTACAAAGCGATTCCAGATAAGTGTATAAAGTTTTAGCTGGTCTTTATCCAAATACTTAGCAATTTTTTCTGGCGTGTTAAAAACACTAGATGGGCGAATAGCCTCATGGGCATCCTGAGCACCAGTCGCATTTTTGACCTTGCTACCATGCTTAGAATACTTACTGCCAAAACGTTCATTAATGTAGTTTGCAGCTTCATTTTGAGCAACTGGACTGATACGAGTCGAGTCTGTACGCATATAGGTGATCAAACCTTGGACGCCCGTACCAATATTAATCCCTTCATAGAGTTGCTGGGCAACCATCATGGTCTTTCGAGTACGGAAATTGATTTTATTAGCTGCATCCATCTGCATAGTTGAGGTAGTATAAGGGAGTGGAGCGTTACGCTTGCGTTCTTTTTTATCTACCTGATCAACTGTAAAGTCTTTGCTGGATAGATGAGACAAGACTTCTTTGACCTCTTCATTGCTTGTCAATTTCATCTTCTTGCCATTCATTCCATAGAAGGATGCTTGGAATTGCTTAGTCCCCTTTTTAAAGACTCCATCAATAGTCCAATATTCTTCTGGTTGGAAGGCATTAATTTCATTTTCACGGTCAATGATTAACTTGAGCGCAACAGACTGAACACGGCCAGCTGATAAACCCTTTTTCACCTTCTTCCAAAGAATTGGTGAAATGGAATAACCTACCAAGCGGTCCAAGACACGACGAGCCTGTTGGGCATCCACCAAATCCATGTCAATCTTACGAGGTTCTTTAAAAGCATTTTTTACCGCATCCTTGGTAATCTCGTTGAAAACAACACGGTTAGCATCATTTTCATCTAGATTGAGAATATGAGCTAAATGCCAAGAAATTGCTTCTCCTTCACGGTCCGGGTCACTTGCGAGAAAGACTTTATTAGCTTTTTTAGCTTCTTTTTTCAAGTCATTGATCAGAGGACCTTTCCCACGAATATTGATATATTGGGGTTCATAATTATTTTCTACATCGACTGACATACTGGATTTTTTCAAATCACGAATATGACCAACACTGGCTAAAACCTTATAATTTCTACCCAGGTATTTTTCAATCGTTTTAGCCTTTGCAGGCGACTCCACGATTACTAGATTTTTTTTAACTGTTGATTTTTTCTTCTTTGTTGCCGTAGCCACAGTATCACACCTTTTCAAAGTAATAAACTTTATAAAGTGTAAACCATTTTTAAAAACCTGTCAAGACTTAACTCCTCTATATAGAAGAAAAGTTTAACCGATAAAACCTTGCTAGTTCTTAAAATTCAAATTCTGCTAGCACATCCTGACCACTTGAAACAAGTTTTGCACCTTCTTGAACCAAGTGATGACAACCATCTGAACGACCATCCAAAATACTACCTGGAATAGCAAAAACATCTCTTCCTTCTTCCATAGCTCGCTCACAAGTAATCAAACTACCAGATCTCATCTTTGCCTCAGCAACGATGACACCCATACATAGGCCAGCAATAATCCGATTTCGTGCTGGAAAGTGATATTTCAAAGGTTCTTCACCCGGTCCATATTCACTCAGTAGCAAATGATATTCACCGATGTAGTCCTGCAGTCGTTTATTGGATCGTGGATAGTAAACATCCAAGCCAGTCCCAATGACTGCAATGGTTTTTCCGCCACCTTGAAGAATTGACATATGTGCTGCAGTATCAATCCCTCTAGCAAGCCCGCTCACAATCACCAGCTCATTCTCCAGTTCTTCAATAACCTTACGGACTGATTTTGTTCCTGTTTGACTACAAGAGCGACTGCCTACAACCGCAATCTTAGGCAACTTTAAGAGATTTAAATCGCCCTTATAAAATAACAATACTGGAGCATCATAGATTTCACTGAGAGCAAAGGGATAGACATCGTCTAGGATGGAAAAAGAGGGAAATTTTTCAAAGTCACTTCTTAATCGCTCCATATTTTCAAAGGTGAGTTTATGGTAACGTTCCATAAAAAGAACGGGATTTCTACACTCAGATGCTTCTGCGATGGTCTCTAAAGTCAATTCTTGATCATAAATTTCTCCATATTGAAGTACCTTTAAAACCTGTTGATTACTCAGACCTGCTTGTTTCAACTTATAAATCTCAAAATTATCAATCTTAATTTTCATGATAGACTCCTTGTTTTTCTCTCTATCTATTTATTCGTAGAAAAAGAAAAAAACTTCCCAACAATTTTACTTGTTTAGGAAGTTTTTTTATATTAGTTATCTTAGTAATCAGGACGAAGGACTCCAGTGACAGTTGCCTTAGTTGCTTCGTAATCCCCATCAATAACAACCTTGATAATGCGTTTAGCATCCTCATCAGGCGCAGGAACCAAAGGTAGACGAGTTGGCCCAGCTTCGAATCCCATATAGTTGAGTACCGCCTTAACAGGTGCTGGACTTGGGTAAGAGAAGAGAGCATTGACTTTAGGAATAAATTTACGTTGAATAGCTGCCGCTTTCTTCATATCACTTTCTTCGATTGCAGTAAACATTTCATGCATCTCATCTCCATTTGTATGGGAAGCAACAGAGATAACTCCGTCTGCACCAAGGTTCATAGCATGGAAGGCATCTCCATCTTCACCAGTATAAACCAAAAATTCTTCTGGTTTATGCTCAATCAAGTAAGCCATATTGGCAAGACTGGTACATTCTTTGACACCGATAATATTTGGATGTTCCGCCAAACGAAGTAAGGTATCTGGAGTCATTTCGACAACTACACGACCTGGAATGTTATAAATAATAATTGGCAAATCAGATGCGTCTGCAATAGCTTTAAAGTGCTGATACATACCTTCTTGAGATGGTTTGTTATAGTAAGGAACAATCGCAAGACCAGCCGCAAAACCGCCAAACTCTGCTACCTCTTTGACAAACTCAATAGAGTCACGTGTATCATTGGTACCAACACCAGCGATTAAAGGAACTCGTCCGTTGACAACCTTTTGAACAGCCGCAAACAACTGCAATTCCTCATCGTGAGTTAGAGTCGGACTCTCAGCAGTTGTTCCTGCTAGGAGAATTCCATCTGTATGATGAGCCAATAAATGTTCAATCAACTTTGGAATGGCATCGAAATTGATAGAGCCATCTTCATGAAAAGGAGTAATAAAGGCTGTGATAATTTTACAATCTTTTAAATCTTGATAAGACATACAAAACACCTTTCTATTTTAAAGAAGGAGTTCAAAAGAACTCCTACACATTATTTCAATTCAAATTTTAATTCAGCTGTTGGGCGAACCAATCCACGTTCGTGAAGTGTTTCTGCGATTTGAACTGAGTTCCAAGCGGCACCTTTAAGAAGGTTATCAGAAACCACCCACATATGAATACCTTTTTCTGCATCCAAATCTTTACGGATACGTCCAACGAAAGTATCACGTGAACCAACAGCATTAACTGCTTGAGGATAGATTTGGTGAGCAACATCATCTTCAAGAACTGCACCTGGGAATGCAGCAATAGCTGCTTTTACTTCTTCAATTGGTGCTACTTCTTTTGTTTCAATATAGACTGACTCAGAGTGAGCTGACAAAACTGGAATACGTACACATGTTGCTGATACAGCAATGCTATCGTCTTCCATAATTTTCTTGGTTTCATTGGTCATCTTCATCTCTTCGTAAGTGTAGTCATTATCAGTGAAGACGTCAATTTGCGGAAGAGCGTTGAAGGCGATTGGATAGTGTTTCTTATCGCCACCTGAAGGCAAGATTTCCGCATGCAAATCACGTGGATTTACGCCATCATTCAAGACTTCACGAAGCTCACGTTGGGTTTCAAGAATTGCTCCCATACCAGCACCTGAAACAGCTTGGTAAGTTGAAACGATAATACGGTCCAATCCCCATTTTTGACGAACGGGCTCAAGAGCCACCATCATTTGAATTGTTGAACAGTTAGGACAAGAGATGATTCCGTTGTGAGCATCAAGGGCGTGGGCATTCACTTCAGGAACAACCAATGGTACATCTGGATTTTGACGGAAGTAAGAAGTGTTATCTACGACGACTGCGCCTGCCTTAACAGCATAAGGTGCGTATTTTGCAGAAGTTGATCCACCAGCTGAGAAAAGAGCAATATCAACCCCTTCAAAAGCGTCTTCTGTTGTTTCTTCGATGGTCACATCTTGACCTTTGAATTGCAAAACCTTTCCTGCAGAACGTGCAGACGCAAGGTAACGAATCTTATCGATAGGAAGAGTTGATTCTTCCAACATTTTGATCATTTGAGCACCTACGGCACCTGTAGCGCCAACAACAGCAACTGTGTATCCCATAACAAACCTCTTTCGGAATTTTCTAAAAATTTCTATAATAGAAACATTATACTACTTTTTACCAAAATTGAAAAGTCTTTTTCCTATCTATTTTCTGAAATTGACAAGAAAAGGCGGTGGGACAGAAATCGATAGACAAAGTCTCGATTTCGTAGTCCCAGCCCCGCGAGGATGATTAGGAGCTTTTTGGAGTCTAAAAGACGAACAAAAAGTTCAATCAGCTACCGCGTCAAAGTTTGATTGCTAATAAAAAATGAGGTCGGGCTCTTTTGTCCCAACCTCTTCTACTATTCATAAAATTGTTTATAGGGTTTATTAAAGGCTTCTAAGATATCTGATGGAGTCTCTGCATAAGATTTTATCTCTGTCAAATTCCCTTTAACGATAATTCTCTCAACTGCATTAGCATCTTCACAGGTTACCAAGGTAATCTCTTTAATCCCATCACGTTCGTCAATTACATCTACACGATCAGGTGTTACAATTTTAACTTCTTCAATCTCGTATGTATAGACTTTTTCTTTATCAGTGAGATAAATTTTCATCCCTTTCTCAGCACGAGCAAGAGGAGAGAATAATTTCTTATCTGCATTTTCACCTGCAAAGATACGGTGACTTGCTAGAGAATAATTTCCTTCCCCCATTACCTGATTTGCTTTCATTGTCCCAGCACCATAAAAAAGGTTAACATTATCGAGTCCCTTAAATATTGGTAGATTCATTTCAAGCTCTGGAATTGCAATCCCTCCGATTACCGGAAGTTGCTGGGAATTCCATTGAGCTGATAGGACTGCCTCCGAGGAAAGTGATTTTACAGAGTCAAAATCGAAATTTCCTTCTGTTTCTTTGTTCTCTTCAATCTCTTCCTTGGTCACTTGACTGACCTGATACTTATTAGTATTCCAAATCATGAACATATCACGAATATTAGCATTGAAGATTAAAGCGATAGATAGCAAGATTAGGAATCCTGCCAGTATGTTAATCAGTAGATTTTTACGTTTATTTTTTTTACTTTGATTCTTTTTTTGAGACATTATGCTTCACTTTCTGTTTCCTGTTCTGCCCCAACTTCTTCTTTTTCTGCTGCTGAAACACTTGTAAAAGTCACAATCTTAGCATCTTGATCTAGACGCATCACTTTTACTCCCATAGTTGAACGTCCCGTTTGTGAAATATTGGCAACATTGGTTCGAATCATGACACCTGTGTCAGTGATAATCATCAGATCTTCGTCCCCTTTTACTGTTAAGAGACCAGCCAGAGGACCATTTTTTTCAGTAACATTGGCAGTTTTCATTCCCTTACCGGCACGCCCTTTTGTTGGATATTCAGTCGCAACTGTGCGCTTACCGTATCCTTTTTCAGTAATGATAAGGACTTCATCTTGATCAGTAATCACACTCGCTCCAACTACAGCATCACCTTCACGAAGGTTTACCCCTTTAACACCAGTGGCAATACGACTCATACTACGAACTGAAGACTGATTGAAACGAACGGCATAACCTAATCTAGTTCCGATGATGATATCTGTGTCTTTTTCAGTTAGTAAGACATTAATCAACTCATCCTCGTCTTTCAGATTTAAGGCTTTGAGACCATTTTGACGAATATTTGCGAATTCTTTAACGCTGGTTCTCTTAACAATACCAGCTCGAGTTGTAAAGAAGAGGTAAGCATCATCACTACGTTCTGATTCAACATTGATAATGGTTTGAATGCTTTCACCTTCATCCAATTTCAAAAGATTGACAACTGGCAAACCTTTGGCTGTGCGGCCGTATTCTGGAATTTCATACCCCTTAAGACGATAAACACGTCCTTTATTGGTGAAGAAGAGCAAATGATCGTGAGTGCTGGTTGAAACCAATTCACGCACAAAGTCATCGTCCTTAACTCCAGTTCCTTGAACGCCACGTCCACCTCGTTTTTGAGCTGTAAATTCGTCTTGGTCCAAACGTTTGATATAACCTTTATTTGATAGAGTGATGAGAACATCAGATTCTTCAATCAAGTCTTCATCTTCAAGAGTCAAGACTTCACCAACCATCAACTCAGTACGACGTGGATCACCAAACTTACGTTTGACCTCATCCAATTCTTCCTTGATGATTTGCGCTACACGTTCTGGTTTTGCAAGAATGTCTGCCAAGTCAGCAATCAAAGCTATAAGCTCATCATATTCTGACTGAATCTTGTCACGTTCCAAACCTGTCAAACGACGAAGACGCATATCAAGAATTGCTTGACTTTGACGTTCAGATAACTTGAACTTGCTCATCAATTCAGCTTGGGCTTCTGCATCCGTTTCACTGGCACGGATGATACGAATAACTTCGTCGATGTGGTCGAGAGCAATCAACAAACCTTCTAAGATGTGTGCACGCGCTTCAGCTTTCTCTTTGTCAAATTGAGTACGACGAGTCACCACTTCTTTTTGGTGCTCAATATAAGCATCCAAGATTTGACGAAGAGAAAGAATCTTTGGTACACCATTCTGGATAGCCAGCATGTTAAATCCAAAGCTAGTTTGCATTTGAGTCATCTTGAACAAGTTGTTCAAAATAACATTGGCTGACGCATCACGTTTCACTTCGATAACAAAGCGAACACCTTCACGGTTAGATTCGTCACGAACAGCTGTAATACCTTCGATACGTTTTTCCTGAACCAAACGCACAATATGTTCATGGACTTTGGTCTTATTAACCATGTATGGAAATTCTGTTACAACGATACGTTCGCGACCAGTCTTAGTTTCTTCGATTTCAGTACGAGAACGAAGCACAATCGATCCTTTACCAGTTTCGTAGGCCTTATGAATACCTGATTTCCCCATAACAAGGGCACCAGTTGGGAAATCTGGACCAGGAAGAACTTCCATTAATTCCTTGGTTGTAACTTCTGGATTATCCATGACCAACTTCACTGCATCAATGGTTTCACCCAAGTTATGTGGTGGAATATTAGTCGCCATACCAACAGCGATACCTGTAGCTCCATTGACCAAAAGATTTGGGAAACGAGCTGGCAAAACTAAAGGTTCACGTTCATTGGCATCATAGTTATCAACAAAATCAACGGTATTTTTATTGATGTCGCGAAGCATCTCAAGAGCAATCTTACTCATACGTGCTTCAGTATAACGCTGAGCTGCGGCACCATCACCATCCATGGAACCAAAGTTCCCATGCCCATCTACAAGCATGTAACGGTAACTCCACCATTGCGCCATACGAACCATAGCTTCGTAGATAGATGAGTCACCGTGTGGGTGGTATTTACCCATGACATCCCCTGTAATACGAGCAGATTTCTTATGAGGTTTATCTGGTGTCACACCCAATTCGTTCATACCGTATAGAATACGACGATGAACTGGTTTCAACCCATCTCGAACATCAGGAAGGGCCCGCGATACGATAACACTCATGGCGTAGTCGATAAAGCTGGTCTTCATCTCCTTTGTCAGATTGACATTCACTAAATTTTTATCTTGCATTAACAAATGCCTCATTTCACTATTAGTAACTAGATATATTATACCATAGTTTGTCTCTTATTTCAGTGTTACAGTGTGACTAAAACGTTTACATGACCAAGTGGATGTTATATCCGTGACAAAGCTATTTAAAAGTGATAAAATGAAACTAAACAGGGGAAGCCCTTAAAAAATGAAGGAGATGTTTAGACAAATGACATTAACTAAACAACACAAAAAAGTTATCCTTGTCGGTGACGGTGCCGTAGGATCATCATACGCTTTTGCTCTTGTTAACCAAGGAATTGCACAAGAACTTGGTATCATTGAAATTCCTCAATTGTTTGAAAAAGCTGTTGGTGATGCTGAAGACCTTAGCCACGCGCTTGCTTTTACTTCACCTAAGAAAATTTATGCAGCTAAGTATGAAGACTGTGCGGACGCTGACCTTGTAGTTATCACTGCTGGTGCTCCACAAAAACCAGGTGAAACTCGTCTTGACCTTGTTGGTAAAAACCTTGCTATCAACAAATCAATCGTTGAACAAGTTGTTGCTTCTGGTTTCGACGGTATCTTCCTTGTTGCTGCTAACCCAGTTGACGTTTTGACTTACTCAACTTGGAAATTCTCAGGTTTCCCTAAAGAACGTGTTATCGGTTCAGGTACTTCACTTGACTCAGCTCGTTTCCGTCAAGCACTTGCTGAAAAAATCGGCGTTGATGCTCGTTCAGTTCACGCCTACATCATGGGTGAACACGGTGACTCTGAGTTTGCCGTTTGGTCACACGCAAACGTTGCCGGTGTAAAATTGGAACAATGGTTGCAAGCTAACCGTGACTTGGATGAAGCGGACCTTGTAGAACTCTTCATCTCAGTTCGTGATGCTGCTTACTCAATCATCAACAAAAAAGGTGCAACATACTATGGTATCGCAGTAGCCCTTGCTCGTATCACAAAAGCTATCCTTGATGATGAAAATGCTGTTCTTCCACTTTCAGTATTCCAAGAAGGTCAATACGGAGTTGAAAACGTCTTTATCGGTCAACCAGCTATCGTTGGTGCACACGGTATCGTTCGTCCAGTTAACATCCCATTGAACGATGCTGAAACTCAAAAAATGCAAGCTTCAGCAAAAGAATTGCAAGCTATTATTGATGAAGCTTGGAAAAACCCTGAATTCCAAGCAGCTTCAAAAAACTAATTTAATTTAAGTTAGAAAAAATGTCTAGACGGTTTGTCTAGACATTTTTATATTTCATTACTTTATTTCATTACTTTATTTCATTTGAGCAAAAGCTGCTTCTGCATCTGCGTTACTAATCGCACCTAATTGAATCTTAGCAATTTTACCCTGTGAATCAATTAGATATTCTGTAGGGATGCTTCGAATTTGATAATCTTGAAAAACAGCTCCTTTTGTATCATATAAAACAGGGATGTCTTTATAACCTTGTTCCTCAAACCATTTTGGAAATTGCTCAACAGTTTTTTCACCTTGAAGCCCTGGCGCAATGACAGATAAAATTTCGAAATCACGATCTTCCTTAGCAGCAAGCTCCATCAATTCTGGCATACTCTTCTTGCATGGTCCACACCAAGATGCCCAAAATTTAAGATAAACTTTTTTACCTTTATAATCAGATAATTTGACTTCTTTTCCATCCATAGATTGAAGGGTGAAATCAGGTGCTTCTGCTCCAATTGCTGCTTGCTTCACAGGAGCTTGTTGTGTCTGATTTGATTGATTTTGTGGACTTGATTTTTTCTCTTCCTTGCCACAAGCAATCAGAAGAAAGAGAGACAAGAAACTAAGTCCAAAATAGATAATTTTTTTCATAGATAACTCCTTTTATCCTAATATTCCAGATAAGACATTTAACTGTCCCAACATTAATAAAATTCCCATGAGAATGATCAATAAACCACCAATTTTCTTCAATAAAAGTATGTGGGATTTGATTCTACTAAAATAAGGCATGACAAGACCTGATGCCAAGGCCAGAACTAAAAATGGAAGTGCCATTCCGAGAGTGTAAATGAGGGTCAATAAAGCCCCCTGAAGAGCTCCATTTCCTCCTGAGGCAGCCAGTGCTAAAACAGAACTTAAAACTGGGCCTATACATGGAGTCCAGCCAAAACTGAAGCTGATACCCAATAAAAAGGACGAGAGATATTTACTAGACTGTTTTTGCTTAAATGTTACTGTTTTTTGTACCTCTAATTTTTGTAGATGAAGAATTTCCATCTGATGCAATCCCAGTATGATAATCATGATTCCCATGACATAACGGAACCAGACAGCATAAAGTAAATTCCCAAGGAATCCTGCTCCAAATCCAAGAATAAAGAAAATGAGAGAGATACCCGCAATGAAACAGAGGGTACGAATCAATCCTGACCAGGCAACATCTTTACCCAAAAAACGAAATGTCTTTGACTTCTCTTGATCATCTAGCAGAACACCTGCGTAGACTGGTAACAAGGGAAAGATACAGGGAGAAAAGAATGACAAGACCCCAGCAATAAAGACAGAAATAAAAAATAAAATACTTTCCAATTAAGAACCTTCTTTCATATAGTCATCTTTTATTTTACTATAAAAGAAAACGTTTGTAAGATATCTGCTACGCAAATTTGTTTTCAACTTGAAAGAATCAAAAAAAGGAGCTCAGCTCCTTTTTTGATTAATAAGTTCCCTCTTCACCTTGACTTGTCAAGATTACAGGCCCATCTTTAGTAATAACAAACTGATGCTCGTACTGACATGATAGTCCACCATCGATTGTTTTATGTGCCCAGCCTGTTTTCATATCTGTATCGATTTCCCAATCACCTGTATTGATCATAGGTTCAATGGTTAAGACCATGCCTTCACGAAGGCGGAGACCACGACCTGCGATACCATAGTTAGGCACCATTGGTTCTTCATGCATAGTTGGACCAACACCGTGTCCTACAAGATCACGAACAACTCCGTAACCACGACTTTCAGCATATTCCTGAATAGCAGCTCCAATATCTCCAATACGGTTTCCTACAACAGCCTGCTCAATTCCCTTATACATAGCTTCTTTGGTAACATCCATCAAGTTTTTAACTTCTTCTGACGGTTTACCAACAGCGTAAGCCCAACAAGAATCTGCTAAGCCGCCTGTAAAGTTTTGAGTATATTTTTTCATCTGCGCAACGTTGTTAAAATTGAGTTTAGAAACATTGAGGTCAGACTTAGCGATTGGCCCACCAAGAACCATATCTACCTTCAGTAAATCGCCTTCCTTCAAAATATAGTGGCGTGGAAAAGCATGAGCTACTTCGTCATTGAGTGAACAACAAGTTGCATATGGATAATCCATCATTGCCCCATCAACACCAATTTGAAGAGGGAGGAAATTTTCTTCTTTACAACGACGACGCACATATTCTTCTACTTCCCACATATCTACACCTGGTTTGATGATGTTACGCAAACCGATGTGAATACTGGCAAGAAAATCGCCAGCCTTATCCATTGCTTCGATTTCTCTAGCTGATTTTAATGTAATCATGTTTTCTCCTAGTTTTAATTAATTTTTACAGTAACATTTGCTTTTGATACGATTTGATGATTGATATAAATGTCATAGTCAATAATGGCTGACCTTCTCGTATGATGAATAATTCTAGCCTGAATTCGCAAGATATCATCAATCTGAACAGCCTGTAAAAAGTAAATCAACATCTGTTCAATGATGAGATTACGCCCGCTATTCACGACCAAATCCTGCGTCATATGGGTCAAAATTTCTGAAAGAACTCCATTTGCAAGGACTCCATTTTTTTCCAACATAAATGGTTCAACCGTAATGACAACTTCATCATGATGGTAAGATAACTTCTGACCAACCTGTTCTGAAAATGTTGGCAAAGCTGAAACTTGAGAGCGGCTCATCTTTTCCATGACATCCCGTCTAGTAATAACACCAAGTAAAGTTTGATTACTTCTCACAACAGGTACCATTTCAAAGTCTTCAGCAATCATTCTCTGGCTAACGTTAGCGATATTCGTCGATAAACCAGTCATGTAGACTGTCCTTGTCATGACCTTATCTATCGTTGTACCAGGTGATTTATCCCCAGCATCACGCATAGTAACTACACCAACAACGACCTGATGCTGATTGATGACAGGAAAACGGCTCGTTCTATTCTTACGAACCAAGTCTAGATAATCTTTGACAGTATCCGTTTCCTGTAGAAATCCATATTCATGACTAGTACGATAGATTTTTTCAACCGTCAAAATATCTGTCTTGATCTGAACGTTAGACAAAGCTCTGTTGATCATAGTCGCAATTGTAAATGTATCATGCTTACTGCGTAATACTGGAATATTTTTTTTATTAGCATGGTTCAAAACATCTTCATGAACTTCAAATCCACCTGTTACCAAGACAGCATTTTCATTTTCAAGTGCTAATAACTGAATACGTGTTCGATCTCCTACGATAAGTAAGCCGCCATCATGAAGATAAGAAAGAATATTCTTTTCAGTCATCGCCCCAATGGAGAATTTACTAAATTCTCTATCCAATCCAGCTTGACCAGCTAAAACTTTCGAACCTGTAACTTCTGCAATTTCTGCGAACGTTAATTTCTCAATAGCTACTTTTTTTGACTTTACACGTACTGTTCCACTTCGAGGACGTGTTTCAACAAGTCCCCTATTTTCAGCTTCTTTGATAGCCCGATATGCCGTACCATCACTTACTCCCAGCCGATTTGAAATACTACGAACACTGACACGCTTCCCAACAGGTAATTCTTCCAAGTAGGCTAATATTTCTTGGTGTTTACTCATTTAGATTTCCTTTTGTATAACGGAATTCTAGATAATCCCGCATCTTTCGGGTATAACGATCGCTACCTTTAAAACGACGATAAAGAACAAAATCTGATTTTTCTGCTACTTTCTGACTAGCAACATTTTCTAGATGTGTCACAATCGAAAGTTGCTTCAATGCAAACTCGTTCATGGATAAATCTCGTAATTTGGTAACTGCTTCAGTCATATAACCCTGAGACCAATAGTCTTTCTTTAAAAAATAGCCAATTTCTGCTTCTTTCTTAATTTCATCAAGTTTTTCAAACTTGATAGCTCCAATCATTCGTTGCTCTTTTTTATCACAAATAGCCCAAATTCCCAAAGGTGATTTCATAAAATAATTGGCAAGAGCATACTGACTTTCTTCAATACTTGCTTGTGCAGGAAAGATAAATTGAAGATTTTCAGGATCTGATGCAAGTTGATGAAAATCATCTACATCTGTAAAAAAGAAGGGACGGAAATATAAACGTTCCGTCTCATAGAAAGAAAATTTTGCTAATTTAGTCCAGATATTCATTGCAATCCTCAAAGTGCTAATCTTCGATTAGCTCAATATCTGCTCCAAGATTACGCAATTTTTCGATAATATTCGAGTAGCCTCGAAGGATGAATTCAACATTGGTAATCTCTGTTTTTCCTTCAGCCATCAAGCCGGCAATAACCAAAGCAGCTCCAGCACGTAGGTCTGTCGCCTTAACTTTCGCACCCTGCAAAGGATTTCCGCCCTTATAAAGGATGTGGTCGTTTGTTGTTGAAATATCTGCATTCATTTTGGCTAATTCAAAAACATGGTTGACACGTTTTTCATAGATTGTATCAATCAATGTCCCACGACCTTCTGCTTTTAAAAGCAAAGGAGTAATAGGCTGTTGAAGATCTGTGGCGAAACCTGGATAAGGGGCTGTCTTGATATTAACAGCTTTTAGATTTGTTTGCTCTTCGACGAAAATACTGTCTTCGGAAACAGTCATATGAACACCCATTTCTTCAAGTTTAGCAATAAACCCTTCTAAATGCTCATAAAGTACATTATTAATTCGAATCCCATGACCTACTGCAGCAGCCATTGAAATATAAGTACCTGCTTCAATACGGTCTGGAATGACTTGGTGACGTGTTCCATGAAGGCTATCTACACCATCAATAGTAATCATATCAGTACCTGCGCCACGAATATGAGCTCCCATATTGTTTAATAAGGTAGCCACATCAATGATTTCAGGTTCACGAGCAGCATTTTCAATAACTGTTCGACCTTTGGCTTTTACTGCTGCTAGCATCGTATTGATTGTTGCACCAACACTAACAGTATCCATATAGATATGCGCACCATGTAGGCTTGATCCCTGGGTTGAGAGATTCATATTATCTCCCTCGTAGGTTGTCTTAGCTCCCATAGCTTCAAATGCTTTTAAATGCAAATCAATCGGACGTGGTCCTAGGTCACACCCTCCAGGCAAACCTACAGTTGCTTCACCAAAACGTCCTAAAAGACTACCGTAGAAATAATAAGACGCACGCAAGCTATTAATTTTACCATAAGGCATTGGTTTATTTTGAACACCACGAGGATCAATCTCAAGAACATCGTCATAACGCTTGACACTAGCTCCCATGATTTCCATAATCTCAATAAGACTAGCTACATCAGAGATGTCTGGAACACAATCCAAAATCACAACATCATCTGATAAAATAATGGCAGGAATCAAGGCAACGACACTATTTTTAGCGCCACTAATCGTAATTTCACCTTTCAATGGTCTCCCACCGTTAATGACAATTTTTTTCATTTTATACTCTTTCACTATTTATTAAGAAGGTCTCACCCTATATTATACCATATTTCTTACTAATAGCCAATCCTATAAAAAAATTAAGCCAAGAACTATCATGATATTAAAGACGATAACTTTGGTTATATCAGTTAGAATTATCATACTCATCAAAGCTAGTAAAAATCTTCCTCACCTGTATTTTTAAAGGTGGCAACAAAATTTTTACTGTACATTTTTGTTTGCGATTGAGTAGAGAAAGACAGGCTTAATAAGTATATGCGATAGTATATACACTTTTATAAAATAAGAAATTAATACTCTTCGAAAATCAAATTCAAACCGCGTCAACGTCGCCTTGCCGTACTCAAGTACAGCCTGCGGCTAGTTTCCTAGTTTGCTCTTTGATTTTCATTGAGTATAAACCGATGATATTGTACAAAATTTTACATAAAAATCATTCTGGGTACCAAAATGGGTATCAAAACAAAAAAATAGGCTCTCCGAAAACTCGGAAAGCCTTATTTAATGCTACTTAGAGCGATTATTTAGCGATTGGGTAAACAGAAACTTGTTTTTTATCGCGACCTTTACGTTCAAAGCGTACTACGCCTTCAACTTTAGCGAACAAAGTATCGTCTCCACCACGTCCAACGTTTACACCAGGATAGATGTGTGTACCACGTTGACGGTAAAGGATTGATCCACCTGTTACAGTTTGTCCGTCAGCTGCTTTAGCTCCAAGACGTTTTGCTTGTGAATCGCGTCCGTTTGATGTAGAACCTCCACCTTTTTTGTGGGCGAAAAGTTGCAAGTTGTTAAGAGTCATTTTTAACATAATGTTTTCCTCCGTGTTAGTTTTCTGTGATAACTCTGGTTTGGACGAACTCAGAAGAGTCCTCCGATAAGGTTGCCATACCTAAGAAAAATGATTCAAAAAATAACTGCGTCATTTCTCTCTGGTGTGAAGGAAGGTCTCTAGGAATTTCAACCATCAGATAGCCACCTTCATCTTCGTTTAATTCTAAGATTGGTTCATAGCCTGCAAATTTCTCAATCGAATTGATAAAGTTAATGGCAAGCGTAGAAACCGATGCACACACGACATCAAAGCCGTATTCGCCACTCTCGGCGTGTCCAGTAATTTCCGCACTCCTCAGCTCGCCATCTTCGGCTCTCTCAAAGACTGCTTGTATCATGTGTTCTCCTTAAAATTAAGCGTTGATTGCGTTGATGACAACTTTTGTATATGGTTGACGGTGACCTTGTTTACGGTGGCTACCTTTTTTAGGTTTGTACTTGTAAGTAACAACTTTCTTTTGTTTTCCTTGTTTTTCAACAGTTCCAACTACAGTAGCTCCAGCAACAAGTGGAGTTCCGACAACAGTGTTTTCACCACCAACAAGAACAACTTCGTTAAAAGTAACTTCTTGACCAGCTTCAACGTTCAATTTTTCAACGTAGATTGCTTGACCAACTTCAACTTTAACTTGTTTTCCGCCAGTTTTGATAATTGCGTATGTGCTCATTATGCACCTCCTATGATTTTTTGGGGGTTCCCCGTATTTTTGTGAAGACTCGCCTAGCATCGTGGGACGAACCACTTAAAAGAAGAGCTCTAAGTATAACAAAGAATAAACTAGGAATTGAGCCGAAGACATAACTTATGTTAGACAAGGCGATAATGACGAAGTTTAAATTTGTTATACGACGAGCAACGATGTTCGTGCGGTTGCACAGGACTGTGCATAGTCAACTCTTCAAGTATAGCATGATTCCTAGTTTTTGACAAGTATTTATCATCGAATTTAAACTTTTTCTCTTATTTTTTTCCTCCAAGATGCAAAAAGCATACTTAGATAAAAAATACTCATCATGATTGGAATCCCTAAAATTGTTTTTTCTTCATAAAAAATACTCAGATAAGCTGATACAACAACCCCAATCACAAAACTCGACAGCAAGCTAACAAAGATAAGACCTTCTCTTAAAAAAGGTGTATGTTTTGTGCGAACATATTCGCCAAATGCTAACATAGTTCGTTTGATATTTCCAGTCATAAAAGCATTGTTGTATGCAATTCCTGAAACTTCTCCGAAAGCTGTTGTTACAAGTCCCATACAAAATGCTAACGGTGGTACTATATATATATTATCAACCGTCAAGGGAACAAATCCTATAATCAAAGATAAAATTGCTAGTGGGATAAGAGACAGAATTGGTTTTCTTACAATCTTCAACTTTTCTTTATAAACTGTCAAAAGAAAGACACCCACCATGAAGGAAATCAAGGTCATTACCTTTGCACTGGCATCTGAAACATTGTCTTGAATGAGACCAACGGAAAGGAAAACGACATTCCCCGTTTGGCCTGCAACTAGAGTATTCCCACGTATGATAAAGGTATAGGCATCTACATAACCCGCACAAAAAGTCAAAAAAAGCGCCAATCTTTTTGAATGACGAGAAATTTTTCTCATAGGTAATAATCTCATACTACACTCCTATTTTTTCTGAATCTATTGTACCATTTTTTGATGAAAATTCGAAGTATCAAATAAAAGAATTGTCTCCATTTGGCTAGTTTAGTCTATCTGTGATATAATGAAAGCAGTCATTACTTGTAGAAAAGGAGATTTCATGCTTAAACTCGGTATTATCGGTACTGGTGCAATCAGTCACCAATTTATAGATGCTGCTCATACTAGTCAGGAATTCCAGTTAGTGGCTGTTTATTCAAGAAAGCTCACGACTGCTCAGCAATTTGCTAGTTCCTATACAGATGTTAGTCTATTTGATAATTTAGAGGATTTCTTCCAATCTGAATTTGATGTTGTCTATATCGCAAGTCCCAATTCTCTGCATTATACTCAAGCCAAGCTTGCTCTAGCATCGGCTAAACATGTTATCCTTGAAAAACCAGCGGTGACTCAACCACAAGAATGGCAAGAATTAATTAAAATAGCTCAGGAGAATCACCGTTTCATCTTTGAAGCAGCAAGAAACTATCATGAGGAAGCCTTCACCGTTATTAAAAACTTTTTAGCAGACAAGCAAGTTTTAGGTGCAGATTTTAACTATGTCAAGTATTCTTCTAAGATGCCAGACCTTCTTTCTGGAAACACTCCGAATGTATTTTCAGACCGTTTTGCTGGTGGGGCTCTCATGGACTTGGGAATTTATCCGATCTATGCTGCGGTTCGCTTGTTTGGAAAGGCACTTGATGCGACCTATCAAGCTCAGCAACTTGACAACACTATTGATCTGAACGGAGATGGTATCTTATCTTATCCCGGTTATCAAGTCCATATCAAAGCTGGTAAAAATATTACTTCTAATCTGCATTGTGAAATATATACAACAGATGGAACCTTGACACTCAACACCATTGAGCATATCCGCTCTGCTATTTTTACAGATCATCAAGGTAATGAAACACATCTACCTATTCAGCAAGCACCTCATACCATGACTGAGGAGGTCGCTGCTTTTGCAAACATGATCAAGCAGCCAAACCTAGAACTTTACCAAGCTTGGTTGGATGATGCAACACACGTCCATAAGCTACTCTACACCATGCGCCAGACTGCTGGCATTAGATTTGAGGCAGAAAAATGAAAACCAAACTACCTAAAGAATGGCAAGAGCTGACCGAACAACTCGGCTTTCAAGAATTCACCCCCATTCAAACTCAGCTTTTTGATCCGATTTTAGACGGTCAAACCCTCCTTGGAGTCAGTCCAACAGGAACAGGAAAAACGTTAGCTTATCTCCTACCAAGTCTTCTTCGTCTCCAAAAGAAAAAAGCGCAACAACTATTGATTTTAGCACCAAATACTGAACTGGCTGGTCAGATTTTTGAGGTAACTAAAACCTGGGGTGAAGCTATTGGCTTGACTGCTCAGCTCTTCCTGTCAGGTTCGAGTCAAAAACGCCAAATTGAACGACTAAAAAAAGGACCAGAAATTTTGATCGGAACTCCCGGTCGTATCTTCGAACTGATCAAATTGAAAAAAATCAAGATGATGAATGTGGAGACTATCATACTTGATGAGTTTGACCAGTTGCTAGATGATTCTCAAATCCACTTTGTAGAAAAGATTACTCACTACGCACCTCGCGACCACCAACTCATCTATATGAGTGCCACTACCAAGTTTGACCAAGATAAGATTACGCCTAACACGCGCACCATCGACCTCTCTGATCAAAAGTTGGATAACATTCAACACTTCTACATGCAAGTAGACCAACGTCACAGAGTAGATATGCTTCGTAAACTGGCACAGGTTGAAGATTTCCGTGGTCTTGTCTTCTTTAATAGCTTGTCAGACCTTGGAAGTGCAGAGGAAAAATTACAATATCGTGATGTTTTAGCTGTTTCACTAGCTAGCGATGTCAACGTCAAATTTAGAAAAGTTATCCTAGAAAAATTTAAAGATAATCAACTGACACTACTTCTTGCGACAGACCTTCTAGCTCGTGGTATCGACATTGATAGTCTGGAATGTGTGCTCAACTTTGACGTCCCTAGAGATATTGAAACCTATACTCACCGTGCTGGACGTACAGGTCGTATGGGTAAAGAAGGCTATGTCATCACTCTTGTGACACATCCAGAAGAGCTTAAAAAACTTAAGAAATTTGCAAGTTTACGTGAAATCGTCTTGAAAAATCAAGAACTATATATCAAATAGAGGCTGGGACAAAAATCCCAACCTCATTTTTTATTAGCAAAAAAAAAATTTGACCTGCTAGATGATTTGGAACTAGGAAATCGAAACTTTGTCTATCCATTTCTCCTCCACCGACTTTTTATTCCCAGGTAATTTCTAAGCGATAGTCCGCAAATGGATTTCCTTCTTTGTTTTGTAGTTGATAGGCTAGTTCAATCTTTTGTTGTTCAACTTGATAATGGCTTGTTTGGATGATAAACTCCTGTATCCCCATTGGTGTAGGTATATAGGCTAAACTATCAGCTTCCTTCAGAAAACGCATGATGGTCTTAGGGTTGGAAAATCGAGACATCACCAACTCTGTATCATTAAACTTGAGTACCACTTTTTCCTTCTCTTCATTGTAAAAAAGGAGATAGGAAAAATCACCTTTCTCACGTAACTCAACGTCATAAAGTTGGTCGATCACTTCCAATTGTTCATCAAATTGGATGGTATTTCTCATTCGAATCTTCACTTCAAGTCCTCTTTCTTCACTCTTATCCTACTATTTTACCAAAAACTGTGGCTTTTTGCTATAATGGTTTTATGAATGAAAAAGTATTTCGTGACCCTGTTCACAATTATATCCATGTTGATAATCAGATTATCTATGACTTAATCAATACCAAAGAATTTCAACGGCTTCGTCGTATCAAGCAGCTCGGAACATCCAGTTACACCTTTCATGGTGGAGAACATAGTCGTTTCTCTCACTGTCTGGGTGTTTACGAGATTGCACGACGCATCACCGAGATTTTTGAAGAAAAGTATCCTAAAGAATGGGATTCCTCGGAGTCCCTCCTAACCATGACTGCAGCCCTCCTTCATGACTTAGGACATGGTGCCTACTCGCATACCTTTGAAAATCTCTTTGATACCGATCATGAGGCGATTACGCAGGAAATTATCCAAAGCCCCGAAACAGAGATTCACCAGGTTCTTTTACAAGTAGCTCCAGACTTCCCTGAAAAGGTAGCTAGTGTTATAGACCATACTTATCCAAATAAGCAGGTGGTTCAATTGATTTCGAGTCAAATCGATGCAGACCGCATGGACTATCTCTTACGTGACTCCTATTTTACAGGGGCTTCTTATGGGGAATTTGACCTAACACGTATCTTACGAGTTATTCGCCCTATCGAAAACGGAATTGCTTTCCAACGAAACGGGATGCATGCCATCGAAGACTATGTTCTTAGTCGCTATCAAATGTATATGCAGGTATATTTCCATCCAGCAACACGTGCTATGGAAGTACTTCTGCAAAATCTTTTGAAACGTGCTAAAGAACTTTATCCAGGAAACAAGGACTTCTTTACACTTACATCACCACATCTACTGCCATTTTTCGAAAAAAATGTTAGCTTAGCTGACTATCTATCTTTGGATGACGGAGTTATGAATACCTATTTCCAACTATGGATGACCAGTCCTGACAAGATTTTAGCTGACCTGTCACAACGCTTTGTCAATCGCAAGGTTTTTAAATCAATCACCTTTTCACAAGAAGATCAAGAACAGCTTGCATCTATGAGAAAACTGGTTGAAGATATCGGCTTTGACCCTGACTATTACACAGCTATTCATAAGAACTTTGACCTTCCTTATGATATCTATCGCCCTGAATCTGAAAACCCACGAACTCAGATTGAGATTATACAAAAAAATGGAGAACTAGCAGAACTCTCTAGCCTTTCTCCTATCGTTCAATCCCTTGCTGGCAGTCGCCACGGAGATAATCGTTTCTATTTCCCAAAAGAAATGTTGGATCAAAACAGCATCTTTGCAAGCATCACTCAGCAATTTTTACACTTGATTGAAAACGATCATTTTAAACCAAATAAAAACTAAAAGAGGAACTATATGAGTATTAAACTAATCGCCGTCGATATCGATGGAACCCTTGTCAACAGTCAAAAGGAAATCACTCCAGAAGTCTTTTCTGCCATCCAAGATGCCAAACAAGCTGGTGTTAAAGTTATGATTGCAACTGGCCGTCCCATTGCAGGTGTTGCCAAACTTTTAGACGAATTGAACTTAAGAGATGAGGGTGACTATGTTGTGACCTTCAATGGTGCCCTTGTTCAAGAAACCGCTACAGGTCATGAAATTATCAGCGAATCCTTGACTTACGAAGATTATCTAGATATGGAATTCCTCAGTCGTAAGCTCGGTGTCCATATGCATGCTATTACCAAGGATGGCATCTACACAGCCAATCGCAATATCGGAAAATACACTGTTCACGAATCAACCCTCGTCAGCATGCCCATCTTCTATCGTACACCTGAAGAAATGGCTGATAAGGAAATCGTCAAGTGTATGTTTATCGATGAACCGGAAATTCTTGATGCTGCTATTGAAAAGATTCCAGCAGAATTTTACGACCGCTACTCTATCAACAAATCTGCTCCTTTCTACCTCGAACTTCTCAAAAAAGGTGTAGACAAGGGTTCAGCTATCACTCACTTAGCTGAGAAACTTGGTTTGAACAAGGATGAAACTATGGCTATCGGTGACGAGGAAAATGACCGTGCCATGCTTGAAGTTGTTGGTAACCCCGTTGTTATGGAAAACGGAAATCCAGAACTCAAAAAAATCGCCAAATACATCACTAAATCTAATGACGAATCAGGCGTTGCTCATGCTATTCGAACTTGGGTGTTGTAGAAAAAATAGACAAAAACCGCTCTGCTGAGCGGTTTTTGTCTATTTCATTTTAGAATTAGCAATAATTTCAAAAAACAAATCAGTTTTCTTTGATAACTCGATTGAGTAATTTGTCCATCCCACCAGATTATCATCAAATGATTCTATCGCAAATAAAAGTAGATTTCTTGCAAATTCTTGAGTAATTAAATCTTTTGGTGTCACAATACTGTTATTTTTTCTATCACAATAAATTACTTTTTCTCTTAAATCTTTCAATTCCCCAGAATAAATAAATTTAAAAATTTTTTCCAAATTTTCATTAGAAATTGCATTTTTAATCCTTTCGCCCATACAAATAGTGTAGCTCGCTCCAACAATTTGTTTAGACTTATGATCTCTTAATTTATCTTTTCTCACATAGGAATCTGAACCTTTAATAAATATTCCCATTTGAATTTTTCCAACCTCTTCTAGCACACTAATAGCTAAAAAAGAGGAGGAAGTATATGAATTATTTATATATAAAACATATGAATCCGAAATCAACTGAACAACATGATCTAAGCATTTATTCAATTCTTCATTTGAAGAAATATAAAAATTGCTAGTTCCGTTTAAGATAGATTCTATCTTATCAAAAGAAAAATCTTTATCGACCATTAGTACTCCAAATTTTATAATTCATGATAATTTGCCAAAGTAATTCTAGGGGTTGCTTATCAAACCTATGTCAACACTTTATATAATTCTTGTAATTTAGGGGTGAATTTGGGACGAAACACCTCAAACACCCAGCAAAATCAATAGTTTCTATGCCCCCTGCAGGGATCGAACCTGCAACTACTCCTTAGGAGGGAGTTGTTATATCCATTGAACTAAGGGAGCTAGAGAAAAACTCTGCCGAATGAGCAGAGTTTTTTGGTCGAATTAACGACGGATTTCTTTGATACGAGCTGCTTTACCTTGAAGAGCACGCAAGTAGTACAATTTCGCACGACGTACTTTACCGTAACGAACAACTTCGATCTTTTCAACACGTGGAGTGTGGATTGGGAAGATACGTTCAACACCTACACCGTTAGAGATTTTACGAACTGTGTAGTTTTCTGAGATGCCAGCACCTTTACGTGCGATAACAACACCTTCAAAAATCTGGATACGTTCACGGTTACCTTCGACAACTTTCGCGTGTACACGAACAGTGTCACCAGGACGGAATGATGGGATATCAGTACGAAGTTGACCTTCAGTCAAGCTTTGGATTAATGGATTCATTTTATTCTCCTATCTTTGTCAATCTTGAGGAAGCTTCCTCAGCGGATAAACTGTATTTTTGTGCGTCCATTACACACAAGATACAGTTTACCAAATTTCTTAAAAAAAGTAAAGAAATTTATAGCAAAATTCCTAAAAAAATTGCTACTAAACCACCTAAGTAGGTTAAGAGAAAATATCTGTAAAAGATCTTCTTATCAGTTAAGAGTTTTTGGAGTTCATCATTCAAGGTTGAAAAAGTGGTTAGACCTCCACAGAAGCCTGTAGCAAGGATAGCATAGAGCACTTTATCTTCTACATAATTGTAAAATAAACCAATTAAAAAACAACCTAAAAGATTTGCTAGAAGTGTTCCTAATGGTAAAACTCTCTCTTGATTGAGGGTAGAAAGGAAATAACGAACAAGCGCTCCAACGCCACAAGCAAGTGCTAAATACATGATTACCATTTCTTCCTCCCTAAACAATAAGCCAACAAAAGCCCTCCACCAATGCTCAGAACTAGATAGATTACCAGACTTGGATAAGAACCTGTATCCAGCAATTTTACTGTATCTAACATGAGGCTAGAAAAAGTGGTTAAACCGCCACAAAAGCCCGTACCAAGTGCTAAAATCAGCCCCTTACTGCTCCCCTTATAAACCAAATAACCTTTGACAAGATAGACTAAACAGAAAATTCCCAGATAGTTAGCAAAGAGAGTTCCCCATGGAAAATCTGGGCTGGCTAGCAACCATCTCGAAATCTGATATCGGACAAGTCCTCCCAACATGGCAGCTAGAAAGATTCCTAGTGAGTAAAATTGTTCTTTTTTCATTTGATGTTTTTATCCTGATAATCGCGCGAACGTTTGAGAATGTCTGAAAAAGTCGCGACAATTGTCTCTTCGTATTTTTTATTGCTGACACGACTTCTGACTTTTTCAAAGATAGCTTCTTCTCTTTTGGTGTCCAAAATCGGTTTTCCTGAAGCCTTTTTATAAGCAACTACGCCTTCCACAAGATGCATTCTTTCTTCCAAGAGCTTCACGATTTGATCATCAATTTGATCGATTTCTTGTCTAATAATATCTAAATCCATAGAGTCTCCTTTTTATTTGAATGATTTTAGCAAAAATCTTCTAGATGGAATGGTACATTTTTAGGAACAACTAACAAAAACTGCACTGACAACTTTCATCAGTGCAACTTCATGCTTATCCTACTTTAGCAGCCAATTCTTCTGCAAATTGTTCCAAGCGTTCGATATCTTCTTCTTCTGCAGAGAGATCCACTTTGACGCACTCTGATCCCTTTTCAGCTCCTGTTGCCACAAATACACGATCAAAGTCATCAACAGCTTTACAGAACTCATCGTAGAATGTATCGCCTGATCCTACCACACCGTATATCTTGCCACTCAAATTAAGATCTGCTAGGTCTTCGTAGAAGTCCATCATCTCATCTGGTAACTCTCCATCACCATAAGTGTAGGTTGCAACGATTGCGATATCTGCTTCAAGAAAGTCAGATGCGTCAACAGTTGTACACTCATCAACATCTACCTCTAAGCCCAACTCACGCAATTTATCTGCTACAATATCTGCAATTTCTTCGGTATTACCGGTCATACTGGCAAATACAATTTTTGCTAATGCCATATCGTCCTCCTCAATTTATCTTCCTCCATTATATCACATCTTTTTCATTTTAAAAATAAAAACTCTTGTGCTACAATGAAATAAGAAAGAATTGAGGTTACTTATGGAAATTTGCCATCAAATTTTAGAAAAAATTAAAGCATACGATACCATTGTCATTCACCGTCACATGAAACCCGATCCTGATGCCTTAGGAAGTCAGGTTGGACTCAAAGCGCTTCTGGAACATCATTTCCCAGAAAAAACAATCAAGGTAGTCGGTTATGATGAACCGACCCTAACATGGCTTACAAAGATGGATCAGGTAGAAGACAAAGATTATCAAGGGGCGCTTGCTATCATTTGTGATACAGCAAATACTGCTCGTATCGATGATAAACGTTATATCAATGCTGAAACCATTATTAAAATTGACCACCATCCAAATGATGAAGTATACGGAGATCTTGTTTGGGTAGATACCAACTCAAGCAGTGCCAGTGAGATGATTGCTCTCTTTGCTGAAGCAACTAATCTTGAATTATCTGACTATGCAGCTAAAATGCTATGCGCTGGAATTATTGGCGATACCGGTCGTTTCCTTTATCCGTCTACTTCTGCTCGTACCCTTCGAATTGCTAGTAAACTAAGAGAACATAACTTTGACTATGCTGAATTAGCACGTAAAATGGACACCATGAGCTTTAAAATTGCTAAACTTCAAGGTTTTGTCTATGATCACTTAGAAGTTGATGAAAACGGTGTTGCGCGTGTCATTCTGACTCAAGAAATTCTAAAAACATATCAAGTAACAGACGCAGAAACAGCAGCCATTGTTGGTGCTCCAGGTCGTATTGATACTGTTAACCTTTGGGGAATATTTGTGGAACAAGCAGATGGCCACTATCGCGTTCGACTTCGCAGTAAATTCGTTCCAATCAATAGTGTTGCAAAAGAACATGATGGTGGAGGTCACCCACTTGCAAGTGGTGCTAACTCCTGTAGCCTAGAGGAAAATGAAGTCATCTACCAAAAATTAAAAAACTTACTGAAAAAATAGATAAAAAGCTTGCCAAACTTATCAGAATCTGATAGACTAGTATGGTAACAATCTATGGCTCGCAAAGAGACCATGGCAGAAAGGAAATATTGCAAAATGAAAAAAGATATCCATCCAGAATATCGCCCAGTTGTCTTCATGGACACAACTACTGGTTACCAATTCCTTAGCGGTTCAACAAAACGCTCTAACGAAACAGTTGAGTTCGAAGGCGAAACTTACCCATTGATCCGTGTGGAAATTTCATCAGACTCACACCCATTCTACACTGGACGTCAAAAGTTCACTCAAGCAGATGGACGCGTGGATCGTTTCAACAAAAAATACGGTCTCAAATAATCATAAAAAGAACAGTTCCGACTGTTCTTTTTTTGTTTCTTCAAATTAGAAGTCAATCACAACTGCTGTACCACTACAAGTGACCATCAGCATACCATTTTCAGCCCCTAAAGTTTCATAGTCCATTTTTATACCTATAATAGCATTTGCTCCACGTTCACTTGCACGCTCCATCATTTCTGCTAGAGCTTCTTCTCTTGCTTGAGTCAACTCTCCTTCATAACTACTAGCTCGTCCTCCAAAAACATTACGGAAGCCAGCAGCCATATCTTTGAACATATTAACGCCAGCAACCACTTCACCAAAGACGATTCCTTTGTAGGCTAGGATTTTCTTGCCTTCAATTCCCGTAGTTGAAATAATCATCTTCCTTTCCTCCTAACTTCTTTTATATAATTGTAAACCCTTTCAATAACTCTGTCAAGAAATTCTATAAAGGGCTCAGTGCTTGAAAGAAAACTCTTTTCACCATCCTTGTTTGCTATCCATTTATTGCCAATTGTATGAATGGTGACCTAAATCTTTTCTTTGCAAGCCTAACTTGAGATAGGCTTCTCAGCCTCACTATTCTTACCAATAGTAGAGCTTAAAATCTATGACTGGTATAGAAAATACTGTTCTCTCATGCCCCAAAACTACAAAAAAAGCCTATTGACCAAGCTAGAAAGCTTGATACAATAGGCTTTTTCTAAATTCATTATTTAACAGCGTCTTTAAGAGCTTTACCAGCTTTGAATGCTGGAACTTTTGAAGCTGCGATAGTGATTTCTTTACCAGTTTGTGGGTTGCGACCTTTACGTGCTGCACGCTCACGAACTTCGAAATTACCAAAACCGATCAATTGAACTTTTTCACCAGCTGCAAGGTAATCAGCTACTGCTGCAAATACAGCATCTACTGCTGCTGCTGAGTCTTTCTTTGTCAATTCTGTAGCTTCTGCTACTTTAGCGATCAAATCTTGTTTGTTTGCCATGTTAATAATTCCTCCAAATATTTTCTAATTAACAATTACAATCATATCCTAAATTCTCTTGTAGGTCAAGTCAAAAACGCTATTTCTTGCTATTTTCTTTATTTTTTTAGGACTCGTATCTGACCAAAATAGCCCAAGCATTTTCACCTGTATGGGTCTGAATAATAGAACCTGTTTCAAGTACAGAGATTGGTTTTTCAACGAATGGTTGTAGGATTTCTTTCATCTCTTCTGCCCAGTCCCGAGTTCCAGAATAGGAAATACCAATTTCTGCAACAGAACGCTCTGACAGTTTTGCAACTAGTTCATCCAACCATTTCTTAAAGGTTTTAGCTCCACGTCCTTTAACGATTGGTTGCAATTCATTATCTTTCATCTGCATAACTACGCGGATATTTAATAGAGAGCTTAAAAGACCTGTCACTCGACCAATACGACCACCTTTAACAAGGTTTTCCAAGGTAGAAACACCAATATAGAGCTCTGTGTTCTTCTTTACTTCTTCAACATGAGCCACAATTGTCTCAATGTCTTGTCCTTCTTGAGCTAACTTAGCTGCTTCAACTACTTGAAATTTTAGAGCTTGATCTGTAAAGGAACTATCCAATACGGTCACATTAGCCGTTGACAAACTTGCACCTTGCCGAGCTGCTTCGACAGTTCCTGATAAGGCATGAGACATATGAATGGCTAAAATTTGACTACCATCTTTACTCAACTCATCAAAAATCTCAGCAAAGAGTCCAACAGGAGGTTGACTTGTTTTAGGCAGATTTTTACTCTTTTTCATCAAGCGAAGAAATTCCCCTTCTTCAAGATCAGCATCCGAATAAAGAACACTATCAATCATTACAGAGAGCGGAACGACGGTAATATTTAATTCTTTGACCACTTCTGGTTCAATGGTAACAGAAGAATCTGTTACGATTTTTACTTGTGTCATAATTCAAATCTTTCTATGTTTCACTTTTTGAGTGAGTTTTTTCAATTTAACTATAACAATTATATCAAAAAAAAGCTAAAAATTCATACTGTATTTATTCATTTTTATGATGGAATTTATAGATTTTTAAATCTTTATTTTTATAAAAATAGTCGCCTGCTAAGACGACTACTGTTCATTTATCATAAACGTTCATACAAATCTTGCATCTGTATGTCATCAGGAACCAACTTGAGATAGTGTTGAATCTGTTCTTTTGCTTCTTCAAACCTTCCAAGTTCGCGTAATAGATGAATGTATTGCTCTAAAAACTCAGGATTTTCCTTGAGTTCTGGAACCAATGCCTGATAAGATTCATAGGCAGCATCCAAATCTTCAGTTTCTTGGTAACTCCGTGCAATCATCCACTTAGTCAAGATATTTTCTGGCTCATATTCTTCTAAGGCTAAAATATCCTCATACCGTTCTTGCTCCTGATACATGGTTGCTAGTCGCAAGAGGATTTCTTCTTGGTCTTCCGCATCTTCTTGGGCTTGAAGAAGATAAGCTTCCGCCTGCTCAGGTTGATGCAATTCGTAAGATAATTGTGAAGCAAGGAGTAGTAAACGTGTTTCGAATGGATTTTTTTCCAAACCTTGTTGAGCTATCAGTAAGGCTTGCTCAGTCTGATGTTCCTTATGTAGAGCCTGACTATAACCATATTCATACCCTTCAAAATCTGGAGAAATAGTATCCAGCTGTTTAAAATATAAAACTGCCTTTTGATATTCCTCTTGATCAAAGTAAAGACTTGCTAATTCAAATGCAGTCTGATCTTCATACTCTAACTCTAAAGCTTTTTCTAAAAACTCTATGGCTGATTCAAACTTTCCAAGTCGAGCATAGGCAGTGCCAATTCGTTGATAGGTCGAAATCCCTGTCTGCTCATATATTTCACGATTATCCAGTTGAGCATAGCCCTTAATGGCTTCTAAATCGTTTCCTAGCTCGCTATCTAGCTCTGCTAGTCCAAATATCAAGAGAGGATCATCAGAGTAATTAAGAGCTTCTAAGAGCTTCTCGCGAGCTACATCCGTCAATCCTTCCATTTGATAGAAATCAGCCTTTAAGACAAGCGCAGATACATAAGAATCGCTATTGGGTTGAATTTCTTCTAGATAGGCAAACGCTTCTTCTATTTGTCCGTCTTCGCTTGCGATACTAGCTAGATTGAGATTTACTTCTGGAAATATTGGAGCTAGTTTTTCATAAATTTGACGAGCTTGTGGATAAAAACCAATACCTTCTAGATAATAAGCCAGTTCCAGAAGAAGATCATCCGAGTCTTCTACCAAGGCTTTTTGAAAATAGTGATCAGCTCTTGTTAAATCTTGCTGATCCAAAGCTTCAAGCATTTCTTGACTATTGCTCACCTTCAACCTCCTCTTCTAACTCATACAAACCACTAACTTTTTTATACCATTCAAAAATCGCTGAAATAACAACTTTTGCTGAAGCATAAACAGGAATTCCTAATAGGACTCCCCAAACACCAAACATAGAACCAGACGTCAACAAAACAAATAGAATCGTGATTGGATGGATATTTAATTGACTACCTAAAATCAATGGAGATACAAAACGACCTTCAATTGTCTGCTCTACGATAAAAACGATAATAACTTTCAAGAGCATAACTGGTCCAGCAATTAAGCCTAAGACCAGAGCTGGTAGCATGGCAAGGAAACTTCCAAGATAAGGAATAAGATTTAAAATCCCTGCAGTAATTCCAAGAGTCACTGCATATCTCAAACCAATAATCTTAAAGAAGATGATAAACATAATTGCTACGATAACAGCAACAGTAATTTGTCCTCTAACATAGTTAGATAGTTGTTGGTTCACATCCGTTAGAACCTTACCTACTGGTTCTCTCAATTTATTAGGTAAGAATTGAGTGATATGATCTCTCAAACCTTTTCCATCTCTAAGGAGATAAAAGAGCATAAAGGGCATGATAATCAAAGCAACAATGACTTGTGACGTTCCACTAATAAGAGCACTCACCCAGTTCACAGCTTTTGATGAAATATTACTGGCCCAAGCAGTTGCTTGTGTTGAGAATTGAGCCAGAACCTGTTCTAGTTGAGGTCTAAAGTCATCTGGTAACCGCTTGGTTACAAGATCATCAATAACTCTGTCAGCATCTTCCAGATAACTTGGGACATTTTGCGCAAAAATAACTACTTGACGCTGAAGATTTGGAATCGCAACGGCCAAACCAATAATCAAGAGTATGGCAATAATGACAAAGATAATACTAATGGCTAAGACACGATTTATCTTATACTTCTCCATCAAATCCACCAGTGGATTTAAGAGATAAAAAAGTAATCCTGATAAAATAACAGGCAACATGACCACTGATAAAAAATCAACGACAGGGATAAATAAAAAACTAATCTTACTTAAAATAAAAATATTCAGACCTAGTAACAAGGCTACCAAAAAAACTGTAACAGCCTTATTATCTAAAAACCATTTAAAAAACCAAGATAAATTAAAATGTTTCTCTTTTTGTTCCATATCTACTTCCTTTCCTTTGTCCTTTCATTATACCATTTTTATAGGGAATAAACTGTTTTTAAAGTGTTGAGGTGACGATTGAGAACTTTAACAAAGCGACCTTGCTTTTTACTAATTTTATACTTAGATGTTTCATACTTTTTTCACTATTTTCTTCAGGCCTCCCAATTTATGATATAATAGAAACATCTTTATTTAGAGGTATAGCTATGATTGAAACAATTTATTTCGGAACTTACACACGTCGTTTATCCCAAGGGATTTATCAAGCTGATTTTGATACAGAAACTGGGCAACTATCCAATCTTAAACTATTTGCTGCTGAGCCAAGTCCTACCTATCTTGCATTTGATCAAGAAAATCACCTCTACACTGTCGGTAGCAAAGACGGACAAGGGGGAATTGCTGCCTATCAAACTGATGGTACTTTGCTTAACCATGTTGTAACAGAAGGTGCCCCTCACTGTTATGTTGCTGTTGATGAAAAACGTGGCCTAGTATACGGTGCTAACTATCATAAGGGACAAGTTCTGGTCTATAAACGAAAAAAAGATGGTAGTCTTGAATTGGCTGATACAGTTCAACATAGCGGTCATGGTCCTCATGAAAATCAAACTACTCCACATGTACACTTTACAGATTTAACACCAGATCAGTATTTAGTGACTTGCGACTTGGGTACTGATGAGGTTACTACTTATGATGTCAATCCAGAAGGAAAACTAAATAAGCTAGCTACTTACAACTGTAGCCCTGGTGCTGGTGCACGTCACCTTGTTTTTCATAACCACTACAAGATTGCTTATCTCATCTGTGAACTCAATAGTACAATTGAAGTTTTGATTTATGATGGTGTTGGTGCATTTGAAAAAATGCAAGTTATTTCTACACTACCTGAAGGATTTAATGACTTTAATGGAACTGCTGCAATTCGTCTCTCAAAAGATGGAAAATACCTTTACGCATCAAACCGTGGTCACGATTCTATTGTAGTCTACACTATTCTAGCTGATGGCAGTTTAGAATTGTTGGAATTCGTTCCTACAAACGGAAAAACTCCTCGAGATTTTATTCTCTCACCAGACCAAGAATTTCTCATCGCTGTTCATCAGGATTCTGATAATGCAACAGTATTTAAACGCAATCCAGAAACTGGTCGTCTTGCAGAACTTTCCAATGACTTTCACGTACCTGAAGCGGTTTGCGTCACTTTTTAATGGCGGTGGGACAGAAATCGATAGACAAAGTCTCGATTTTGTAGTCCCAGCCCCGCGAGAATGATTAGGAGTTTTTGGAGTCTAAAAGACGAACAAAAAGTTCAATCAGCTACCGCGTCAAAGTTTGATTGCTAATAAAAAGTGAGGTCGGGATCTTTTTGTCCCAACCTCATTTTTTTATAGTTTATTTCCGACATTGATTCGGTTAATAGCACGTTGTAATGCAATCTTAGCACGACGCTCTTGGTCAATCAAGTGTTTGTCTTGCGCTTCTTCGATTTCACGTTCTGCACGAAGTTTGGCACGTTCTGCACGGCTAATATCGATATCACGAGCACGCTCAGCTGAGTCTGCAATAATGGTAATGACATCATTAGCAATCTCAATGATTCCTCCGTTTACTGCTATCCAGTTGACATGAGAATCATCATCAATACGTTTGACTTTAACTTCATCAACTGCTAATACCGCAATCATATTTTGATGTCGTGGCAAGATCCCCATCTCACCATCCAGAGTTCGAACCGATACAAAGCTGGCATGGTGATCATAGACGAGGCCATCTGGTGTCACGATCTGGACAGTTAACTGAGCCATAGATCACCTCTTAAAATCCCATTTTTTCAGCCTTAGCGATAACATCTTCGATTGAACCTACTCCACGGAAGGCATCTTCTGGGAGATGATCGTGTTTTCCGTCGAGAATTTCCTTAAATCCACGAACTGTTTCGGCTACTGGAACATAAGAACCTGGTTGACCAGTAAATTGTTCCGCAACGTTGAAGTTTTGTGAAAGGAAGAACTGGATACGACGGGCACGAGCAACCAAAGTCTTTTCTTCATCAGAAAGTTCATCCATACCAAGGATAGCGATGATATCTTGCAACTCATGGTAACGTTGAAGAACACGTTTAACCTCAGCCGCAACTGCGTAGTGCTCTTCTCCAACGATTTCAGGTGCCAAGGCACGTGAACTTGAAGCAAGTGGATCAACGGCTGGGTAGATACCCAATTGAACCAATTTACGTTCCAAGTTTGTTGTTGAATCCAAGTGGGCGAAGGCTGTTGCTGGCGCTGGGTCAGTATAGTCATCCGCTGGCACGTAGATAGCCTGGATAGAGGTTACAGAACCTTTCTTAGTTGAAGTGATACGTTCTTGCAATTGACCCATTTCAGTTGCGAGTGTTGGCTGGTAACCAACGGCTGAAGGCATACGACCCAAAAGGGCAGATACTTCTGAACCAGCTTGTGTGAAACGGAAGATATTGTCAATGAAGAGTAGAACGTCTTGGCCTTCAACATCACGGAAGTATTCAGCGATTGTCAGACCAGTAAGGGCAACACGCATACGTGCTCCTGGTGGTTCATTCATCTGACCAAATACCATGGCTGTTTTCTCGATAACACCTGATTCTTTCATTTCCCAATATAGGTCGTTCCCTTCACGAGTACGTTCCCCAACACCAGTAAATACTGAGATACCACCGTGTTCTTGGGCAATGTTGTGAATCAATTCTTGGATCAAGACAGTTTTACCGACTCCGGCACCACCAAAGAGTCCAACCTTACCACCTTTAAGATAAGGTGCAAGAAGGTCGATAACCTTAATCCCTGTTTCGAGGATTTCTGAAGAGGTAGACAACTCATCAAAAGTAGGTGCTTTTTTATGAATTGGCTGGCGCTCTGCATCTTCACCAAAAGGAGCTTCCAAGTCAATGGTATCTCCCAAAACGTTGAAGACACGTCCCAAGGTTTCTTTACCTACTGGTACAGAGATTGGACGACCTGTGTCCAATACTTCCATTCCACGAGTCAAACCATCTGTTGATTCCATGGCGATAGTACGGACCATACCATCTCCCAACTCCAAGGCTACTTCAAGGACGATTTTTGTTTTTCTTTCGTCATTTTTGTAGACGACAAGTGCATTGTTAATCTCAGGAAGTTTTTCCCCTGCTGCAAACAAGACGTCTACAACGGGACCGATAACCTGAGCAATTTTACCTGAACTCATCTCCTTCTCCTATTCTATATAAGATACTGTCGGTTCCTAGTTTTGCTAGGTCCTAAGTTCATTGATATGAGCAGGATGGCTTTATTCTAAAGCGCTAGCTCCTGCCACGATTTCTGTGATTTCTTGTGTAATCGCCGCCTGTCTGGCACGGTTATACTGGATTGTCAAATCATTAATCACTTTTTTTGCATTATCAGTCGCTGTTTGCATGGCTGTCATACCGGCAGCATTTTCAGCTGTCTTGGCATCAATAATAGCACCATAAATCATACTTTCTGCAAACTGTGGTAGCAATTGATCCAAGATTTCTTCACGACTTGTTTCAAGGTCAAAGGTCAAGCTATAGTTATCATCTGCTTCATTTGGATCCAAGTCCACGATTGGAAGCATCTGCTCTACACGCATTTGACTTGTCAGTGTATTAACGTGGTGGTTGTAGCAAACATAGAGCTCATCAAAAAGTTCATTTTGATACATTTCAATCGTTTTTGTGATAATCTTACGAACTTCATCAAAACTTGGTTGGCTTGCAAGTCCACGCAATTCATAGATAGGTTGAATACCACGTGATTTGAAGAAATCGGCTCCCATACCACCAATACAGATGACTTCAAAATCATCACCTGAAGGATGGTATTCTTGCTGAATTTCCATGACAGCTTTTAAGATTGAAGAATTATATCCTCCAACAAGACCACGGTCAGATGTAATGACGATATAGCCTGTTTTTTTGACGGGGCGACTGATCAACATAGGGTTAGTTGATCCACCAGCGCCATCTCCGTGGAGGATGTCTGTAACTAGTTTACGCACTTTTTGTGCATACACTTGGAAGTTACGAGCCGCTTCTTCAGAACGACCTAACTTAGCTGCAGAAACCATCTGCATAGCATTAGTAATTTGACTAGTATTTTTTGTTGAGGCGATTTTTGTTTTAATATCATTTAGAGATACTGCCATCTGACACCTCTATTCTTATTGGAAGCTTGATTGATTGAGAAACTCAGTAATCGCAGCATCCAAGACTGCTTCATCTGGCAAGTCTTTTGTTTCACGAATGGTTTCCAAAATCTCAGGATGTTGAGCATCAAAGAACATATGGAACTCTTCTTCGAAACGAACGATATCGTCTACAGGAATTGTATCCAAGAAACCATGTGTTAAAGCATAGAGAATAGTAACTTGTTTCTCAACAGGTAATGGTTTGTGAACAGGTTGTTTCAATACTTCTACAGTACGACGACCACGGTTCAATTTAGCCTGAGTAGCCGCATCCAAGTCAGAACCAAATTTAGTGAAGGCTTCCAACTCACGGTATGAAGCAAGGTCGATACGAAGTGTACCAGCAACTTTCTTCATGGCTTTAATCTGTGCAGAACCACCAACACGCGATACAGAAGAACCCGCATCAATAGCCGGACGGATACCCGCATTAAAGAGTCCATCGCCAAGGAAGATTTGTCCATCTGTAATAGAGATTACGTTTGTAGCGATATAGGCTGAGATATCTCCGGCTTGTGTCTCGATAAACGGAAGGGCTGTGATAGATCCTCCACCCAATTCATCCGAAACTTTAGCTGAACGTTCAAGTAGACGGCTATGAAGGTAGAAGACATCCCCTGGGAAGGCTTCACGACCTGGTGGACGACGGAGCAAGAGAGAAAGTTCACGATAAGCTACCGCTTGTTTAGATAAGTCATCATAAACGATCAAGACATGCTTACCTTGGTACATAAATTCTTCGGCCATAGCAACCCCTGCATAAGGTGCAAGGAAAAGCAATGGAGAAGGTTGTGAAGCTGACGCTGTCACAACGATTGTGTAATCTAAGGCTCCGTACTGACGAAGTGTTTCTACTTGTGTACGAACTGTTGATTCTTTTTGACCAATCGCTACATAGATACAGATCATATCTTGACCTTTTTGGTTCAAGATTGCATCGATAGCGATGGTTGTTTTCCCTGTTTGACGGTCACCGATAATCAACTCACGTTGACCACGACCGATTGGAACAAGGGCATCAATAGCTTTCAAACCAGTTTGCAATGGTTCTGATACTGATTTACGTTGCATAACCCCAGGAGCTGGTGCTTCAACTGGACGAGTTTTGTTTGTGTCGATTGGACCAAGTCCATCTACTGGACGACCAAGTGGATCCACGACACGTCCAATCAAGCTATCACCAACTGGAACTTCCATGATTTTTCCTGTACGACGAATGGTGTCGCCTTCGCGGATATCTGTAAAGTCTCCAAGGATGATGATACCAACATCTGTTGATTCTAAGTTTTGCGCCATACCATAAGAGCCGTTTTCAAAAATCAACAACTCTCCACTCATGGCATTTTCAAGGCCATGAGCACGCGCAATTCCGTCACCGATGTAGGTTACAACACCAGTTTCAGTCACATCAAAATTGGGTTTGAAATTTTCAATTTGTTGCTTAATTAAAGCGCTGATTTCTTGTGCGTTAATTGCCAAAAGAACACCACTTTCTATTTCAAATTTTCCTTAACAACTTTAAGTTGTTGTTTAATACTAACATCAATTGTCTTGTGATTGGCGATAATAACAAAACCACCGATTAAACTATCGTCGATTTCTTCTTTAATGCTACGCACTTTTAAAGACATCTTTTTCTCTATAATTGGAAGCAAACGTTCTTTTTGTTCATCCGTTAGAGGATGAGCAGACACAATCGTTACTTCAAAACGATTCGTTTCTCTCTCAAGACGGTTTAAACAATCTACAATCACATCATAAAAAAGATTTGAACGATGATTGTACAACAGAACTTGAATGAAGTTTTGTAATAATGGCGATGCAGAATCTTGGAAATAACTGACTGTTTTTTCCTTGTCAGACTCATCAACATCTACCTGAGCCAAAAAAGAAGGCAAGTCTGTTTCTTCAGCGACTTGCTTAATCTGGGTCAAGTCTGAGAAGATAGAATCTTCTTCTCCTTTTTCAATCACCAATTGGACAAAAGGCATGCTGTATTTTTCAATTACCTTTACTGTCTTTTTGTCCATTAAGCTTCTCCTAGCTGATCAATATACTGATCAATGAGTTCTTTATGGGCATGACCGTCAAGGTTTTGTGAGATGATTTTTCCAGCTAGACTAACTGTCAAATCTGCTACCTCACCTTTAACGCTTTGTAAAGCCTCAGCTTTATTTTGCGCAATTTCTTGGTTAGCTTTTTCTTTCAAGCGACCAGCTTCTAGCTTAGCTTCAGCCAGAATATCTGATTTGCTCTTTTCAGCTGTTTCCTTTGCATTCTCGATAATCGTTTTAGCTTCGGTACGGCTACCTGCTAGCTCAGCCTCTCGCTTACTTGCTAGTTCCTCAGCCTTTTTACGAGCTTCCTCAGCACCATCAATATCTGAAGAAATCTTTTCAGCACGTTGATCCAAAATACTGGTAATATTTCCCCAAGCATATTTCTTAACTAAAAAAATTAATAAAAGGAAGGAACCAGCGATAAGAATAAAGTCACCGATAATGGTACTAATAGTTAAATCCATCTTCTAATCCTCCTCTACTTACTCTTCCTCACCATTTACCTTTTTACCAATGTACATAGAAGACAACATGGTAAATACATACGCTTGAATACATGAAATGAAAATTGAAAAGGCTGTCCATAACATGTTTGCAATAAAGGCAAAAGGATACCAATAAAAGGCATATTGTGACAAGGCTAATAACAATCCTGCCAAGACCTCACCGGCGAAAATATTTCCGTAAATCCGAATCGCCAAGGAGGCAAAATTGGTGAACTCTTCTAAAACGTTCATCGGAGTCATAAAGCCAGGAGTAACAAATGCTCTCAAATATTCTTTAACGCCTCTACGACGAATTCCTTCTACATGGGCGATCAAAGTGATCAATAAGGAGAGGGATAAATCGTATCCAAGGTTGGCTGTTGGGGAAGTCCACAAGTTATAACCGTTTGTTGTTTGTACTTTTGCCATTAAGCCAATATTGTTGGCAACCAAGATAAACAGAAATAGAGAGAACAAGAACAAGGAATAATCCTTGATATATGAATCTCCAATGTTTGGTTTTGTAAAACCAATCACAAAGTCATAAATCATCTCAAGAGCATTCTGTTTGCCCTTTGGACGGATGGCCATTTTACGACTTGCCCAGTAGACAAAGGCAAAAACCATCAAAACAGTTACAAGAGACATGGCAAGCAGGGTCAAATCAAAGGATATTGGTCCAATATTAACGGTTGGATTCAAACTTTCTTCCATGGTTTGACACCTCCATTTCTAAATAGAGTTGTCTATTTGATAACGAATGACATCGCCAAGGTTACAAAGAAAGTTCCTTCGATAAAGGCAATCCCCATGATCATCAAACTACGCAATTGTGGAATGATATCTGGTTGGCGTGCTGCAGATTTGAACAAACCGTTCATCAAAAATCCTTCTGCAAGAGATACACCCATACAGGCAAGACATAGACCGAAAAATGTTAAATTCATGACGAATTCTCCTTTTTTAAATTAAATTTACTTCCCTAGTTTAGTCCTAAAATTTGCTTTTGTCAACTCTTTACTAGCATTGAAAGCGTTTCAAATCATTTATTTCTAATTTTACGATTTTCAAGACAATCATATAGAAAATTTTAATGTCTTTTCAGGTTATTTTCCTTATCTTTCCTATTTTTCTGAAAAGAAAAATCCAAGTTTTACAACTTGGATTTATCGTTTCTTATTTAAAATAATATAAATGGTGGCTCTGGCAAGCTGGATTGAATGCAGCTTTACAGTGAGGACAGTTTTCTTTCTCTGTATATTCCTCATAAGTTAGGGTCGTCTTACAGGAACCACATAAGATAGATTTATTCTGTTTAAGTCTTAAAGGATAGGGAGAAAATGTGTGCTCCTCTAGCGTATTGTGACACTGATAACAGGCATAGTATTTCTTACACTCATAACACTGGAGCGCTACGATATCTTTATCACTATGGTAATGAACACATCTGCTTTCATCATCTACTAGTAATCCATGAGCTTGAACCATTGACTTTCCTTATCTAGGCACGAACTGTAACGCTTGTTCCATCTTCTTTGTAAAGATTAATCAAACCTTCTTTCAAAGCACGGACCATATCACCTGCTTGTACTGGTTGTGGAACCTTGATGGTTAAAAGTTCCATTGGATTTGGTGCACGGTCGATTTTATTTCCTTTAGCATCATGAAGGTCTTCGATGTAGGTTTCAAAATGACGGAAACCTGGACCGTAAAACTCAACTTGGTCACCTTCGTTGATAACGTTACGTTGACGAATAGTTGCTGTTTGTGTCGCATCATCATAAGCTACTACTTCAGCAACAAACTTGTATTCTGGAATCTTACGACGAGCACCGAAAAGTTGTTCATTTTCAGTTGGTGTTCCATAGTAGAAACCTGTAGCCAATTCACGTTGGGCAACCTTCCACATTTCATCAATCAAGTCTTGCTTGATAGCTTCAAACTTTTCAGGGCTTTCAAGATAGGCATCAACAGCAGCCTTGTAGCAATTTGTTACTGTTGAAACATAGTGGATAGACTTCATACGGCCCTCAATCTTAAGACTGTCCACACCATTTTCAATCATATCTGGAATATGGTCAATCATAGACATATCAACAGCTGACATGGAGAACTCTTCAGGAATTTCTCCCTTGAGACTCTTACGCTCCTTACCGAATGGCATATCGTAAAGGTCATATTTCCAACGGCAAGATTGTGAACATCCACCACGGTTGGCATCACGCATACTCATATGGTTAGAGAGCGTACAACGACCAGAGTAGGAAATACACATAGCTCCATGTACGAAAGCTTCAATCTCTACATCTGTACGTTTGCGAATTTCTGCCAATTCTTCCATAGAAACCTCACGCGCCAAAACAACGCGAGTCAATCCAAGTTCTTTCCAGAATTCAAGAGTTTCATAGTTGGTCGCACTAGCTTGTGTTGAAAGGTGGATTTCAAGTCCTGGTGCTTCTGTTGCCGCAATCATAATTAAGGCTGGGTCAGATACGATAACCGCTGCGATTCCGATATCACGTAACTTACGGAACCATTCTCCGGCACCTTCTTCATTTCCTTCGTGCATAACCATATTGGCAGCCACATATACCTTGGCTCCATACTTAGCTGCGAACTGTACTCCTTCTTCCATTTGTTCAAAAGTGAAGTTACCAGCACGGCTACGTAAACCATAGGCCTGACCACCGATAAAGACAGCATCTGCTCCATATTGAACAGCTACTTTTAGTTTTTCAAGTGTTCCTGCAGGTGATAGAACCTCAGGACGTTTCAAAGTTTTTGTCATTTTTTCTCCTATTTGCAATATAAAAGTTTGACACCAATCTTAACTATTTTATAGTAAACAGGGTTCAAAATCAAGCCTTGAATGATTGTTTAGACAATTTTAATTTTTAGATTTCTCTAAAAACGTTATTGAACAGTTTCAACATTCCAAGTAGTCCATCCCTTGAAACGAATGGCGCCCTTTTTGTCAGTTTTTAATACCAAATTCTCAAGTTCTTTATCTTCTTGCTTATTCTCCCCATTTTTAACTTTAAATGATTTTTTCTTGTCTATTGAAATAACAGTGATTTTAGGGTGTACAGTTTTGAAGATTTCGATATCTGTTTTTTTCTTCGATGCTTGCTGATGAGTTATCACTACATCTGCTTGGAGTTTTGGATAATAGCTCGTTAAAAACTTCTCCTCGATATTTCCAGTGACTAGAAAAGTTTGATTTAGTAGCTTTCCATACATTGTAATTGAATCACTTTTATCCTTATTTTGAGTTGTGATTACTTCCAAACTACTTCCAAAAATAGATAACTGCTGTCCAGTTTTGATGGCAACTACCTTGACTTTGCTTTCCTTCAGCTTATCCATAAATTCTCTCTTAGATAAAGTTTCTTCAGTTACTAGAATCTCTCCAAGATCGAAGGCTTTACTGATTTCTAACACATGATCTAACTGCTTAGTATCACTAGTCGTTAGAACAAGCTGATCAATCTTTGCCACTCCTCGACTTTTCAGATAGGGATTTAAACTCCGTTTGGCAACGCTCGAGGTGACTTTCTCCTGCCAAGCTTCTTTTTTCTCAACTGCTAACTTTTCACCGACATCCAGTAATATTGTCTTTCCTGTCATGTCTCTTAGGAAAATGCTTCGTCCCTGCTCCATGTCTAGGACTGTGATTTCATTTCCCAGTGGATATTTGGTAGTTAAAAAGAACGAGATGGCAACTATGCCAACCATAGATATTTTTTTCAAATTCTTCCTATAATCATAAATCAGCGCCAAAGAAATTAAAAGAAATACCAGAACCCAAAGACTCGGTTGACCAAATACGATCGGACGACTTGATAGATGAGAAACAAAGCGTATGATACTTTCTAACCATTCAAAGAGAAAGTTAAACTGGGTAATAGGATAGATGCATGACAGACAAAAGAGAATCGATAAGAGTGGTAACAAGACCATGTCAAATAAGAATGAAAAAACAAAGGTCAAGAGGATAGACCATGGTTGAAATTCAGAAAAATAGAATGATAAGATTGGCAAGATTCCCAAGGAAATAATGAAACTCTCTCTAACCAGACCTTTTATCCCTGCTACTTCCTCACCAGTCATGGTCAGGATAAAGGCATAGGCGCAGGAAAGAACTCCTCCAGCTGTAAGGAAAAAATTCGGCATGACTATGAACAAGATTAGGACTGTCATGGCAAAATTATCCAGAGACTTTATACCATATTGAGCCAATAGCTTTTGTAAAAGACTTCTAATCACAGAGGCTGAAAATCCTGTCAAGCCTGCATAAAACAAGGAAAAGGGATAGGCAAGCCATTTGAACTTCTCTTGAGTCAAACCCAAACGCAAGAGTGACTTTTTAAATGCATCCATAAAGAATCCGACTTGCATTCCTGACAAAGCAAAAAGGTGAATAATTCCTAGGCTGGAATAGAGTTCATTCATTTCCTCAAAGTCTGTGTCCAAGTAGCCTAATAACAGACCTGTCATATAATTGCGCATGGGGGCGGGAAAATTCCTTTTTATCCAGACAACTGCTTTTCTTCGCAAACTAGATAAATTTTCTCCAATATCCCAACTGCTCGTGGCTGTCTTATCTGAAATTTTCGAAATAGTCAAGGTTTGGTAAATCCCTTGACTTTTTAGATAGTTGCGATAATCAAAGCCAGCAAAATTTCTTGCCCCTTGAGGGCTAGCTAATTTCCCTTCCAAAGTAATATCATACAAATCTGTTACATTTTGAAAGTCTTCTTTTTCTGCTTCTGATTGAAGTTTATAATAGACCTGAAACATTCTTCCTTCAGTTTTAGCACGAAAAGAAAGACTGTCCCCATTCACCTTGATGGTGTCAGGTAAGATTCGGACCGTATCAACCGAGTCAACGAGATGTTTACTAGCTTCTTCTTGCTGCCATTTTTGAAATGCAAACCAACTCCCAAAAAGTCCACAAATCAAGAGGACCTTGGTCACAGTTTTCCATGGAAATTGGAAAAAGAGGCAGACCAGTAAAAAGACAAAGCCCAAAAGTGCTAATACACTTGCGGAAAAAATTGCATAGTAGAGCCATAGCAAAAGAAAACTGAGATAGATTTTGGGGATGGGAAAGCGACTAATCCACTGTGACATATTCTTTTAGCTTTTCTAGTGTCTTGGCACCAATCCCTGACACTTTCTTGAGCTCATCTACTGACTTAAATTTACCGTTGGAATCACGATGGTCAATAATGTCTTGAGCACGTTTAGCACCTAAGCCTTTAACTTGTTTCAGTTCCTCTAAACTAGCTTTATTGAGATTGACTTTCTTATTTTCCTTGCTGTTGGAAGTACTTGATGGCATTTCTTGACTAGTAACTTCTTCCTTAGTCGGAACATAGACAAGTGCTTCATCACTAATTCTTTGGGCAAGATTGATAGACTTGCTATCAGCATTATCTGTCAATCCACCAGCTTTTTGAACAGCATCATTGATACGACTTCCAACTGGCAAGTCATAGATTCCTGGTGTTTTGACGGCACCTTTGACATCGACAGTAATTAGATCTTGCTCCACCGATTCTTCCTTATGATTTCCATCTTCCTTTTCATCCGTCGAATCCTTTGGAACAGCTGCAACTTCAGTCTGTACCTTTGTTTCCTTAGCAGGTGCTTGAGCGACTGGCTTTAGGAGGAAAAATCCGCCTAAGACCAAGCCCAAACCAGCACAGATAACAATGATTTTATATTCTTTGATTTTCTCAATAAGTTCTTCCATAATTTCTCCTCTCTTAGCTTATTCGTAAGAGAAAGAAAAAACAGCTGAAAAATCTTTTCAACTGCTTACTTATTTGCAAAAAAATCTTCCTTGGTTAAAATATAGTGAACTCTTGTTACGATTCGACCTGGTTCTTTTTTATCCATTCTAGCATAAGGTTCTTCGTGAGAAAAGCGCATACCGGATTTCTCCATGACCTTTCCTGACGCAGGATTATCCTTATCATGAAGGGCAATCAACTTATTCATTCCGATTTCTTCAAAGGCCAGTTTAATGACGGCACGATTGGCTTCAGTTGTCAAACCTTGATTCCAATATTTTTGATGGATAATATAACCAATGGCTGCCTTTTTAAGAACAGTATCAACCTTGTGCAGGTCAATAGTTCCGATAAACTCTCCACTATTTTTTAGTTCAATACCCCATCGGCCCAATGGATTGGCTAGATAAAACTGGGCAATATTATTCTTGGTTTCCTCTAAACTTTGATTGGTTGGAAAAGTATAGCGTGTATTTTCCTGGTTTGAAGCATATTCAAACATGGCTTCTGCATCATCAAGTGTTACTGGTCTAAGTACTAATCGTTCTGTTTCGATTATTGGATGCTTCGCTAGTTTGATAAATAGTGATTCCATGATTACACCTCCCAAAATAGGTTGCTAAAAGAATAACATAAAAGAAATAGGTTTACAAGTTTTTCTTGCAATTTAAAACGGTTTCATATACAATAAAGTCATCACAAAAACTCTGACGAATGATGTGATACATAAATTGAAACAGCTTAATAGAAAGTGAGTTATCCTATGTTAATTGGAATTCCAAAGGAAATTAAAAATAATGAAAATCGTGTTGCTTTGACACCTGCTGGTGTACAGAGTCTTGTTGGTCGTGGTCACCGAGTCCTCATCGAAACAAATGCTGGACTTGGTTCTGGTTTTGCTGATGCTGACTATGAAAAGCAAGGAGCTGAAATTGTCGCAACTGCTACTGAAGCCTGGGCTGCAGAATTAGTTGTTAAAGTAAAAGAACCCCTTGCTAGTGAGTACCAGTTCTTGCGTGAGGACTTACTTCTTTTCACCTACTTACACATGGCAGCTGCCCCAGAATTAGCTGATGCTATGCTTGCAGCTAAAACAACTGGTGTTGCTTATGAGACAGTCCGTGATACTCAAGGACAACTCCCACTTCTTGTTCCAATGAGTGAGGTAGCTGGTCGTATGGCAGTCCAAATCGGAGCCCACTTCTTGACGAAACAAGCTGGTGGTTCAGGAGTTCTACTCGGTGGTGTCCCTGGTGTTCCAAAAGGAAAAGTAACCATCATCGGTGGTGGTGTTGTTGGTACACACGCAGCCCGCATTGCTCTTGGTTTGGGAGCTCAAGTAACCATTCTTGATATCAGTGCTAAACGCCTCTCTGTCCTAGAAGATGTCTTTGGTCACCAAATCCAAACACTCATGTCTAACCCATTTAATATCGAAGCAAGTGTGCGTGAAGCGGACGTTGTTATCGGTGCTGTCTTGATTCCTGGTGCCAAAGCACCAAAATTAGTAACAGATGAAATGGTACAACAAATGCGTCCTGGTTCTGTCATTGTTGACGTTGCTGTTGACCAAGGTGGTGTTATAGCGACAGCTGACCGTGTGACAACTCACGATGAACCAGTCTATGAAAAACACGGTGTTCTTCACTATGCCGTTGCTAACATTCCTGGAGCAGTTGCTCGCACATCTACGATTGCCCTTACAAATGTGACTCTTCCATATATCGAAGCCTTGGCAGGAAAAGGATTTAAGAAAGCTATTTCTGATGATGCTGGTTTACGTGAAGGAGTTACAACTTATCAAGGTATCCTCACTAGCCAACCAGTTGCAGAAGGCTTGGATCGTGACTTCACTTCAATTAGTGAACTTGTCTAAAATGATTTATAAATTAAAACTACAAAAATAAGAAGCTACATAAAAACTAGCTTCTAAATCTCAAAAACGAGCATTTCCGTTCTTGGAGATGCTCGTTTTCTCATGTCATGGTTTATAATTTAAATTTTGATAGACTCTAGTTTCTAATCAATGTGATCACTATTTGTCAATACTAACCCTTTCAATCAATTCATTAGTTTTCTAAACTAAGTCTATTAATAAATCCAAAAAGAGTAGCACTATCAAAGCAAATTAAATAATTGAGTTATAAATGGCTATTTTCACAAAACTGTTTCATCATTATACTATCTCAGTACATAAACCATTTTTCTATAGCTTTGGTCTTAATCTTGATCTTTTTTCTTCAATCCAAGAAATGCACCTACGATAAACATTATTCCAGCAATGAATGGTGTAAAACCTTCTCTAACTGTTCCGGTTTTTGGCAATCTATCAGAATTGTTAGTATCCGATTTACTATCGATATTGGTATGTTTATTAGCTATATTCTCTGGTTCATTAAGATGGACTTCTTTCTTATTTTCAAAGTTTTTATCATTTTTATCAGGAACTGTAGCTGTAACATCCTTAGTTGAATCAGATCTTTGACTTTCATCTAATTGACTATAATTTACTTGTACAGGAACTGTAGTTTTGACATCTTTAGTTGAATCAGATTTGTGTGAATGATTTTCTCTTTGTAAATCCTCTTTTCTATTACTTTGATTTAATTGACTAGGATTTGCCTGTGGGTTATCTTTCTTTTTGGATACATCAAAAGTAGGTTTATTTTCCTCCTCCTTTTTCTCCTCTATTTTCTTGAATACAGGTTTTATAAGGGTATCTTTTGATAGATTAATAACATAACCAGCATCTTTTTTCCCTTCTACACCAGAAATTTCCCAGCCATCAAATTGATATCCTTTTTCTAATTCACCCTCATAGACAGGTAAAATGAAATCTTCTTCCGACACTATCGTTGAACTCATTTCTTTTCCATTTTGAATGGTCACAGTTACCATCTGAGGTTTTAATTCGCTCACCTCTCCCGTATCTTTGTTTAAAATGAATTCTTTTACGGTCGTATTTCTTGCGAAATCTTTTGCAACAATCTTAATATTTAGTGTCTTATCTGTTATTTGTTTAATAGCATCAGATGATTTATATTCTTTTCCATTTACATAAATATGTTTGTCTTGAATCTCACCATCGAATCCATTATTTCTTTTATCATTGATATTAAAGACTACAGATTTTCCGTTAGCATATTCAATACTAGTATTTCCCTTAGGATCAATGTTTACTTCTGGTTTAACATTATCATATAAAAATTGATAGTGTACTCCAACCGCTTTCGCATTTAAATCGCTATAGCCAGTTTGAAGATAAACATTTCCATCCATATCTGTTACCTTATCTGGGAATCCGTTTGCTTTATAGTCTTTCATTCCCCAGTCCATGATGTCACCGTCTTTAACATTAAGCTTAATGTTAAAATCTCTAGTGTTATCAATGTGTAAATCTCCGTAGATTAAATAATTATCTACAACAGATTCATTAACTCTTAACTCCCAGTTAAAACCACCCTTATCAGAAATCTTACCTCTTAAATAAAATTCTGGATTTCGTACATAAATTTTATTAGATTTAGATGGATTAAAATAGTTCTTGTCCATTGAAAGGTTTACTGGTTTTGCATCAATAAATAACGTAGAGCCATCTTCTTTTATAGCTTCTACATTGGACTTATCCTCTCCTGTGTACTCTTTACCATCCTTACCAAATAATACAAGTTTAGAAGAATCTGTTACAAGATTTCCATCTTTATCGATTGCCTCCCCTTTATCGTTCATTTTAAAGGTAAACACTTGATATTTTACAATGTTAAAACCGTCCAAAGCCGACATTAATACTGATTGAGTACTTCTTCCATCTTCAACATTTCTACTATCAGCATAAATTATTTTTTCTGATAGGACTCTTAGATTAGGATTAGCCTTTTGTATTTTTGCTATATCTTCCTGGCTATAGACTCCATTCCCTTCTAACATATCTGTTTTTCCAGGATTATAGGTAGTCACTTTTAGTGCATAGCCTTTTCTTAGAATGATGTTATCCTTTAACAGATATTGTTGTTTTTCTGAATCAGAATAGATTTTACCAGATTCCATTTCCGTTAAATTATTTGGTTTGTTTTTTGAAAGATCACCTTCTCCTAATTCTATTACATTCCCATAACTTGATGCATAGGGATATTCTGTTTTAGTTTCCTTATTTTTTTCAGGCATTCTAATTTTAGTTTCAGCTTTTATCTGATCATCATCTTTAACAAAGAATCTCATATCTCCTGCAAAAGCTAATCCATCCACAATATCATTAATATTAGCGTATAGATCAAATGTCATCGTTTTTGAATGTGAATCATACTTGGTCGTTTTGATTTCTATAGATTTATAGTTATTGCCATAATATACCTTGGCGTTTTTAGAAACATTACTTATCTTTCCAAGAATTTCAAAGTGTCCATCTTTAGACGGGCTTAGAACACCATAAATTTTTGATTTGATTTCGTCAAGCTTTTCAGTTTCATATTGTAAAGCACTACCATCGTCATAAGCAATGATATTTCCCTTATCATCGTATTTATAATCGTATTCTTCTGTCCTCTTACCAGTTTCACTTGTAAAGTCATCAACTTCTCTAAATTTCTTTTTAATGAGTTTCTTTAAGTCTTTGCTTTCAAAATCTCTAATTGTTGAAATAGTTTTATGAATAGTAAAACTAGATTTTTCTTCGTTAGACTCTTCATTTTCTTGATGATTTTCTTCCTCAGTTGTATCTTTTTTAAGACTATCCTCTTTTCTATTTTCTAAATGTTTAAATTTAGATTCGGCAATCTCGCCAAGCTTTTGGTATTTAGATGAATCTTGATCAGGATCTACTAGATAATAGGAAATCATCCCCTTTTCATCAGCATGATCAGCAAATTTAATTCTATGAATCTTTGTGAAATTGCTAGAGCCATCTAATGCAATGACTTCAATAATTTTTCCTCTTAAATCTCCTGCCCCATTAATTTCATAAATAGTATTTCCATCTTTGTCAAGTTTTCTTTTTCTTCCTTGACCCTCACCTGCATAAGTTACTTCAAGATTTTTCTCAACCTCTCCATCTTCATTAACAAGAGCGGCCCCAGCATACCAAACTTCGTTGGCAATCTCGTCAAATTTTTCAGGATGTTCTTTTTGATCTCTCGCAAATAGCGTTTCATTCTTGTATTGCTCTTTGACCTTGTGATAAGTATCCTTTGTAATCAGCTTAATTTTTTCAGGATTTGAAAAATCAACAGAAACAATCTTAGGGGCTGTGTTATCAATTTTTACAGGAATATAGGAAACCTGCCATGGATAATCTTTAGTTAATCTATATTTAAATTTATAGAAATATTGACCTTCTGCAATTGGTTCAAATTGACCTCTTATCCTAGTAGCAGGATCTTTGGTATCCTTGCTTTCTGGTGCATTTTCTTCTCTACCTCTAGGGTTATAAATGAGTCCATCCCATTTCAAGTCACCCCAAACTTTTAGCTTAGAAGATTTGATTCCCTTTGCATCATTTCTCTTAGAGTTTAAAATTCCCTTAATAAAGTGTTCTCTTGAAATGACTTTTAAGTCTCTTTGATTTTCTCCCTCTTTATTTGTATTTACTATTGAAATCAATCCTTCTTCTGCACTTCTTAATACAAGTGGAGAAGGTGTTAATCCTCTCTCAAGTTGAGCATCTTGAGGATTTCCATTTGAATCTAAAGGATAAATCTTAGCAATATTAGAACCACTTGATGATGGTGCGTTAATCCCTTCGTTATTGAAAGCAAATAATTCTGGATTTTGATCTAGGGATGTTGTATTTTTATCTTTTCTATTTTGTATAACTCCTGCTGGATTAAATTTATCTATACCATGTTCTCCACCAATTCCCTTATTTAAGGTTCCTGGAATTTTTGGTTTACCATCATCATCATAACCTTCCATTGTTTTTGATTTTGATCCTTCTTCCCAAGCCCATTTATCAAGGATTGGTTCCTTGTTCCAATTTCCAGCAAAGCCCATTAGAGGCATCGATAAAGATGGTTGGAAGTTTGTTTTCTTCCCGTTAGAGTTTAAAGCTTCCATTTCTTCCACTGACTCAAAATGAATAAATGATTCTACAAATTTATTTTTGTTTTTAGCCTCACCAACGTTTATAACCGCATTTAAATCAAAGCTAGAATTTGGGCTTATAGTGAAAGTATCATGCTCAAATGTGATATTTGCTCCTTTGATTTTTTCTGGGTGGATTTCTGGAACAATTTGCTTACCATCTGGAGATTTTTCATCTTTGTATGTTTCATCCAGTTTTAGTCTATCAGTTAGAGCATCTGTAGTTATCGCTGATGCTGAAACTTTAAAGGTCAAAGGTCTGTTTGATGTATTGTGAAGCTTAATTGTAAAATATTTTTTATCTCCTTTTATTTCTTTAAGAGAAATAGAACCATAAGAGTTTACCAAACCTTTAGAATCTGTGTTTTTGAAAGTCGCTACAACCTCATTTCTCAAAGCATTGGCAACATTAATTAGACCTGCTCCCTGTTGTCTAGGTGATGCAAAATATTGACTTTTTTCTTTCCAAGAAGTCGCATCCATCATAGGCCGTGCAGTATTTTGTAGGGCTATTTTTGTAAGACTTGTAAGATCTATTTTGTCATCTCCCTTAAGATTTTTCAACACAGGTCTTTCAAGCATTTCCTTTAACTTGGGCCTAATCAAAACAGTAGAAGCTGCAACGATTGGAGTTGCCATACTAGTCCCTGACATATAACCATAAGTTGATTTCCCATTAATGACATTGAGAGTAGATTTAATATTTTTACCTGGTGCTGAAACATCAGGTTTTAAAAGTAAATCTATTCTTGGCCCCCAAGATGTGGATCCTGCTGGTACTATGATATCTTCTTTATACAGTTCTTTGTCTGTGTCAGATGCAAACTTAAAGTCAATCTCTTTTTCGTCACCTACATTCGGTTTATTAGAATTATAGCTTGACATATCAATTGGATAGTATTGCTCCAATTTATCTTTGAAATCTTCCTTATTATTTCTTTTAACTTCAGTTTTTTTATCAGGATTAATTATGTTCCATAGCTTTACACCATCATCTCCTGAAATTGAAAATACTTGACTAGTAGTTCCTTCATCCGCTTCATATCCCATAGCTGGAAGCTCTGTCCAATTATCTCTATTGTAGTAATTTACAGTATTTACAACCATAATGGCGCGTGCGCCCTTATCCGTAGCTCTTTTAAAAGCATTTTTCAAATCCTTGGTATAAATTCGATCCATTACTGCAATTTTGCCCTTAAGATCCAATCCTATCAAATCTTGGTCTTGACCTTTGCCTATATATACAAATTTCAATTTACTAGGAGCTTTTGAACCATCTTCATTTGTTATAATTTTATTCTTATCGAAAAAGGCTCCTATATTTCTATATTTAAAACTTTCTCCACCTATGTTAACTTTATCAAACTCAACTGTTTGATTTTTAGCAGAAGCAACTGCTATCGCATCTTCATGTGCTGCAGTTCGTGTTACATTTCCAGTGTCGGTCATTTTCAGATTATTATTTGCCACTAAATCCCAAGACGAACTTGAAGCAGAAGTCGCATAGTTACCCGTAGCCACAACCATTGGAATGCCTGCTTTTCTTAACGCTCTAATAGCTTGCCAATATTTTTCACCTACAAGACCTGTTCCTGTAAAGCCAGATGATACTGAAACAACATCGACATTGTGTTTGATCGAATCTTCAATAGCATGAAACATTGTTTCATCCCCTGCGAACCCAGATCCTGCGTCAGAGTACATTTTATAAGAGAAGATCTGTGCATTAGGCGCAATTCCATCTATTCCGTTAAAGTTTTTGATATCTTTTTCAGTATCATTTCCCGCAAGAATTCCTGCAATATGCATCCCATGTGGATCAAAATAATCGCTTCCATCATCAGCTTTTTCTACAGTAATTTTACCACCATTATAATAATTGAAAGCATGAGGGATTTTATCACTCAACCAGAAATTTTTATCAGTACCTTTTAAGTCTTCTTTTTTGAATCTCATTGAGCCTTTAGCATCATCATCGATTCTCATGGCCTTATGCCTATAATCCGTTCCCGTATCGATATTTGAAATGACCATGCCTCTACCATCAAAGTTTTTCCCAAATGGAGCATTGATAGGTTTTAGGTAATCAATTGCCTCTTCAACTCCAATTTCCTTTCTAGCATGATTCATCATTGGTTGGACTTTTCGTGCTCTTTCAACCGATGAGATACCTTCAATTAGTTTAATTTTGTCCAGATTATCTGGAGTTGTTTCTATTGCAACACCATTAAAAATCGTATTATAGGTATATAAAACGTTTGTATCCTTAAGATTGGATAATTCCTTGATTGTTTTTTCTCCAGATGCTTTATCTTTAAATTCAGCAATATAGACAAGTTTATCCTCTTTTTTGGGACTTTCTGGGTCTTTACTTGCAGACGAGTCCGCTTTATCTTCTTGGGATTGATTGGAATTTTCTTCTTTGATTTTTGCTTCTTCATTGCTAGTGTTATTGTCTATCACAGGATTTTTACTAACAACTTCTTTTTCCTCAATAACTGTTGTTTTCTTCTCTTCAGTATCCTTTGAAGTTTCTATAGCATTATGAATATCTTCATGTTTTTCTTTGTTTTCTTTTTGTTTACCTACTACTTTTTCTTTATCGGAGATATTTAAGGCGTCTTCAGAGCTAGATGTGTCTGCTAAAACTACCTCATTAGGGACATATGCTGCTAAAATAACTGCAGCTGTGGTTAGTGACAATACTGTACTTTTTTTCATTTTAATTCCTTACATATTTATTTAACTTCCAATAGATAGAAAACTTTAACTTTGCTAGCCTTTGTTATCAAAAGTTTTATGAAGTATTATCTAGGAAATAGAGTAGTACATTTATATATAATTGTTAGCTCTCTGAAAAATAGTATATCAATTAAAAAAATTTAAGTCAAGAAAAAATTAACACACGTTAATTTTTTTCTTAACGTGTGTTAATTTTATAAAGTCCAAAGCTTTCGTGGTTAACTGGAATACATTATAAGCACATTCACACCATCAAGAATAGTAGGAATGAAGTTAAACCACTACTAAAATCACCAAAAACTCAGTTAAGTTTGGAGGTGAATCTTACCTACGATATTCCACTAAGTCACGAAGCGAGAATGATTAGCCTCTTTGTGGACAGTATTCCTAGTCAAGTTCTATTGGAAGAGACTTCCTACACTGGCCGCCCTGCCTTTCATCCAGCCATGCTCATGAAGATGATCCTGTTCGCTTATGCTCGTCAAGTGTTCTTTGGACGTAAAATCGTTCAAATGAACGAAGAAGTCATTCCCATGAAATGGTTCAGGCAAGATACCTATGTTAGCTATAAAACGATTAATAACTTCCGCTCCAGTAAACATGCCAACAACCTAATCAAAATTGACTAAAAAGTACTAAACGAGCACAGATAACCCAATGAACTGGGAATATCTTGAAGACACGGACCAGTTTATAAAGCCCGATGGCGTAGTTTATTCCTTTAAGAACTACTCTAGTCAAACCGATAAGTATGATTTTCAACGTGATTTCAAGATTTATGAGGCGGATAAAGTTCAAGATACTCCTGAGTTAGAACAGTTGGCTAAAACATATAGTGGGAATCAGAAACAAATCCATTATAATCCAACTTGGAATTACTTTAAGGAACTCCTTACTCAAACATTACATAGTGAAGAAGGCTCTCAAATTTATGCCAAACGGAAAATTGATGTTGAACCCGTTTTTGGTAGTTTTCGACGTGCGCAGAGTGCATGTCAGAGGCAAACAAGCCGTCTCAACAGAGATAGCATTCATCTTCATGAGCATGAATCACACCAAATTGGCAAAGAATCTAGCATCTAAAACGTCCACCTATTCAAAAACCACACAGTGTTTCTTTCAGCTTGATTGTATTCAAGACTGAAATCACTGTGTGGTTTTATTTAGAAGCTAGTTTTTGCCTAGATCCTTTTTCCTTATTCTGTTTCTTCTTCACTTTCTTCAGCTTTGACAGGTAGAGGTTCATAGGCTCTGATAATCTGAGCTACAACCGGATGACGAACCACATCCTTGGCTGAGAAATGTACAAAGTCAATCTGATGAATATTCTTGAGTTTTTCTTGAGCATCAATCAAACCTGACTTGACGTTCCGAGGTAGGTCAATCTGACTAATATCCCCATTGACAATCATTTTCGAGTTAAATCCAAGACGAGTCAAGAACATCTTCATCTGCATGATGGTTGTATTTTGCGCTTCATCCAAGATGACAAAGGCATCATCCAAGGTACGTCCACGCATATAGGCCAAAGGTGCAATTTCAATAATTTCACGTTCCATAAGACGGGTTGTTTGATCCTTCCCAAGAATCTGGTACAAGGCGTCATAAACTGGTCGTAAATAAGGATCGACCTTTTCCTTGAGATCACCTGGAAGAAATCCTAAGCTCTCTCCTGCTTCTACTGCTGGACGTGTTAATATGATTCGCTTGACTTGTCCACGCTTGAGGGCTGTTACGGCCAAAGTCACTGCTAAGAAGGTCTTACCTGTTCCTGCCGGCCCAATCCCAAAGGTCACATCGTGTTGCTTGACACTATCCACATAAAGCTTTTGCCCCAAGGTTTTAACACGGATGGGCTTACCTGTATTATCCTTGATAATCTCTTCTTCATAGAGGGCGACAAACTTATCGATTTCATTATTCTTAACCATGGTAATGGCTGTCACCACGTCAGGAGTTCCGACAGTCATTCCACGATTAACCAAGACCATTAAGGCTTGGATAACTTGGCGGGCTTCCTCACAAGCATTCTCTGCTCCCAAGACTTGTACAATCTCTGTACGGGCATGGATGATGACATCTAACTCATCTTCCATCAGACGAAGGTGGCGCTCATTGGATCCAAAAAGGTGAAATAGGTCATCTGGATGACTCAGTTGAATATCTATTGAATGTTCCTTCAAACAAAGAACCTCTCTAATTCTCTTATTTCGTTTTATCATTTTGTTTTCTTTTAAGTATGAAATAACTTTCAAAAATCCTATCACTCTGACAATTCGTAATGGTAAACGAAACTTGTCAAAATAAGGAAAATCCTCATAAAAGATAAACTGAATGACTATATTATAGCAAAGAGGCTGAGAAATTACTATCCCAAACCTCATCTAGTAGCCTTAATGTTCTAAATATTCCTGCCAGATACGATCGAACTCTCCCATATTAAAGGAAAAGCTAGCATGTTCCTCTAAAAAACGACTCACTTGATCGAAATCATCTGTATGTTTCGGAAAGGCGGACTCCTCAAAAGCCAGATCCGCTAAAATTGCTTTGGGACTATTGCTTTTAGGGTTGCGCTCGGTCATCAGCCAAGTATAAAATGATTTTCTCATAAGCCTCCTAAATCAACTCTGTGCCGAACTGATCTTGCTTGATTTTGCCAGCCTTCATCAAACCACCGAGTGCTTTTTTAAATTGACCTTTTGAAATACCGAAAGTAGCCTTGATATCTTCTGGTGATGACTTATCATTCAAAGTCATGAAGCCACCATTGCTTTCCAAATAAGTCAAGATCATCTGCGCATCATTTTCCAACATCTCAAAAGAGCGTGGTTTTAAAGAGAGATTAAGCGTTCGGTCAACCTCACGGAATCCAATGACACGCGCATCTAAAACTTGTCCCAAACGAGGTTCCGCATAGCGCTCACTTGGATGGATAAATCCAAGCATGTTGTTCTCTGGTAAATAGACGAAGGTTCCTGATAATTTGAGACGGTAAACAATGGCAGGCCAATTTTGATTCTGCATGTTATTGTAGGCAGGACGTGCCAATCGTTGGAAATCTTCCTGATAAGCTAAGATTCCCCAGATACGGTCCTTCTTATCCACTTCTAGACGAATATAAAGTCGATCACCTTTCTTTGGCCAGAGTTCTTTAAGTTCAGGGAGAATATCTAGTGACACAACAATTTCCTTGTCTGGTAATCCTGTATCAACAAAAACCCCAAGGTCCTTACGAACCTCTGTTACTGTTCCCCAACCAAATTGTTCCTGAGTTGCAGTCACTTCTGTAGTAGTGAGGCGCAATTTTTGCTTCATATCTGTGTAAGCAAAACCTTTGACCGTATCACCAACTGTATGCTGACCTTCTTCTTTAGCTAGGGCATATGTTTGACCATCCTTTTGAACAAAGTAAAAACGGTCATTTTCATCGATGATGAGTCCAACGATAAAACTTGCAAGATTTGTATTCATATTTCCTTCTTTCGAATAAAACTCAGCCAGCAATGCCAACTGAGTTTTTCTGTTTATTTCTTAGACTTCCAAGATTTCTTTTTCTTTGTTGGCAGTCATTTCGTCGATGTGTTTAACAGCATCGTCTGTTGCTTTTTGAATATCTTTTTCGAGAGTCTTCAATTCGTCTTCAGTGATTTCTTTTGCTTTTTCTTGTTTCTTAGCCTCGTCCATAGCATCACGACGGATATTACGGATAGCAACTTTAGCATTTTCACCGACTTTTTTCACTTCTTTAGCAAGGTCGCGACGAGTTTCTTCTGTAAGAGCTGGGATTACCAAGCGAATAACAGAGCCATCGTTAGCTGGTGTAATACCTAGGTCTGAAGCATTCAAAGCACGTTCGATGTCTTTCAAAGATGATTTGTCAAATGGTGTTACCAACAAGACACGCGCTTCTGGGATTGTGATAGAAGCAATTTGGTTAAGTGGCGTTTCAACACCATAGTACTCAACGTGGATGCGGTCAAGCAAGCTAGCATTAGCACGGCCAGCACGAATACTTCCAAACTCACGAGCAAGTGAGTGGTGAGATTGGGTCATTCTCTCTTTTGCTTTTTCTACGATTGCGTTTGCCATAATGATTTCTTATTCCTTTTCTTCAATATTATTTGAAACTGTAGTTCCGATATTTTCACCAAATACAACACGTTTAATATTTCCTGGTTGGTTCATGTTGAAAACTACCAAGTCAATATCATTGTCCATTGAAAGTGTTGAAGCTGTTGAGTCCATGATACGAAGACCTTTATTGATCACGTCACGGTGAGTCAATTCTTCAAATTTAACAGCTGTCTTATCCTTTTTAGGATCAGCATTGTAGACACCATCAACCCCATTCTTAGCCATCAAGATAGCGTCCGCTTCAATCTCAGCTGCACGAAGAGCCGCTGTTGTATCTGTTGAGAAGTATGGTGAACCAATTCCCGCACCAAAGATAACAATGCGTCCTTTTTCAAGATGACGAAGGGCACGACCACGAACGTAAGGTTCTGCTACTTGTTGCATAGCAATGGCTGTTTGAACACGTGTATCCACACCAACTTGTTGCAATGAATCTGCCATTACAAGAGCATTCATAACGGTTCCAAGCATTCCTGTATAGTCTGCTTGTACACGATCCATTCCAGCTTCTGCTGCAGGTTCTCCACGCCAGAGATTTCCTCCACCAATAACAAGGGCAATCTCAATACCTAAGTTATGTACTTCTTGAATTTCTTGAGCCATTGCTTGAACAGTTTTGATATCAATTCCGACACCACGTTCGCCAGCAAGGGCCTCACCTGATAACTTAATCAAAATACGTTTATATTTGGGTTCCACCTGACTTCGCTCCTTTATTTTATTCAAACTATTTTATCACATTTTTTGAGAATTTTATAGTCTCATGAGTTATTCTTTTGAAAATTTTAAACGGATAAAAAGTTTTCCAAATCAGCCAAAGCACGCTCTGCAATTTTTTCATAACGAGCCTTCTTATCACGAATTCGGTCGCCTTCCAATTCCTTGATAATTCCGAAATTGACGTTCATTGGTTGGAAATGTTTGCTGTCAGCATGTGTGATGTAATGAGCTAGACTTCCAATTGCCGTTGTCTCTGGGAAAATAGCCTCGCTTTCGCCCTTGAAAAGACGAGCTGCGTTAATACCAGCTACTAGACCTGATGCCGCTGACTCAACATAGCCTTCCACACCCGTCATCTGACCAGCAAAGAATAGATTTGGCTGTTTCTTAGAACGGTATGTCTGTTCAAGAAGATTTGGTGAATCCATGTAAGAATTGCGGTGCATGACTCCATAGCGAACGAACTCTGCATTTTCAAGACCTGGAATCATTTGGAAGACACGTTTTTGTTCGCCCCATTTAAGGTGAGTTTGAAAACCAACGATATTGTAAAGACTACCTGCCGCATTATCCTGACGAAGCTGAACTACAGCGTATGGTGTCTTAAATTCTCCGTCACGAGGACCTGTGTAATCGTCTGGATACTCCAAACCAACTGGTTTCATAGGACCATAGAGCATGGTTTTGATACCCCGTTTAGCCATGACTTCGATTGGCATGCATCCTTCAAAATACTTTTCTTTTTCAAAAGAATTTAACGGAGCTTCTTCCGCATTGACCAAGGCTTCATGGAAATCCATAAACTCTTGTTTGGTCATAGGAGCATTGAGATAGGCTGCTTCTCCCTTATCATAACGAGATTTGAGATAAACCTTGTTCATATCAATCGTATTAACATCCACAATAGGCGCTGCAGCATCGTAGAAATAAAAACCGTCACCGCCATTAAGAGCGTGAATTTTCTCAGCAAGGGCATCACTAGTCAAAGGTCCAGTCGCTACAACTGTAATAGCATCCGTTGGCAATTCTGTAATTTCGTCACGAACGACCTCAATCAAGGGATGGTTGGCAATCTTTTCAGTAACCATTTGAGAAAAACCGTCACGGTCAACCGCTAGAGCACCACCAGCAGGAACACGTGTTGCTTCTGCCGATTCCAAGATAAGAGAACCTAGGCGACGCATTTCCTCCTTGAGGAGACCTACGGCATTTGTAAGAGCATCCCCACGCAGTGAGTTCGAACAAACTAACTCGGCAAAATTGTCAGTTTTATGCTGAGGTGTTGACTTGACACCACGCATTTCATAAAGTTTAACTGGAATACCACGCTCCGCGATTTGGTAGGCTGCTTCAGAACCTGCCAATCCCGCACCGATAACATTGATATAAGATTGAGACATGACACTAATACCTCTTTGGGAGTGAGAAGATAAAATTCACATTGAAAAAGTCCACAGACTTACTTCACTTTCGAATTTCTTGGCTCAGGCTGAAAAAGTCCACAGGACTTACTTCGCTTTCGAATTTCTTGGCTCAGGCTGAAAAAGTCCACAGGACTTACTTCGCTTTCGAATTTCTTGGCTCAGGCTGAAAAAGTCCACAGGACTTTTTCACTCCCACAAATCTTTCTATTTTTTTCTTCTTCTAGTATAACAAAAAAAGGGAAGAAGGCAAACTTCCCTGTCTAGTTGTTTTCCTGATGTTCTTCCCATTCGTGGTAGGCAGCATAGAGCTGGCTTTTGTTCCATTGGTAAATCTTCGCAACTTCCTTAATGGCTTGATTTTTTTTAATACCTCGCTGGATACGCTCTTGAATTTCAGAAAATAAATCCTCTTCATCCTTATCCTCAACATCTTGACTAGCACCTTCTACGATTATAAGGCACTCGCCTTTGAGAGGTGTTTTAGCGATGCTTTCCAGTAATTCTGAAATTTTTCCACGTTGGTATTCTTCAAAGATTTTAGTCAATTCTCTAACCAAGACCACCGAGCGATCACCATAGACTTCTAGCATATTTTCTAGCGTATCTGCCACACGGTGAGGTGACTCATAGAAAATCTGAGTCTCTGGATAAGCTTTTTTCGCTTCGAAAAATTGCTTTTGCTGACCAGATTTTCGTGGTAGAAAACCATAAAAGATGTGGGGTTGTGGTGCCAAGCCGCTGGCAATCAAGGCAGAAATTCCTGCACTAGCTCCTGGAACCGTGACAACTGCGATATCTTCTTCAATGGCAGCCTTGACCAAATCATGCCCCGGGTCAGAAATACTAGGCATCCCTGCATCAGATACTTGGGCAAGATTTTGACCTTGCTTCAACAACTCAATCAAATCAGGAATTTTTTCCTTGGCATTATGCTCATGAAAACTGATTTGCTTGGTTGAGATTTCAAAATGCTTGAGTAAAAGTCCAGTATTACGAGTATCTTCTGCCGCGATCCAGTCGACCTCCTTCAAGGTCTGAATAGCGCGAAAAGTCATGTCATCTAGATTACCGATTGGCGTTGCTACTAGATAAAGCTTGCCATAGGGAGATTGTCCCTTAAAACTCTTTTGAATCTGCATACTTACTCCCTAAATAACAACTCATCACAAAACATACATTCTGCATCTTGCTCTCGACGTTGACCATAAAAGTCACGGCAAACATGAAAACCGTCCTCATAAATGCGACGGACATTTTCCCTTACATGTTTCGTTTTGGCTGGAGCAGTCTCCTCAACCTCTCCCAAACGTTCTCTCAGTTTATCATTTTCTAAACGAAGAGCTGTATTTTCCTCTACCAAACTCTTGAGATTTTTCTTGATAGCTTCGACGTCTGCCAAGGTTACCAACAATTGCTGTGAAAAGTCATCTAAAGCATCAAATAATTCTTTTTTATTCATTACAGCCCTTTCTATAATCTATCTTCACTTTAATTTTTTTGTAAAACCAGGTATTCCAAAGCGTTTTGAAAGCTAACATTGGCCCGCCACATTTTTCGAGTTTGAACGAGATTTTTCAAGATGTTCCGCGCAGAAACATTGAGAACCTCCTGGCCAGCTAATACCTCTAAAATCCTGAGCACTTGATCTTGCTTTTCTTTATCATCAGCCAAACTCGTTAATTTTGCAACTTGCAAGTAAGATTCCTTTTTTGAGGCTAAAAGCCAAGAAAAGAGGCGTTCACTTTCATCTACTAGTGTCCAAAATCCTGCTTGATGGACAAGCTTATCAGCCTCGGTCTGAGACTGACTGAATTGAGCCAATAGTTTAGCTTTATTTTTTACTAAACCAGCCTCTTCAAGCTGTGACATTAAAGTAGAGACATGCTTCTTAAATTGGAAAATCTGTGTCCGACTTCGAATCGTTGGTAACATCTGTTCCTCATCGTCAGTCAAAAAGAATATGTAGATTTCGCTCTGTGGTTCTTCAATAACCTTCAAGAGTGAATTTGCAGCATTCACATGCATTTTTTCCGCTTGTTCGATAATAAAAACCTGACGTTGATTTTCAATACCAGACTGTGAAAATTGACCGACTAATTCCCGAATACGCTCCGTCTTAATAACTTGATTCTGAGGTTTGATCATGGTCACATCAGGAAATTCTTCTTGTTCAATCAATTTACAATTCCGACATTTTTCACAAGGAAAAATACCAGTTTTCTCACTACAAAAGAGACTTTTAGACAAGAAAAGAGCCATCTCTAAACTTCCAAAATTACCTGAAAAGAGATAGGCATGATTAAGTTGCCCTTGCTCCAAAATATGAACAAAACGTTCAAATTGTAAAGGTTGACAAGCTCTTAATTGATCTTGTTTCATCTCCTTAATCCCATCCTATCAAAAAGTAGTTGCTGCGTGTTCGCAATCACTTGATCAAGTGGTAGACTAGCATCAATTTTTACAATGCGGTCTGCTTCCTTTTCCAAAAGAGATAGATAACCCTGACGAACTTTTCGATGTAGATCCAGACCTTCCATGTCCAAACGATTGATCTCCCGATTACTGTTGGCAGCAATACGTGCCAGTCCCTCTTCGACCTCAATATCAAAATAAAGAGTCAAATCAGGTTTCAGTCCATCTGTCGCAAACTCATTAAGCCAATCAATCGCTTCTATATCTAAACCACGCCCAAATCCCTGATAGGCAACTGAACTGTCAATAAAGCGGTCCATAATAACCAGTTTTCCAGCTGCAAGTGCTGGTAAGACCTTTTCCACCAAGTGTTGTCGACGACTGGCAATATAGAGGAGAAGCTCCGTCTTAGGATCCATTTCAGTATGACTAGGATCTAGAATCACTTCACGAATCTTCTCTCCAATCAAAACCCCGCCTGGTTCACGGGTGCTTAAAACTTCTATTCCCTTATCCTCTAATATAGGGATTATGGCTTCAAGAACGCTTGTTTTCCCCGCTCCCTCTGGTCCTTCAAGAGAGACTAAAAATCCTTTTGACATGTCTGACTCATTTCTATTTTTCTCTCTTCTATTCTATCAAAAAAATAGGGATTTGTGAAAAGCTTTTTTCATTTCGCTCTTTGTAATAAAAAAGAGGTTGAGTTTTAACTCTCACCTCTTATTTGCCTAATTCTTGAGTTCTTTTGTAGGCTTGGTTGACAGCGTCCATAACGGTTCCCCTAAAAGCATGTTCTTCTAGACTTGCTACACCAGCAATGGTCGAACCACCTGGGCTACAAACTTGATCTTTCAAGACTCCAGGATGTTGCTGACTTTCTAGTACCATTTGACCTGCACCAACTACTGTTTGAGCCGCCATTTTCAGAGCCATTTCTCTTGGCAATCCTGTCTGAACTCCTGCATCCGCCAATGCTTCGATAAAAAGATAGACAAAGGCAGGCCCACAACCTGCAAGCCCTGTCGCAGCATCTATTAAACCATCACTTATTTCAACTAACTGGCCAGCCTTGGATAAAAGTTGACAAAAAAGTTCATTGTCTTCTGGATTACAATTTGCAGACAAGGCATAGCTAATCACTCCTTGCCCAATAGCAACAGGAGTATTAGGCATGATGCGAATAATCCGGTGCTGACTTGGAAGAAGACTAGCGAGTTTTTCCAAGGTCAAACCAGCGGCCATGGAAATCAAAAGAAGGCTTTCTCGTTTCTCAAGAACTGGCTGATATTGAGTAAGCAGTTCAGAGAATTGAGCTGGCTTCACTCCAAGAAAAATCACATCTGCTTCTGCAAAGATTTCGTCATTGCTAGAAGCCAGACCACCGAAGTTGGTAATAAAAGCATCCACCTTGGCTTGACTACGATTGGCAAGGAGAATCTGATGACTAGTTTTTGCTTGCAAGACTACCTTAGCTAAACTAGCACCCATATTTCCCAAACCGATAAATCCAATCTTCATCTCTTACTCCCTTATCTGTCCATCACCAGTAACTACATATTTATAGCTAGTCAATTCCTTCAAGCCCATTGGACCACGCGCATGTAATTTCTGAGTAGAAATCCCCATTTCACAACCAAGACCAAATTGGCCTCCATCTGTGAAACGAGTTGAGGCATTGACATAAACCGCTGCAGAGTCTACTTGATCTGTAAAGTAAGTTGCAGCCTCAGCATTTTCAGTCACAACGGCATCCGAATGATGGGTACTGTGGGCTTCAATATGGGCAACCGCTTCTTCTAAACTGCTCACAACCTTAACAGCAAGGACATAGTCTAAAAACTCAGTGTCAAAGTCTTGGGCCTCAGCTGCTTGACCTGAAACAAACTGGCTTGCTTTGCTATCCAAGCGGAATTGAATTGGTTCCAACCCAGCTTCTTTTCGATCGGCAACCAGAACTTGCTCCAAGCGAGGAAGGAAGCTTGCTGCCTTGTCTTCATGAACAAGTAGAACCTCCATGGCATTGCAAACAGAGGGACGACTGGTTTTAGCATTGTTGATGATAGACAGAGCCTTGTCTTCGTCTGCATCCTTATCCACATAGACATGGACAATCCCAGTCCCTGTCTCGATAACAGGTACAATAGCATTTTCAACCACGGCATTGATCAAGCCAGCCCCTCCACGAGGAATAAGAAGATCTAGATAGCCCTTGGCCTTCATCATAGCATAGCTACTTTCACGGCTAGTGTCTTCCACCAGTTGAATCACATCTGGGTGAATAGTCGTTGTCTCCAAGCCCTTTTTCAAGGCTGTGACAATGGCATGGGCTGTTTGATAGGCATCCTTACCACTACGAAGAACAACCGCATTTCCACTCTTAAGAGCTAAAGCAGCTGCATCAGACGTCACATTTGGACGGCTTTCATAGATAATACCGATGACCCCCATGGCTACACGTTTCTTGGTGATGACCAGGTCGTTTTCAAGCTGACTAGTTTCTAAAACTTCACCGATTGGATCTGGTAAAGCAACTACTTCACGAATCCCAGTTGCCATAGCTTCTATACGCCCTGCATCCAAATAAAGACGATCCAGCATAACATCTGAGATTTTACCTTTGGCCGCTTCCATATCGTTAGCATTAGCTGTTAAAATCTCTTCAGTAGCTGCTAATAAGTGATCAGCCATGGCTAGCAAGGCTTGGTTTTTCACCTCTTCACTAGCTGTATTGATCGATTTTTTAACAGCCTGTACCTGTTCAAATTGTTCTTGTGTACTTACCATAGTTTACCTCAAAATTCTGTAAAGAGTAGTTGGATTTCAGGAGTAATGGAAATCCAGTCATCACGGTGGATCAAGACCCCCTTGGCTTTTTGAGATCGAAGGACATCTTTCAGCCCCGATGCACCTAGTTGTACTCTACCTTTTCCGAGTGATTTTCCAGTCTCCTTATCAAAAACCGTAACAATATCACCATAGGAAAAGTTGCTCTCAACATCTACAACACCTGATAAAAGTAGACTTTTACCATGTTGAGAGAGAGCTTCTGCAGCTCCTTTATCAACCCAAATTGCTCCCTGACTTTTGGCATAAAAGGCTAGCCATTGTTTCTGGGTACGGAGCCCCTTCTCCTGTGCAATAAAGTAAGAACCGTCCTTGGTCTTCTCTGCTGCCTCTATCATAGCATCAGCTTTCAAGGATGAACAAATATAAACAGGTACTCCTGACTCTGTCGCAATGGTCGCTGCCTTTATCTTAGTCAGCATACCTCCAGTTCCATTAGATGAACCTGCTCCGCCAGCCATATCGATAATTTCACGATTGATGGTCTCGATTCGCTCCAAGCGTTTAGCTCTTGGATCCGAGTTAGGATTACCAGTATAAAGACCGTCTACATCTGTTAAGAGAACCAAAAGATCTGCCTGCACCATTGCAGCTACCTGAGCACTGAGCGTATCATTATCTCCGACCTTAAGTTCGTCAATGACGACACTGTCATTCTCGTTGATAATAGGAATTGCACCACGATTGAGAAGGACTGATAAAACTTGATGGGCATTTTTATAACGTCGCTTATCCACAAAATCATCCTGAGTTAGCAAGATTTGCGCTGAAACAATCTGTCTTAAGAGCAAATTTGTTGTATATTCTTCCAGAAGCAATCCTTGACCAACCGCCGCTGAAGCTTGCTTATCCGCAATCTTTGTTGGTCGTTTTTTAAATCCTAAGGCTCCGAAACCTGCTGCAACAGCCCCAGAAGACACCAAAATCAGCTCATGACCTGCTTCATGTAGCATTGCAAGCTGCTGTGTAATAGCTTTTACTTTACTGCGAGATAAACTTCCATCTTTATGAGTCAAGGATGAAGTCCCTACCTTAAATACGATACGCTTGTACTTCATATTTCTCTCCAAATTTAATATTTAACCATTTTACCATGATTTTATGAAATTGTAAAAAAGGAACTCTCTCACTTTTGATTGAAAAAAAAGAACCTTGCAAAGCAAGATTCTTTTAGTGTCTGACTTAAATAATTGTTCTTCTGGGAACTAAATCG
>OCLG01000038.1_pt1 | contig 105901 bp, 74 predicted proteins | sample 1548111 | NCBI WGS metagenome assembly OCLG01 (sample SAMN05301508, study PRJEB22388) | human oral metagenome | isolation source: Infant 2 DOL 28 oral | host: Homo sapiens | place: USA: Pittsburgh, Magee-Womens Hospital of UPMC | collected 2013/2014 | reverse complement strand
CCACCGAGATCTACACTCTTTCCCTACACGACGCTCTTCCGATCTGGATGATGTGGTCCGCTTCATCGACTTCACTGAAGATGGGTACGCGCGGTCAAACCGTAAGAAGGCCAGTGTTAATCTGAGGGACGTCGACCATGCGGCGGAGCGATACGCAGAGCTGGTCGACGTGGTGCGCTATGGGGAAAAGAAGCTCCACTACATTCGCCCGGAAGACTTCTTTGAGGGCACCATTGACCCGACTAGTGGAGCTGATTGGAATCAGAGCGCTCCCATTGACATCACACCTACGTTGGAAGACTTCAAGAAGACTGTGTCCGACTATCTCGCCTGGGAAGTCTCAACTCTCTTGAAGAACATGGAATTGGAGGATGACCGCCTGGGAAAATAGATACCTCACTGCGTGCAAAGTTGGAAGGCGCACAGTGGGGGGAATTCAGAATCGGTGATCTTTTCAATATTCACCCAACCCGTGCTTACAAGCTGACAAACGGTGAGCTTTTCTCACCGGACGGTCGCGTGCCAGTGGTGACTAATTCTTCATCGAACAATGGAATAACTGGGTTCTCCACTTTACCTCCGACCGAGGTAGGACCGATGCTGACTTTTAGCGACACCACTACGGGGGATTGCATTTTTGTTCAGCCGCGCCCATTTATTGGATACCCGCATATTCAAGGGATGTACCCGGTGGAACAGCCTGACGAGTGGGATTGTGCTTCGCTTCTCTTTGTAGCTGCCCTCATGCGTAAGGCTGCACGTGGCCGCTTCAGCTACGGGAACAAGTTCACCAGAGATGCTGCTCGTGATATGCAAATTATGTTGCCGTGCAAGAGCGACAAGAGCATTGATTTTCAAGCGATGCGGTATATTATCGCCGAGCTGGAGGCTCGGCATATCGCCGAGCTGGAGGCTCGGCATATCGCCGAGCTGGAGGCTTATCTTTCTTCCGCTGGACTCTCTGATTGCACTCTTGATGAGGTCGATTATGGAGCTTTATCTGCCCTCGCTTCGGCTGACTGGGCTTCCTTCAACCTCAAGCAGCTTTTTGGTCCATCTACACGCGGTAAACGACTCAAGTCTGCGGACCGGACGGTGGGGGATTTGCCATTTGTAACAGCAGGCGAGTCTGATACGGGTGTTTCAGCCTTTATCGGCAATGATGTGCAGGTGTTCCCGGCTGGGTCATTCACCATCGACATGTTTGGTTCCGCTAAGTTCCGTAACTATAGCTACGGCGGTGACGACCATGTAGCGGTAGTGCACACAGAAAATCTCACGCGCAATGCCGCAATCTTTGTTACTGGTGCGGCACATAAGGCAGCCCACACAGGGGCATTTGATTATGGGCGGAACTTCTACGCGAAGGACGCCGACGCACTGGATATTTCTTTGCCAGTAAAGGACGGCAAACCTGACTGGGAGCTCATGGACGCCGTTATTGGCGCAACCCACAAGCTGGTGGTGCAGGGAGTAGCTGAATTCGCTGCCTGCGAGGTTGAGGCGAGTAGGCAAATTATCGGTTTGGGCGTTGAATGATTGCGGTAACATTCCTTTCGGAACAGTCCGGTGAAACCTCGATTGGTGATGCGCTCAAGCGAGGAGCAAAGCCATGAAAATCGGACACATCAGAATCTCAAAAGCTCGCCAGAGTCAATCGATTGATGCTCAGTGTGAGGCACTAATTGCCGCTACGCTAGCTGTTGCAGCAGTGTCCTGCACTCTTTAATCTGGGAGAGGTCAAATGCGTGCGAAGAATATATTTACACTAGGATTTCTTCTCACTATTGTTCCGGTGTTCTGGGTGGTTATCTCAATTGCCAGAGATTGGGAGTTCTTCGATCCAGTATCAATTCTAGGTGCAATTTTAGGAGGTCTTTTGGTCACTTTTGTAACCAGAAGGATGCTTGAGAGTGATTCAAAGTTCCCTAAGGGACCTCCTAAGGGACCTAGCGTGTAAAACATCGCTTAGAAGTTTCTAAGTGGTCAACGAGATGTGGTAGCAGTTATAAAACTGCTACCACATCTCGCTGTATATGTATCTTGGTTTGGTCTTAAATCACCTGCTCCATCAGCACCACAGAACACCTGGTCTTTGGTGAACACCGAGTTCTTCGCTTCTCCCACGTCGTCGGGTAAGACGGTGACGGAACGCTCTGCGATGCAGATGACCGCCGTCTACACCTGCGTCTGCATCCTGGCCGAAGCCGTCGCCTCGCTGCCGCTCCACCTCTACCAAGAGAAGGCGGGTACTACGGGTGGCAAGGAGCGTGCCTGCGTGCTTGGAGGGTGCTCAGGTGACCGCATTGTAATGAGAACGTCATCAGAGAAGGCGAAAACGCACCCTATGGCGTAGTATCGAAGGGTAGATATCGTTGTTCGGCGTTGATTGTTCATTCAATCTCACCGGCAACATTCGAGAGCAACCACAGAGCCACCAAACGAGCCACAGAATAGCCGGTCATAGGGACGCCACCGCTACGACGCGGTAGCTACACAGTCGCTATGACGACCACTCAAGGACACACCATGGAAAACCAGATTCCCGCCCCCTCCTTCCCGGAGCAGAACAACGCAAACTCCCCGCAGCCGGTACCTGCAGGTGTAGCACCCGGCGCTCCGCTCGGCGCAGCACCCGCTGGCCCCGCCCTGGGCGTGGCACCCGCTAACGTGCGCGACCGCGACGACAGCTACCAGCGCATCCCGGACACCTACCGGGTTCCGGCTGAGCACCGCCGCCCCTACGGTGAGACCACCGGCGACTTCCGCGGCCCCGGCTACTTCTACTCCATCGGCGCGTTCGGTGCCTCCCTGGGTGCTCTGGCGCTGACCCTCTACGCGTGGGTTCAGGTCGCGGCACTCCACGCTGAGGCAAGGACCAGGTCCGGCGATTACAGCTCCTCTGCTTATAGCTCCAGCCTGAGCCTGAGCCCCAACATCATGGTGATTGCTCTGCTGCTCGTGGGCCTAATCCCGGTAGGCGTGTCTATCTGGCTTGCCATCTACTCGGCGAAGGTGAACGCCGGTCACACCACCAAGTACACCTCGAAGATGACGACCTTCAACATTCTGGCGTACATCATCTCGGGTCTGAGCCTGCTGGGTCTGCTCGGAACCCTCACGATGCTGTCCTAAACAGGCAACGCTTGCTCTCATAGCGATAATAGCGAGGCGGCGGCTTTCCACTTACCGGAAAGCCGCCGCCTCGCTATATTGTCACCGTCACCGGGGGGGAGTGCAGACTAGGGTTGGGGTGCGAGCGCCTCCAGCACCTGCTGTTGGACCGCCGCCGTATTACTTGCCACCAGGGACACCGGATGCACATCGGCGACTGAAACGCCCGCGTGCTCGGGTAAATCGCCCTCCAGGGTGGAGGCGACGCCGCCAGCCTCACGAATCAGCGGCAGTAGCGCCGCCACCTCATAGAAAGACAGGGATGCGTCCATGACGGTGTCCACGGCACCCTCAGCGAGCATACACGCCGCCCAGAACGAACCGTACGCGCGGGAACGACCCACTGAGCCCAGAAGCTGTACAAGCTCGCCAGAGCGGTCCACAGCGCCTTCAGAGGCTGCCTTCCAGGAGGCGAGGTCGGTGTACGCGGCAGACAGCTGATCCAGCTGAGTCAGCGAAGACACCTCAAGACGAGTAGCCTGCGCCAAGGACTTACCCGTGTACGCGCCCGAACCGCGAGCAGCCCACCAGCGACGACCCAGCGCGGGTGCAGACACCACACCCACCACCGGCTCACCCTGATCCAGCAGAGCAATCAGAGTCGCCCACACCGGCACGCCGCGGCGAAAATTATCCAGCTCAGCAATCGGCGCAATCACCCACTGGCGCGATGCCTGACCGTTATAACCGGCATGCTCACCGGCAATACCGTCACGAGTACGCACACGCGACAGCTGAGCGCGCAGAAGCTCCTCAACCTCCTGAGCCACACCCGAAGCGTAATCGGCAGGTTCCTGCTCCTGCACCTGCGGTTCCGCGGGCTGCTGAGTAGCCTGCTGCCACGGAGCCAACGGCGCCGCAGCGGGTGCCGCCTCGGCGGGCTCTACTACCTCGGAAGCGGGGGAGAAGACCGGGCGGTCACGAAAACGCATGGCGCTCACACGATCGACGCTATCGGCAAGAATATGCGCAAGACGCAAATCGTCGGTGTACTGCTGGGAACGGCTCATAGTAATGCTCTTCTTCAGTATTCGGTGATGTAGTCAGCAAAAATGTGTGTGTAGTGCTGTGTGCAGTGCAGGGGAGAGAACCTAGACGAGAGCGCCCAGTTCCTTCTCCGAATCGCCCTCTTCAGGAGTCAACAGCAGCAGCTTACGCAAGGACTCCAGGCGGGCGGGACCGCTCTCACCGGCGTGACCGGTAGCAACGTACGCCTCCAGACCGCACTCGGGAGCCTGCGCCGCGTGAGTACACGCCTTCGGGCAATCCGCCGCACCCGGTGCCAGGTCCACGAACGCCTCCACGACGGTCTCCGGCGGCACATGCGCCAGACCGAAAGAACGAATACCCGGAGTGTCAATAATCCAGGTGCCCGGCTCCATCGGATCGCCATTCGCATTCACCGGACGCAACGCCAACGCCGACGAGGAGGTGTGGCGGCCACGGCCCGTCACCGCGTTCACATGACCGGTCGCACGCTCGGAGCCGGTCAGGGCATTCACCAGGGTCGACTTACCCACACCCGAATGGCCCAGAAGCACCGACACCTGACCCAGCAGCTCCTGCAGAAGCTCCTGAACCGGTGCCGACTCCAAACCGGCAGCGCCCTCCTGGCTCGGCGCCAAACCATCCGAAGACGAAGACAGCACAATCTTCAAACCGCTTGCCGCATAGTAATCCAGCAGGTTCTGCGGGTAGCGCACATCGGTCTTCGTAATGCACAGAATCGGCTCGATACCGGCATCAAACGCCGCCACCACGGCACGGTCAATGAAACCGGTACGCGGCTCCGGGTTCGCCGCAGCAACCACAATCACCAGCTGCTGAGCATTCGCCACGACCACGCGCTCCGACGGGTCGGTGTCATCGGCGCTACGGCGCAGAATCGAGGTGCGCTCGCCCAGACGCACAATGCGCGCCAGGGTATCCTTCGCACCGGAGGTGTCACCCACCAGGTCCACAAAGTCGCCGGTCACAATCGCGGTGCGGCGCAGCTCCTTAGCGCGCGCCGCAATGAGGGTACGCTCCTTCTCAGTACCCTCATCCACGACGACCGACCAGCGGCCGCGGTCCACCGTAATGACCCTGCCACGAATCGCTTCTTTGAAGGTCGGGCGGTCCTTCGTGCGGGGGCGGGAGCCCTTCTTGTTCGGGCGCACGCGCACATCCGACTCATCCCATTCGGAGAAATCGCGCACGTTCATGCGGGAAGAACCCATTTAGAAGACCTCCTGGTCGGCTGTAACGTCAGCGGTGGAAGCGGTGGAGGTGCCGGCCTGCCATTGCGCCAGCATGTCCTCCCACATTGCGGTAAATTCGGGCATGGTCTTAGCCACGGTGGCTACGTTCTGCACCACCACATTGGGGCGGCGCAGGCCAATAATCGCCGCGAAGGTTGCCATGCGGTGATCGTCGTAGGTGCGCGCCAGAACCTGCGCAGCCTCCGCGGTAGCGGGGATGGGCGCCTCAATCACCAGCGAATCGGCGGTGTCGTGGGCGGTGCCTCCCAGGCGGTTAATCTCAGCGGCGAGCGCTGCGAGGCGGTCCGTCTCATGACCGCGCAGATGCGCAATGCCGGTCAGCTCAACGCGGCCATTCACGAAAGCGCAGGCAGCCGCCATGGTCGGCGCCAGCTCACCACCGGCAGACAGATCAAAGGAGAAATCACCCTCGGGAAGATGCGCCGGACCGGTCACAGTCAGACGGCCCTCAGCGTAGCGAACCTGCGCACCCAGCGCGGGCAGAAGCTCACGCCACATATCGCCCACCTGGGTCGTACCCGCCGAAGAATCAGCCGCGGGTGCCGGCCAGTGAGGAATAGTTACCGACTCGCCGGTAACCACGGCGGCGGCAAGGAACGGACCGGCATTCGACAGGTCCGGTTCAATGGTCATCTCAAAGCCGGGGAAAGAACCGGGGTGAACCGTCCAACGGTACTCGCCGCCCTCTGTTTCGTTGCCTTGGTTCGGGTAGTGTTCCTGCACCTCGATACCCATCTGGCGTAGCGCCTCCACGGTCATCTGAATGTGCGGGATAGACGGCACCGAAGAGCCCTCGTGCACCAGCACCATGCCCTGCGGCAGGCGAGGCGCCATCAGCAGCAGAGCCGAAACGAACTGGGACGAGGTCGAAGCATCAATACGAACCACGGGCGCCTCAGAAACCCCCTCTACGCTCGCCAGACCGGGGGAGCGCAGCACGAAGGGCAGAGCGTTCTCGCCCTGCTCACAATCTACCTGCACACCCAGCTGACGCAGACCCTCCAGAACCGGACCCATCGGACGCTGACGAGCGTGCGGGTCACCGTCAAAAGCGAACTCACCCGGCAGTAGCGCCGCCAGAGCGGGCACAAAACGCATCACGGTACCCGCAAGACCGCACTCAATCGACACGGTGCGCGACTGAGCGGAATGCGCTTCCACAAAGCTCAGGGGAGTGACTTTTACATCCGGACCGAACGGCGAATCGGTCGGCACCAGCTCAATACCCGCACCCAGCTGACGCAACGCCTCAATCATCAGCGCCGAATCGCGCGAATGTAGCGGCGCACGCAAATACGAGGGGGAATCAGCCAGAGCCGCAAGCAACAGATAACGGTTCGTGAGCGACTTAGAACCCGGAATATGCACCAGAGCGTTCTTGCCAGCGGCTTCGCTGGAGGCGGGTGCCAGGGGAGCGGGCCAATCACCGGGGGAAATCTGCACTGCTGCGTCGCTCATACATCCTCTTCTGGTTCAAATCATGGGGAGGGCGCAGACTCAGAGACGCTGCGCCGGTTGATGTCTACCCCTATTCTACCGGTTGAGGGTTTGCGAGCCGCTGAGGGCTCCAGCGATGAGATAGGCAGCGCGAACCAGACAACACGAACCAGACAGCGCGAACCAATCAATACGCGTAAAGGCGGCGCACCGTTATTGGTGCACCGCCTTCACTCATCATCAGATGTCTGTACCCCCAGCGGGGCAAGAGCTTGAGGTAGCTTAGAGGTTAGCCTCGGCGCAGAACTTCTGCACATCCTGTAGCAGACGAGCCTTCAGCTGCTCGGGCGCCTGCTGAGCGCATGAAGAACGCATCTTCTCACGAATCATCAGCTCAAAGTCCTTCACATCCGCGCACTCGGGGCAGGCATCCAGATGCGCCTGAACTGTGCGCAGCTGCTCGGGGCTCAGCTCCCTATCGAGGAATTCATAGAGGCGCTTGAGGGCCGCCGAGCAGGGCTGGCCGCCGCAATCCTCCAGCGACTCAGAAGCCGCGGAGGCTTCGGGGACAGAAGAATTCTTGTCTGTGGTTGACATCGGGGTTCCTTTCACACGGAAGGCATAAAGCGTTAGGGGAGTCTAGCCCCAACCTGATGGGGGGCTAGATTACGTGTAGAAGAGCGAAGCTAAGAATCTGCAGGCACCTTGGAGCCAGAGCCCGCCGGAGGGGACTTTACGCCTTTGGTAGCCTTAGTGCCCTTGGTAGCCTTTGCCGACTGCGCCTTAGCGCTCGCCTTCGCGGCTGCTTTCGCCTCAGCCTTCGCTTCTGCCTTTGCGATGGTCGACGGGCGCAGACCGTTCTCACGCGCATAATCGAGCAGCTTCTCACGCAGAATACGGCGGCCACGATGCAGACGAGACATCACCGTGCCCAGAGGGATATCCAGAATCTCCGCAATATCCTTGTACGCGAAACCCTCCACATCGGAGTAGTACACCACCATGCGGAAATCCTCAGACAGCTCATTCAGAGCCTCACGAACCTCCGTATTCGGCAGGGCACTCAGCGCCTCCGCCTCGGCAGAACGCAGACCCACCGCATCATGTTCACCGGCCTGAGCCAGCTGCCAATCCTCCACCGTCTCACCCTGAGACTGCTGCGGCTCACGCTGACGCTTACGGTACAAATTGATGTACGTATTCGTCAGGATGCGGTACAGCCACGCCTTCAGGTTCGTACCCTCGGTGAACTGGTGGTACGAAGCAAAAGCCTTCATGTAGGTTTCCTGCACCAAGTCTTCAGCATCGGCAGAGTTGCGGCTCATCCGCAGGGCAGCAGCGTAGAGCTGATCCACATACTGCATAGCGTCCGCGGTAAAGCGTTCGCGTAGCTCGCGGGTATCCGCCGCGGTGTTGGTTTCAGCCATGTTTCTCCTCTACAGGAACGCGCCAGGCGTTCACTTCCATAACGTAGAATTCTTCTCTTTATTCCGCAGAATGCGCACAAACATCTGCGGGTAAAGCAAAACCCCGGGTCCGAATAATATCCGAAACGCCGGGGTTTTAAAGTGTATGCAAGATACCTTATGCGTTGGGGCGCTTACCGTGGTTTGCGCCGCCCTTACGACGGTCCTTGCGCTTACGACCGCGCTTGCTCATCAGAGCCTCCTTATAGTGTTCATGGATGCACGCCCCACCTTCGCGGTGCGTGCCCCCTATTACCTGCCCTAGCAGAGGCGGTCACCGAAAACCGGTGGCCCACGCTATAAGGGCAACGCCGTCTATTTTTTCATAGAAACGGCATGATTGCATCTTGGAACCGGGATATGAGCTAAAAAACACGAACTTTCTTCGCATCAGCTCACAGTCCCAGCCGGGGGAGCGGGCTCTTAGCCGTGCTCAGGAATGTTCAGCCAGTTGTACCAGCCGCGGTGCAGAACCAGCCACGCCATCAGACCGTAACCGGACTGACCCGGACGGCCGTCATTAGCGGCAAGGTCGTTGCGCCACTGCTCGTGGTGAAGCAGCGGGTTGAACGTATCCACGTACACGTGGTTACGGCGGGTCACCACATCCGCGTACGCCGCCGACAGGTCAGCGATACGGCGGTTACGCTCAGCGTCCAGGGTCGGCGGCGGACCAACAACCAGAACCTTAATGTTGTTCTGCGACGCCATGTCCACAATGTTCGCCAGGTTCAAACGCGAACGAGCGCTGGTCAGACCCAAATCAATGTCAAAGGTCGACGGAGCAATAATGAGGCGGTTATCAGCACCGGGAACGAAGCGGCGGCGCGCCTCCTCGAACCAGCGTGCGTTCAGCTGCTCGCTACCTTCATTGGGGGCGGCAAGGTTATATGCCGCAATGGATGCGGTGGTCTGCGGGGTGCGCGCCATAACGCGGCCAAACCAGCCGAGGGTACGGGGGTCGCCAACACCGGCGAGCAGGTCATCGCCGACTGCCACAATTCGAATATTGCGTTGCTCCACGGAATTCTTTCTTCAGCAGGATGCGCCCGCCGTGAGAGGCGGCAAGGCACGTGAGTAATAGTCTTTATATCTAGGATAAGCGCTTACCGGCCTCTTTTCGAACTTAATACCCTATCCGGTAAGTATCCGAGACTAAAAAACCCGTCTTCCCGCCAGAAACATCTGACGGGAAGACGGGTTTTGAAGAGCTAAATCATGAGCCGATCAGCTGTAGAAGACCTTAGCCTTCGAAGACCTGCTTGAGCAGAGCCTCAGCCTCAGCTGCGTGCAGCTTACCGGTACCGGCAGCCGGGGAAGCAGCTGCGGAGCGGGAAGCAAGACGCATACGGCGGTCGATCAGCGGCTGCAGGTTGAGAGCCATGAACGGCCACTGACCCTGGTTAGCAGGCTCGTCCTGAGCCCACACAACGTCGGTAGCGTTCGAGTACAGAGCCAGCTGCTCCTTGATCTCCTGCTCGGGCAGCGGGTACAGCTGCTCCACCGAGACAATAGCGGTCTTGGTGTCGCCGCGGCGCTCGCGCTCAGCTTCCAGATCGTAGTAGAGACGACCGGATACGAAGACCACACGCTCAACCTGAGCCGGGTTAATACCCGAACGGTCACCAATCACCGGCTGGAACGAACCCTCGGTGAAGTCCTCGATGGAGGACGCAGCAGCCTTCAGACGCAGCAACTGCTTGGGGCTGATCACCACGAGCGGCTTGTACGGACGGTGCTGAGAGTGGCGACGCAGCAGGTGGAAGTGCGAAGCCGGAGTCGAGGGGCAAGCAACAGTCATGTTGTTCTCAGCGCACAGTTGCAGGTAACGCTCAACACGAGCCGAGGAGTGGTCAGGACCCTGACCCTCGTAGCCGTGAGGAAGCAGCATAACCAGCGAGGAGCGCTGGCCCCACTTCTGCTCGGAGGAAGACACGAACTCGTCAATGATGGTCTGAGCGCCGTTCGCGAAGTCACCGAACTGAGCCTCCCACACCACGAGCGAATCGGGGCGCTCCACCGAGTAGCCGTACTCGAAGCCGAGAACGCCGTACTCAGAGAGGAAGGAGTTGTAGATGCGGAACTTACCCTGGTCCTCAGAGAGGTGCTCCAGCGGCGACCACTCTTCATCAGTGATGTGATCGTGCAGCACAGCGTGACGCTGAACGAAGGTACCGCGCTGAACGTCCTGACCGCTCATACGAACGTCGGTGCCCTCCATCAGCAGCGAACCGAAGGCGAGCAGTTCGCCCATACCCCAGTTGATGTTGCCGGTGCGGCCCATCTCAACACGCTGCTCCATGAGCTTCTTCAGCTTCTTGTGGACGGTGAAGCCCTCGGGCTCCTTACCGAACGCGTCAGCGATGTGCTGCAGAGTCTCACGGGAGATTGCAGTCTTACCGCCGTGAACGACCTCGGTGTTCTGCTGAGCAGCAGGCAGTTCCAGACCGGAAACGTGCGCGCCAGCAGGAGCCGGTGCCGAAGACTGAGTCTCGACGAAGATAGCGTCCAGCTTCGAGTGGTAGGAGTCCAGAACTTCGTCTGCCTCTTCCTGAGAGACATCACCACGACCGACCAGGTCCTGTGCGTACAGGGTACGGGTCGAGGGCAGGACGTCAATATCCTGGTACATCTTCGGCTGGGTCATCGACGGATCGTCAGCCTCGTTGTGACCGCGGCGGCGGTAGCAAATCAGGTCAATGACAACGTCGCGACCGAAGCGCTCACGGTACTCGAATGCCAGGCGTGCGGCGCGAACCACTGCGTCCGGGTCATCAGCGTTGACGTGGAAGACCGGAGCCTTAGTCATACGCGCAATGTCGGTAGCGTGGGTTGCGGTGCGGCCGTCGTTCGGCAGGGTGGTGAAGCCAATCTGGTTGTTCACCACAACGTGCACGGTGCCACCGGTGGTGTATGCCTTCAGGTCAGCCATCTGCAGGGTCTCCATGACGATGCCCTGGCCAGCGAACGCTGCGTCACCGTGAATCAGGATCGGCAGGACCGGGTGACCCTCAACGCCCTGCTCGCGGTAGACGTCCTGCTTAGCGCGGACGATACCCTCAAGCACGGTGTTTGCAGCCTCAAGGTGCGAGGGGTTAGCTGCCACGTACACCTGGGTCTGCTTACCGGAATCGGAGGTGAAGACACCCTCGGTACCGAGGTGGTACTTCACGTCACCGGAGCCACCCTCGTAGGGTGCTGCGGTGCCGGAGAACTCACGGAAAATCTGAGCGTAGGACTTACCAGCAATGTTGGTCAGTACGTTCAGGCGACCGCGGTGTGCCATACCAATGGCAACGCCCTTCAGGTCGTTGTTAGCGGCCTTGTCCAGAACAGCGTCCAGCAGCGGAATCAGGGACTCGCCGCCCTCCAGGGAGAAACGCTTCTGACCCAGGTACTTGGTCTGCAGGAAGTTCTCGAATGCCTCAGCCTCAACCAGCTTGGAGAGAACGCGCAGCTGCTCCTCGCGGGTGGGCTTAGCAACGCCGCGCTCCAGGCGCTCCTGGAACCATGCGCGAACCTCGGGGTCCTCAGAGTACATGTACTCAACGGACAGGGAGCCGGAGTATGCCTCGTGCAGGCGCTCCAGGATGGTGCGTAGCGGCAGACGCTCGGAACCGCCGAAGCCACCGGTCGGGTAGACGCGGTCCAGATCCCACAGGGTCAGGCCGTAGTTCTCCAGCTTCAGGTCCGGGTGCGAACGCATCTTGTAACCAACGGGGTTGGTTGCTGCGGTCAGGTGGCCGTGCACGCGGTACGCGTGAATCAGCTGCTGGATACGTGCAACCTTGGAAATCTCGTGAGCGTCATCGACGTGGTTGTCGCGTGCCCAACGAACCGGCTCGAAGGGAACCTTCAGGTCGCGGAAGATTGCGTCGTAGAAGTCGTCGCCGCCGAGCAGGTAGTGCTCAACCAGCTTCAGGAACTCACCGGAACCTGCACCCTGAATGACGCGGTGGTCGTAGGTGCTGGTCAGGGTGATGATCTTGGACAGACCCTGCTGGGTGATGAGCTTCTCGGACAGGCCGCGGAACTCAGCCGGGTACTCCAGCGCACCCACACCGATGATGGCTGCCTGGCCCTTGGAGAGACGGGGCACCGAGTGGACGGTACCAATACCACCGGGGTTGGTCAGCGAAACAGTGGTGCCGCGGAAGTCCTCAATGGTCAGCGCGCCGTTACGGCCACGCTTAACGATGTCGTTGTATGCATCCCAGAACTCGCGGAAGCTTAGCTGCTCAGCACCCTTGAGGTTCGGAACGACCAGGTTACGGGAACCGTCGGGGCGGGGCAGGTCAATAGCCAGACCAAAGTTCACGTGTGCGTTGTGGATTGCAACGGGCTTGCCCTTCTCGTCCACACCGTAGGTCACGTTCATCGAAGGCATCGCTGCCACTGCGCGAATTACTGCGTAACCAATGATGTGGGTGAAGGAGACCTTGCCGCCGCGGGTGCTTGCCAGGTACTTGTTGATGGCAGCACGGTTCTCAATGAGCAGCTTTGCGGGGACCGCACGAACGGTGGTTGCGGTGGGGACAGTCAGCGACTCTTCCATGGTCGTGACAACTGCCTTAGCAGGGCCGCGGAGGGGGACAATCTTGTCTTCAACAGGTTCCACAGGTTCAGCCTTCTTGGTAGCAGCGGGAGGGGTGGGGTTAGCAGGCGCAGCCGCAGGCTTCGGTGCCGCGGGGGCGGGAGTTGCTACAGGTGCGGCAGGTGCAGCCGGTGCGGCGGGTGCCGCAGCAGGAGCTGCACTAGCGGTACCGGCGCCTCCCAGCGCCTTGTCGATGGTCTCAAAAATGGGCCACCATGAAGGGTCCACGAGGTTCTTGTCCTTCTGGTAACGCTCGTACTGTTCTTCAACGAACCATTCGTTACCGGCAAATTCCTCAGGCACCAGATGTTCTGGCAGATTTGGCACGTTAAACGCCTCTTCCAATTAGTGTGAATTTATCCGTCGCGTCCGGGACTCTCCCCGGCATAGACGACCCGCGTCTTCGAGGGGCGAATCATCACGCTGAGCATGTGCGCATCGCCTAAGATGGTGGCCGTATGTGCGGGGTGTGCACCGTACAAACCTGCCTAGCGTGCCGTGAACGTCGGGGTTCATCCGCTTGCATGGCGGCACACTCATGCTCCTATGTATAAGTGTAAAGAGAAGCACGGTGAACTTTCCAGCTCATCGCGCTATATCCGCAATGCAATTTTTCACTCTTGCTGATTCGCAATGAGCCGCGTGCGCAACAAGTACTGTCTTGCACGTGTGAGCAGGCACTCTACAGCACCGGGAAGAGACGAAACCTTCGCTAAAATATGGGGTATGGATGACCCTTTGAGTAAGACTCTGACTACTAGCCAGCGCAGAATACTGCCCGCGTACTCTGCACAACACGGCACTGTAACACCCAAAAACACCACCTCCGATGCTCAGCATCTGGACAGCCTGGCTGCGGGGCTACCCCGCCAAGCCCAAGGCGCAGCACACCAGTCGATGGAGGCGGTGGCTGAGTGGATCTGATTCTCCTACTCATCGGCCTGCTCCTCATCCTGGGTACCGGCTTCTTCGTTGCCGTAGAGTTCTCACTCGTGGCGCTCGAAACCGCCACCGTGCAGCAGGCAAAGGACTCCGGCGATAAAGCCGCCGACGCCGTCCTGCGCTGCCTCAAGACACTCTCCACTCAGCTGTCCAGCTGCCAGATCGGCATCACCATCACCACGCTGCTGACCGGTTACACCCTCGACGCCGCCATCAAGGCGCTCACCACCGGCGCCATCAGCAGCCTGGGTCTGCCCACTAGCGTGACCGACATACTCACCCTGGTGCTGGCGATGCTCATCGCAACCCTGCTCTCCATGGTCGTCGGCGAACTGCTGCCCAAGGGCCTCGCTATCGCCGAACCCTACGATGTGGCCCGTCGAGTCGCCCCCGCGCAGCTCGCCTTCACCCGCGTCATGTCCCCGCTCGTGCGCATCATGAACGGCTCCGCCAACTGGATCCTCGGACGCTTCGGCATGGAAGCCAAGGAAGAACTCTCCGCGGCACGCACCCCCGAAGAGCTCTCCTCCATGGTGCGTCGCTCCGCAGAAGAAGGCACCCTCGACTCCGACGCGGCTCGCTTCGTGGACCGCACCCTGCGCTTCTCCGAGCTGACCGCCTCCGAAGTCATGACCCCGCGCGGCCAGGTCGCCATGCTCGAAGACACTGCCCCCGTTGCCGAAGTCATCAAGCTGGCACGCTCCACCGGCCACTCCCGATTCCCCCTCTATAAGGGCGACCACGACAACATCGTGGGCGTCGTGCACGTGAAGAAGGCGGTCGGTGTGCCCCCGGAGGTACGCGAAACCCTCGAAGCCGGCGCCCTCGCAGAAGACGTGCTGCAGGTCCCCGAAACCCTGCACCTGGATGCGCTGCTCACCCAGCTACGCCAGGGCGCCCTGCAGCTCGCCGTGGTCCTCGACGAATACGGCGGAACCGCCGGCATCGCAACCCTCGAAGACCTCGTCGAAGAAATCGTCGGCGAAGTCTCCGACGAACACGACCGCGGCCGCACCGAACGCCCCCTACGCTACGGCAACGGCGACTGGGTGTTCTCCGGCCTGCGCCGCCCCGATGAAATCAACGCGCTCATCCCCGGACTCGAGGTTGAGGAAAGCCCCGAATACGAAACCGTCGGCGGCTTCATGATGGAACGCCTCGGCCGCATCCCCGAAGTAGGCGACAGCGTCCCCGTACCCGGCGGCACCCTGCGCGTCGACACCCTTGAAGGCCGCCGCGTGGACCGCATCCGATTCACCCCCACGCCCGCCACTAGTGCACAGGAACAGACCGAGAAGGGAGGCAACGCATGAACGACTGGGTAGCCATCGCACTGCTCGTCATCCTGCTCGCCGGAAACGCCTTCTTCGTCGCCGGTGAATTCGCCATCATGTCCACCCGACGAGCACAAATCGAACCGCTCGCCGAAGAAGGCAACAAGCGAGCGCAGACCGTCATCTACGCGCTAGAAAACGTCTCGCTCATGCTCGCCACCTGCCAGCTGGGCATCACCATCTGCTCGCTGCTGATTCTGAACGTCTCAGAACCGGCACTGCACCACATGCTGGAGGTGCCCCTGCACCTGGTCGGCCTGCCCCACGCGATCGTGGACGTAATCGCCTTCGGTATCACCCTGATTCTGGTCACCTACTTGCACGTGATTTTCGGCGAGATGGTTCCCAAGAACGCAGCCGTGACCCTCGCCGCCCGCGGCGTGGCTCTCTGGATTGTGCCGCCCCTGGTGACCATCTCCAAGATTTTCGCCCCCGTGGTCGCCCTGCTGAACAACCTGTCCAATAAGCTGCTGGCGCTCATGAAGGTCGAAGCGAAGGACGAAGTCGCCTCCACCTTCACCCTGGGCGAGCTGCAGACCATCGTGGCAACCTCAACCGCGGAAGGCACCGTGGAAGACGACGCCGGCGTGATTGAAAGCGCCCTCGAATTCACCGAGAAGGACGTCTACGAAATCATGGTGCCCGGCGATAAGCTCGTCACCCTGCCCTTCGGCAGCACCCCCGCCGAACTGGAACGCGCTGTGGCACGCAGCGGCTACTCCCGCTTCGTCATTACCGACAGCGACGGAACCTACATGGGCTACCTGCACGTGAAGGATGCCCTCGCCATCGCCCCCGAGCGGTTCGAGGAGCCCTTCCCCTGGTACAAGCTGCGTTCCCTGGACACGCTCACCCCGACCACCGATATTGACGACGCGCTCGCCTCCATGCAGCGCAGTCGAACCCATATCGCGCAGGTTATGGATGAACAAGGCGTAACCCTCGGCGTGGTCTTCCTCGAAGACGTGCTGGAGGAGCTCGTCGGCGAAATCAACGACACCACCCAGGATGCGGTGCGTGAGCGTCTACGCCGCCAGCAGGCGCGCGAAGCCCAGTAGCCGCATGAAGCACAGTAACCGCATCGTGAGATATCCCGAATAAAACGGGAGAATCTTTGAACGCACAGTCCGCCCGGCGCCCTCGTCAAGGAGGGCGCGGGGCGGGCTGTTTTGCGGTCAAAAACGGCTTATGGGTGCTCCCAAGGGGTGGTCTCAGGCGGCGGGATGAAGCGGCAGTATAAAGTAGCGGTGGGGGAGCGCAGTAGGCTGAGCTAACTATCCCTGTTGCATAAGCTACTAACAGGGAAAAGGGTTGCCTAACAGCACCCAAATGACAACAATAAAGAGTTGTTTATACGGGTGTGCGCATGATGTAGTTAAGGAACCTACAGACTAGAACGAACCGAAAGAGAGCCCTCATGTCGCACCCGAAGATCACCCGCAAGCACTTCCTCACCGCAATGGGCTCACTCGCCGCGTCCTCCCTGCTACTGGCAGGCTGCGCAACCGAGAACAGCACCTCCTCCGGTTCGTCCTCCTCGGCTGGCTCCAACAATGGCAAGGTGAAGGTCGTCGCCTCCACCGACGTCTACGCAGACATCGCCAAGCAGGTCGGCGGCGACTACATTGAGGTCACCGCACTCATCGCCTCCACCAGCACCGACCCCCACTCCTACGAAGCCACCAGCGCCGACCGCCTCAAGGCAAAGGACGCTTCCCTGATCGTCATCAACGGCGCAGGCTACGACCTGTTCCTCGAAGACCTCGCCGGCAAGGACAACGCCTCCCAGAAGATCGTGAACGCGGTCAAGGTCAGCGGCAAGCTCACCGACGCCGAATACACCCACCTGGTCGAGGACCACCGCGGCGGCGAACACCACGAAGACGGCGGCGACCACGCCCACGCACACGAGTTCAACGAGCACCTCTGGTACGACTTCGAAACCATGAAGAAGGTCGCCCAGAAGATCGCTGAAGAGCTCGCAGGCCTCGACTCCGCACACGCTGAGACGTTCCGCACCAACGCATCCACCTTCTCCAAGGAACTGGACGCACTGGACACCACCGCCAAGGCAATCGCCGGTGAAGGTAAGAAGTACCTGTCCACCGAGCCCGTGCCGGACTACCTGATTTCCTCCACCGGCGCAGAGAACGCAACCCCCAGCGAATTCGCTGAGGCGGCAGAAGCCGGCAACGACGTCCCCGCACTCGTCCTGAAGGAAACCAAGGACATGGTCACCGAGAAGAAGGTCCAGCTACTCGCCTACAACGAGCAGACCTCCACCTCCCAGACCAACGAGGTGCTGCAGGCAGCTAAGGACGCCTCGGTGAACTACGTATCCTTCACCGAAACCCTGCCGGAAAACACCAACTACCTGGCATGGATGAAGACCAACGTCAGCAACCTCGAAAAGGCGCTCTCCTAAGTGACTGACAACAATAACGGTGCCGCCCCCGCGATTTCCATTCGCGGGGGTAGCCTCGCTTTCGGGGCCCGCACCCTCTGGAAAGATCTAACCCTCGACATTGGCGCAGGCGAATACTTCGCTGTGCTCGGACCCAACGGCTCCGGCAAGTCCACCTTCCTCAAAGTCGTTCTCGGCCTGACCGGACTCAACGCCGGAGACATCTCTGTGCTCGGCAAACCCGCACGTCTGGGCAACGCCGGCGTCGGCTACGTACCGCAGCAGAAGTCCATCCCCACCTCCACCCCGATGCGCGCCCGCGACCTCGTGGGACTTGGCGTGGACGGGCACCGCTGGGGCATCCGCCTGCACGGCCGCAAATACCGCGCCAAGGTTGACGAACTCCTCGAAGCCGTCGGCGCGACCGAATACGCAAATGTGCCGGTGGGGCTGCTCTCCGGCGGTGAGCAGCAGCGCCTGCGTATCGCCCAGGCGCTCGCGAACGACCCGAAGATTCTGCTGGCTGACGAGGCGCTACTCTCCCTGGACCTCAACCACCAGTACGCGGTGGCTGAGCTGATTCACCGGTTCAACCGTGAACGCGGCGTGGCGGTGGTGTTCGTGACCCATGAAATCAACCCCATCATTGAGCATGTGGATCGTGTGCTCTACCTGGCAAACGGTCGTTTCACTGTCGGCTCGGTGGAAGAGGTCATGACCAGTGAGACTCTCACCTCCCTGTACGGAACCCCGGTGAGCGTGCTCAAGTCTAATGGCCGTTACGTGGTGGTGGGTGAGACTCACGCCAGCGACCACTGCCATATTGAGGGCACCGACCAGAACATTCACGGTTCCCACCTGAAGTCTGGTCTCTCCGAACCGCAGCGCACTCTACACCTTCCGGGAGGAACCACACGATGACCATTCTTGCTTCCCTCCCCGCTCTGGCACCGGTTGCCGCCGCGCAGAATGATTTGCTCTCCCGTATCTTCGTTTTTGACCGCTACGGCGAGCTGCTGCAGATGCTGCAGAACTCCATTTTTGCTGGCGCTGTTCTGGGCCTTATCGGTGGTTTCGTCGGTATTTTTGTGATGATGCGCGACCATGCCTTTGCGGTGCACGGCGTCTCTGAAATGTCTTTCGCGGGTGCCGCCCTTGCCCTGTTGCTCGGCTATGACGTGGTGACCGGCTCCATGGTCGGTTCGATTGCCTCGGCTCTGCTGATTGCCTTTCTGGGCTCTAAGGCGAGCAATTCGAACTCGGTCATTGGTGCGCTCATGCCGTTCGGCTTGGGCTTGGGTATTCTCTTCCTCTCCCTGTACCAGGGCCGTAGCGCGAATAAGTTTGGTCTGCTGACCGGTCAGATCGTGTCCGTGGATGCCGACCAGCTGCACACCATGATTATTGGTGCGGTGGTTATTATTTCCCTGCTGGTGATGGTGTGGCGTCCGCTGAGCTTTGCTTCCCTGGACCCGGAGGTCGCGCGCGCTAAGGGCGTGCCGATGCGCTTCCTGTCCCTGGTGTTCATGGTGATTCTGGGTATTGCTGTGGCGCTGTCGGTGCAGGTGGTCGGTTCGCTGCTGGTGCTGGCGCTGCTGATTACTCCGGCGGCTGCGGCGATGCAGGTAACGGCATCTCCGGTACGCACCCTGATTCTGTCGGTGCTGTTTGCGGAGGCGTCTATTGTGGGCGGTATTCTGCTGGCTCTTGCCGGTTCGCTGCCGATTAGCCCCTACGTGACCAGTATTTCCTTCCTGATTTACGTGGTGTGCCGTGTGATTGGTGGCGTGAAGCGCCGCCATAGCGCGTCGGGCCGCCAGCTGGCTGAGAAGGCATAAGACCTATAGAAAGAGCCCCACCTCGGGAATGAGGTGGGGCTCTTTCGTTGTCGTGCTGTGTTAGCGCTACGGGTCATGTACCCGGTGCGCAATGCGGGCTCAACCTGTGTGGCGTTGTGTTGCCTTGTCCTGATGCCCTGTGTGTCGTGCTGTAGCGGCGTCGAAAATCTTTGAAGGCGCCGTATCCTTCGTTGAGAAGGTTTTCCCCGGTGGGGGAGAGCTCCTCAGAATGAGGGGCTTAGAGGTTGCGGCTTAGCCTGCAACGTTAGCGTGCAGCGCCGCCCTGCGATTCTTCCTCGCGACGTGCCAAAGTGCAGTCCGGGCAGTAACCGGTCACTTCAACCACGTGCTCCAGCTCCGAGAAGCCGTGCTGCTTACCCATAGCCAGTGCCCAGTCCTCGAGGGCGGGTGCTTCCAGCTCAATGGCGGTGCCGCATCGGCGGCAGAGCAGGTGGTGGTGGTGATCTTTCACCCGGCAGTGGCGGTACAGGGTCTCACCCTCAACGCCCTTGACCGAGTCGAGCTCACCGGCGTTAGCCAGCGACTGCAGCACGCGGTAGGTGGTTGCGAGAGAGACCTGTTCCTTGCGGTTCGCGAGGGTCAGGTGCAGATCCTGTGCTGAGATGAAATCGCCGAGCTCTTCCATGGTCGCCTTGATGATGCGACGCTGGCGGGTATTTCGGGCTTCGGCGGGCTTCGTAATTCTCCGTACGGGAATATGAGTGTCCATTGCTGAACCTTTCGGGACGGAAATTCGCCTCATTGTGTGGTTGATCTTGTCTTACGACTTTACACCAGAGGCGTTCAAAAGGTGGTTGATTTGCGCTTTATCTCAAAAATTGAAGTCATCAACAGGCACGAATGAGGGTTAACGGTAGACTAAAACTATGAAAATGACGAAGTACACCCACTCATGTATCCGCCTTGAGAATGAGGGGCGCACCCTCGTTCTTGACCCCGGCAACTTTGCTGCAGAAGGCGAACACGCCACCGCGCTGGAAGGCGCCGATTACCTGTTCGTGACTCACGCGCATCCGGACCATTTTGATGGCCCGTCGGTGCTGCCGCTGATTGCTCAGCGTGCCGAGTCGCAGAACCCGTTGAAGATTTGGGTTCCCGAGGCTGTTGCCCAGGTCATCAAGGAGGCTGTGCCTGCTGCCGAGGTTACCGTTGTTTCCTCTGATTCTGAGTTCAGCATCCCCGGTTTTGAGGTGAAGACCTACGGCGGTCAGCACGCCCTGATTCACCCGCTGATTCAGACCATCGCTAACGTTGGTTACCTGATTAACGGTGCCGTGTACCACCCGGGTGACTCGCTGGTGGTTCCTCACCGCGTGCGTGCAAATACCGTCCTGGTGCCGATTCACGCCCCCTGGTCGAAGGTTCAGGAAGTCATCGATTTTGTGATTGCGACCGGCGCGCAGCGTGTGGTTCCGATTCACAACGGCATGATTAATCAGAATGGCACCGGCATTATTGAAGGCCTGGTGACGAACTTCGGTGCGAAGTACGGCACTGAGCTGAAGCACCTGAACCCCGGTGAGAGCATTGAGGTTGAGGCGTAAGCCTGACCACTGAGCTTCAAACGTGCCGGTGACGGCGCATGAAGGAGATTATTGTGAGCACGATTTTTACCAAGATTATTGAGGGTGAGATTCCCGGCCGCTTCGTCTGGAAGGACGAGCACTGCGTCGCCTTCCTGGACATCATGCCCCTGTCGGAAGGTCACCTGCTGCTCGTTCCCCGCGCAGAGATTGACCGTTGGCCCGACCTGCCGGCTGAGCTGGCGGCGCACCTGTTCGCTGTGGCGCACAAGATTTCTGGTGCCCTGGATCAGGCGTTTGATAAGGACCGTGTGGCTCTGATGATTGCGGGCTTCGACGTTCCGCACACCCACATCCACCTGTTCCCGGCTGACGGCATGGCTGACTACGATCCCGCTAACGCGAAGAAGGATGCTACCGCCGAAGAGCTGGATGCGGCTGCTGAGAAGGTGCGTGCTGCCCTGCGCGAGCGCGGCCACGGCGAGTTCGTGCCGGAGGCATAAGCGCCCTTTACAGCGTGTATAAACACGACAGCGCGTATAAACACGAAGGAGCCGCCCTCTACAGATTTGTAGAGGGCGGCTCCTTCGTTGCTATATCCCGTTGCCATATCCCGGTGGGAAAGAAGCTTAGTGCTTTTCAGCCTTGGAGATCTGCTCAGCCAGGTCCTCGGGGGAGAGGTTAGCGGAGGAGAACTCGGGGGTCAGCGGCAGGTGCAGCTGCAGGCCGGTACCGGGGCAAATCTCGACCTTTGCCGAGCGCAGCTTGAAGTCGACCACGTGGCCGCCCTGAACGCGCTCATCATCGATAAAGTGGGCGTGGCAGCCGGGCACCGAGATGCCCTGCTCGTAGATCGGGGTGCGGAAGCCAACAATCGTGCCGGTTACGTTATCGAACTGGACAATGTCCTCATTCTCGGTGGCCGCAACCATCTTCGGGTAGGGCTTCTCCTGCTTGATGACGGTGCGGGTGCGGACCCATTCGAACTCGCCGTAAATCTTGATGGCGTACATGTAGTTCTTGGAGACGGTGAAGTCATCCAGAATCTGCGAGGCAGACTTACGGAGTAGGTTATGCGGTAGTTCGCGCTTAATCATGGGCACGAAGTTGGTGACCACGGCGTAGGGGGTCTGCTGGCGCAGGTCGGGCAGGGATACGGAGCCGTCGTGGCGCACCTGGTAGCAGACGCCGTCGAGGACGACCATTTCGCCGTCGAGGCCGTTGAAGGTACCCACACCGAAGTTGCCGTGGCTCAGAAGCTCACCGATGGTCATCTCGCCATCGTAGATGCCGTCCAGCAGCTGGGACATGAGGCCGGTCTGAAAAACTTCGTTACGGAAAACAGTTTCACCGTTTAGGATGGTCGGCTGATATGCCATGAGATTTCTCCTCGTTACAGTGGATGCGGCGTCAGACGGGTCGGTCGGTCATCGGCGATACTCGCCCTAGCTGATGCTAAAAAGGGGAAGGGTGGCGGGGAGAACACGGCGTTGTGATGTCGTTTCTCGCGGAATTCGTAGGTGCCGCCGGCCGGGCGCACGCACTTTCATTGTACGCCCGTGCAGGAAGAACCCCGGGACTAGCGGGTACAACATCTTATGATGTGGCCTCTAGAGTGCTGAAAGCAGTCAACTGCACAAGGGCATAAAAATAGACTGGCATTCCCTCCGGTTGCACGACAAAAAGGGAGGGAACGCCAGCACCAACAGCTTAGCCCTTAGAGCCGCTCTAAGCGCAACTAAGATACACGAGGCTCAACGAAGCAGAAAAATATTGGACACGTACTGTCGCCAAAAGTGCTACAGCAAGATAGAAATCCGTAGAGATATGCCCGAGCACACAACAACGACCCATACGTTCCCAGAGGAACATATAGGCCGTTGCCTGTTCTCCAGAACGCACCCCCTACAAGGGGCACCGTTCAGGAAGAAAGATTAGACGCCGTAGTACAGCTGGTACTCAAGCGGGTGCGGAACCAGCGAGAGCGGCTCCAGCTCGTTCTTACGCTTGTAGTCAATCCAAGCCTGAATCAGGTCCTCGGTGAAGACGCCGCCCTCGAGCAGGAAGTCGTGGTCAGCCTCCAGAGCCGCCAGAGCTTCCTCCAGGTTAGCCGGAGCCTTCTTGATGTCCTTAGCCTCTTCAGCGGGCAGCTCGTACAGGTCCTTATCGATCGGTGCCGGCGGCTCAATGCGGTTACGGATACCGTCCAGACCAGCCATCAGCTGAGCAGCAAACGCGAAGTAGGGGTTAGCGGAGGGGTCCGGTGCACGGAACTCCAGACGCTTAGCCTTCGGGTTGGTGCCGGTAATCGGGATGCGGATACCGGCGGAACGGTTACCCTGCGAGTACACCATGTTGATGGGAGCCTCGTAGCCGGGAACCAGACGCTTGTAAGAGTTCACGGTCGGGTTGGTGAACGCCAGAACAGCGGAGGAGTGCTCAATCAGACCGCCAATGTACCAGCGTGCGGTGTCAGAGAGGTTAGCGTAGCCGCGCTCGTCGTAGAAGAGGGGCTCGCCGTCCTGCCACAGCGACTGGTGGCAGTGCATACCGGAGCCGTTGTCACCGAACACGGGCTTGGGCATGAAGGTCACGGACTTGCCCCATGCGTCTGCGGTGCCCTTGATGACGTACTTGAACTTCAGCAGGTCGTCAGCAGCCTTGGTGAGGGTGTCGAACTTGTAGTTGATTTCTGCCTGGCCGGCTGCGCCCACCTCGTGGTGGCTACGCTCAACCTCAAGGCCGACCTCGTCCATTGCTACGCACATTGCGTCACGCAGGTCAGCCTGCTTGTCGACGGGGGAGACGGGGAAGTAGCCGCCCTTGACGGGGGTCTTGTTGCCCAGGTTGCCGCCCTCTTCCTTGCGGCCGGTGTTCCAGGGAGCCTCATCGGAGTCAATCTTGTAGAACACGGAGTTCGGCTCGACCTGGTAGCGGACATCCTCGAAGACGAAGAATTCAGCCTCGGATGCGAAGAACGCGGTGTCTGCAATGCCGGTGGACTGCAGGTACGCCTCGGCGCGCTCAGCGACGCCGCGGGGGTCACGGTGGTAGGGCTCGCCGGTGCGGGGGTTCACGATGGAGCAGATGATGACCAGGGTCTTCTCAATGCGGAAGGGGTCAACGTACGCAGACTGAACGTCGGGAATCAGCTGCATGTCGGACTCTGCAATGCCCTGGAAGCCGCGAATGGAGGAGCCATCAAAAAGCTGGCCGTTGACGAAGAAATCGTCATCAATCGCCTTAGCGGGCAGGTTGAAGTGCTGCTGCACACCGGGCATGTCGGTGAATCGGATATCAACGAAGACTACTTCTTCGTTCTTGATAAAGTCGAGAACTTCCTGGGGGCTGGTAAACATGAGGACTGCTCCTTGTTCGACTGACGGTGCAGGAGGGTATCTTCCCTCATCACATTCAGTCTTTGGTTTAGTTTTTGGCCGCGGGCAAAACCCTGTGACATATCAAGCATAGTGGTTATTTTTTGCGCGTGCGTGACTATCGTGTTTCGGTAATGTTACAAATCCTGGAAAGGAGTTACATCTTGGTTGCCTCACGACACGCAGTGCAGATGCTAACGCCCTCAGTAGAGTCAGTAGCAAAGCCAGTAGCAATGCCCTCAGCAACGCAATAACCGGGTATAACAAAAGGCTCCGACCCTCCCCACACGGGAAGAGCCGGAGCCTTCAAAACCTTATATCAGCGTCTCGCTTAGCGGCCGCGCATCGCACGACGGTCGGGGCGTGCACGCATCGGGTCAACACCCTTCGGCAGACCATTCATCGGGTTACGCATAGTGTTCAGAGTGCTCAGGCGACCAGAAACAACCTGCATCTCCTGCTGAGTCAGAGCCTTCGGAAGCTTGTTCATAGTCTTCACAACGTCCTTGAGCTCAACCTGACCCTCATCGTGACCGGTCTCAATCACATGAACCGGCACACCGGGAGCCACACGGTTCAGGTGCTTCTTCTCAGTGTTCACCAGCGAGTTCACGCGGCTGTGAGGGCCCTCGGTCACCAGCACAATACCGGGACGGCCCAGCGCACGGAACACCAGATCCTGGTTGCGGTTTGCAGCAACGGGCTGCTCCTCAACAATCCAACCGCGGCGCACCGAGTTCATCGCCGCACCACTACGACCGGGCTGGTTCTCAATCTGAGCAAAAGCCGCAGTCTGCGCGCGGCGACCCAGCAGAAGCATCGCCACAATAGCGGCAACGCCCAGACCCAGAATCAGGAAAGTAATCCAGTTACCCAGGGCAATACCGATGAGGAGGAAAACCAAAAGGGTACCCAGAGCCGACAGACTCAGAATCCAACCGATATTCGGGTCGGACTTCTTGGTCATCTGGTAGACCTGCTTCATCTGGGCGAAAGTGCCCGGAGTGCGTTCCTTCTTCTTTTTCTTCTCTTCGCGCTTATCTGCCACGATTCTTCCTCGGCTGGTTCTTCCGCGGCCCCGAGAAGCGCCTCAAACGCTCACGGAACCATAGTGACGTAACGATGCAGTGTATGCCTGCAATTTTTCTAGTTTACCCTACCCGCACAAGGGGCGGGGCATAAGGGGAGGCTCCCCGAACACCGGACGAACACCGGGTTCGAGGAGCCTCAACGCTCTCAGAAAGATTCTGAAAAGGCTTAGTAGCCCGCAGCCACCAGGGAGGAGGCTTCCTGCAGAGCTGCACCCTCACCCTCAATGTGGGCAAGGTTCTCAGGGATCGGGTAGCCGTTCTTGCGCATTGCACGAGCCCACAGGCGACCTGCACGGTACGAAGAACGAACCATCGGGCCCGCCATAACGCCAGCGAAACCAATCTCCTCAGCCATGTTCGCGAAATCCACGAACTGCTGCGGCTTCACCCAACGCTCAATCGGGTGGAAGAGCGGGCCGGGGCGCAGGTACTGGGTGAGGGTAATGATGTCACAACCAGCATCGTGCAGATCGCACAGCGCCTCGTAAATCTCGTCATCGGTCTCGCCCATACCCAGAATCAGGTTGGACTTGGTGACCATGCCGCCTTCCTTAGCCTGGGTAATAACATCCAGGGAACGCTCGTAACGGAACGCCGGGCGAATCTGACGGAAGATACGGGGGACGGTCTCCAGGTTGTGCGCGAACACCTCAGGCTTAGCGTCAATCACCTTCTGAACATGCTCGGGAACACCCTTGAAATCGGGGACGAGCATCTCAACGCCGGTGTTCGGGCACATCTTGTGAATCTGACGGGTAGTCTCTGCGTACAGCCACGCACCGCCGTCTTCCAGATCGTCACGAGCAACACCGGTCACGGTTGCGTAACGCAGACCCATGACCTTCACATTCTTAGCAACCTTGAACGGCTCAGCGTAGTCAACAGCAACAGGCTTGCCGGTCGCAATATTGCAGAAGTCGCAACGGCGAGTGCACTCGGAACCACCAATCAGGTAGGTTGCCTCACGGTCTTCCCAGCACTCGTAAATATTGGGGCAGCCAGCCTCTTCACACACGGTGTGCAGGCCCTGACCGCGAGCCAGCTCGCGCATCTCGTTGTATTCGGGGCCAACAATAGCCTTGGTCTTAATCCAGTGAGGCTTCTTCTCAATGGGAACCTCAGCGTTGCGGGCCTCCACACGCAGTAGCTTGCGTCCTTCAGGTGCGGTGCTCAAAAGTCTTCTCCTTGGTCTAGATGTGCCCTCTGTGCAGGTGGGCCATCTTCTATTTTACGCCCGCTCAGGCGTAGGTGAAACTGGTTTTCGTATATGACGAACAAAGCCGGACGCGTTACGTGTACGACCCGTTCGATGCTTCTTGACTGCGTCTAACCCTGCGTTTAGTCCTGCGCCGCAATGGGCTCGAAAGACTCTGCCAGGCGGTCCTGGTACTTCAGAAGCTCTGCCTCCAGCGGCTCCAAAATATCGGCGGGGGTGACGGTGCGGCCCAGCTGCTCCGAAATAGTGGTAACACCCGCATCGCTAATGCCGCAGGGAATGAACTGCTGGAAAGGTGCGGTGTCGTTGCAGCAGTTGATTGCGAAGCCGTGCATGGTGGTGTTACGCGAAACGCGCATGCCCAGTGCCGCGATCTTCTTGTCCTGGGTGATGCCGTCGCCCAGGATCCACACGCCGCTACGGCCCTCAACGCGCTCACCCTTAATGCCCAGACCAGCCAGGACGTTAATGATGATTTCCTCGACGATGCGCACATACGCCACCACGTCAATGGGCTCGGGCAGGCGCAGAATCGGGTAGCCGGTCAGCTGACCGGGGCCGTGCCAGGTCAGCTTGCCGCCGCGGTCAATCTTGACGACAGGGGTGGACTTGTCTGCGGGGTACTCGTGGTCTTCGGTGCGTTTACCGGCAGTAATCACTGCCTCGTGCTCAAGTAGAAGAATCGTATTCTGGCGGGTGCGGTTAGCCACCTCATCGTGGATGCGGTACTGCTTGTCCAGGCACTCAACATAGTTCACATAGTTCGGGGCGAAGCCCACGCGTTCAATCGTCACAGACATACTTTCTACCTTAGTACTGCTGGTGGAGGGAAGAAAATTAGGGCGCCCTGAATCACGTGATGAGCGAACACGTCGGAATGTTACGTGAGGGTGTGCTCAAGGGGAGGAACGGTGAATAAGCAGATAAATACCTGAATTAACCTTTGGGGTCCTTTGGAGCATTTGAACTATTTTAGAGTGCTTAAAGATATTGTTTGATGTAATTTGATAACATGATGGTATGAGAAGTAAAGAAGCACACGTTCTGGAAAGCATCGCCAACCCGGCTCTGCCCACCCTGCAGATTGTTGAGTACCGGGGTGGAACAACCGCAAGTACACCCACCGAGAGCGCACCCGCCGTACGTTCCGTGCCCTCCGCGCACCCCGAACGCTACACCCTGCGCACCATTTCTCACCCCGCCCCGCCAGCTCCCTCCGCCCAGCTGGCTCCCGCCGCGCCCACTCTGCGCGCGGCAGCCAACGGGTACGGATTCGAGGAAAACACGGATGTATCCGCTCAGCGGCACGCCCAGACCCCGCAGGTAGCCGCCGCCCTGCGTAACGCGCCCGGACTCGCCAAGCTCCACGCCGTTACTAGTGAGAGCGCCGATAGCGCCGATCAGCTGTGCCTCTGGTACGAGCCCCTCGACGCGGGCACCCTCGACAAGCTCCTGAGTGCTCGCACCCTGACACCCGCCGAGCTCATGACCCTGGCACGAACCCTGCACCGGGCGCTCGGTAGCCTTAAAAAGGCAGGGGAGGGGCGCGCCGAGCTGAGTGCCGAATATATTGCTCTGAGCGCCGCCGGAGTGCCCAAACTCCTTCTGCCCGACGCTGTCTATTGTGAGACGGACTCTCTAGACACGGATCAGCTCACTGCCGCTCGGGGTAACTACGCACGCTCCACAGCGGCCCTGCTCTGGCAAGCCGCCTGCGGGCACGCGCCGGAACCCTCCACCGCCCGCGTACCCCTCTCACTGCGAATGGATTCACAGCGCATGGGAGCGGTCGGTACTGCAACCGATGGGGCACCCAGCAGCGAATGGATTGAGCGCCTCGGCAGAGCCCTCGAATACCTGCTGAACGCACCCGCTCGGGAGGCGGCGCTCGCAGGGCTCAGCTCCGTGGTCGCCCTGGCGGAGGAGGTGCCGCCTCGCCCGCTCAACGTCTACCTGAGCTGTTCAGAACGAGCCCGCGCCCTCATTCCCGCAGCTGTGGAGCCCGCGCCGGTACAGAAGCTCTCAAAGGCGCAGAAGGCGCAACGCTACCTGGCAGAGCATCTGCCTCGCGTGAAGAAGCCGGGCGTGAAGAAATCGGGGCGCGCAGCTACCGCAGGTTCTAAGCCGTTGAGCCCCACTGTGAGCCCCACGGCAAGCTTCGCAAAGACTGCGCCGCCCGCTCTAAAGAACGCAGATGCGACGGGCACATCCCGCCTGACGGTGCTACGCGGTGCTTTCGCCCGCCCCTCCGCGCGCCTGGGACTGGCTGCACGCCTGGGACTCGCCGCGCTCGCACTGGGGGCTATCGCGCTGCCTCTCGGGTGCACCCTCTACGGGCAGAACGCCCCGGCAACGGCGCAGCCCGTATCCGCTCAATCCGTGAACACTGCGGGGGAGCAGGAGCCCGGCGGCACGGAAATACCGGATCAGAGCACACAGGATCAGAGCGCGCAGGGCGATCAGATTCTACGTGCCCTGATCGACCAGCGAAACCAAGAACGCCGTGCCCGAGGCGGCGCAGAGCTCACCGTCGACACTGCCGAAGAACTCAGCCGCGACAGCGAGAACATCCGCGTTATGGCGGTAGTCTCCGCGCCCGGCTACCGCGCAGATAAAACCGAGCGGGAAGCCCGCAAACTCAGCGAAGAAAACGGCGTCACCCGCCAGAAAGTCATTTTCGACCTGCACCGCGGGGAGAAAGGCTGGGAGATAGCCCGCGCCGAACCCGTCCCGGCATAGCTGACGCCACGTAACTAACACCGCGTAACTGACACCGTAGAAACGCGGACACAACAAAAGGCGGCGGCCCCACCCACCGAAGTGGATGGAACCGCCGCCTTTCGCTCGCTGTTCGGGAAAACCCGGAGAGCTACACTCGGTTACCCATCAGGGCACCGCCACAAGGAAACTTCCTTGAATCTATGCAGGTCTTAGAGGCCCAGCTCAGACTCGAAGTTTGCCTCCTCCAGGCGGGTCTTGAGGGTGTGCAGGAAGCGACCAGCGTCCGCACCGTCGACCACGCGGTGATCGTAGGTGAGGGACAGGTAGCACATGGAGCGGATAGCGATAACGTCGTTACCGTCAACATCCTTAACAACCATGGGGCGCTTCACGATGGAACCGGTACCGAGGATTGCAACGTTCGGCTGGTTGATGATCGGGGTGTCGAACAGTGCACCGAAGGAACCAATGTTGGTGATGGTGAAGGTCGAACCCGACAGCTCCTCGGGGGAGATGTCGCCGGTACGTGCACGGCCACCCAGGTCGCCAATAGCCTTTGCCAGGCCAGCAATGCCCAGGTCAGAAGCGTTCTTGATGACGGGAACCAGCAGACCCTTGGGGGTGTCCACAGCAATAGCGATGTTCTCGGAGCCGTGGTAAGTGATCTGCTTGTAGTCTTCGGTCATGGAAGCGTTCAGAGCGGGGTGCTGCTGCAGAGCCTCAGCGGATGCCTGGACGAAGAAGGGCAGGAAGGTCAGCTTAGCGCCCTCACGAGCAGCGAAGCCGTCCTTAGCCTTTGCACGCAGCTGAACGATGCGGGTCACGTCAACCTCGGTGACCTGGGTCAGCTGGGTGGAGATATCCAGGGACTCACGCATACGCTTTGCAATAACCTGGCGGATACGTGCGGTCTTCTCGACGGTGCCACGCTTGGGGGAAACCTCGAAGGTGTGCGGTGCCTTTGCGGAACCAGCAGCCGGAGCAGCAGCTGCAGCGGGTGCAGCAACGGCGGGAGCAGCGGAACCCTTAGCAGCGATAGCAGCCTGAACATCCTGCTTGCGGATGCGGCCACCAACACCGGTGCCCTTGACGGTGGACAGGTCGATGCCGTTGTCCTTAGCGAGCTTACGGACCAGCGGGGTCACGTATGCTTCGCCCTCAGCAGCTGCCGGAGCGGCAGGTGCAGCGGGAGCTGCAGGAGCTGCGGGAGCAGCAGCGGGTGCAGCGGGTGCAGCAGGAGCCTCAGCAACCGGAGCGGGTGCAGCGGGAGCAGCTGCAGCAGCAGCGTCGCCGATGATAGCCAGAACCTGGCCAACCTCTGCGTCCTCATCCTCGGGGATGCGGATCTCGAGCAGGGTACCTGCTACGGGGGAGGGAACCTCGGTGTCAACCTTGTCGGTGGAAACCTCAACCAGGGGCTCGTCAACCTCAACCTGCTCGCCAACTTCCTTCAGCCAGCGGGTAACGGTGCCCTCGGTGACGGACTCGCCCAGTGCGGGCAGTACGACCTCAATGCCTGCAGCAGCAGCTGCAGGAGCAGCCGGAGCAGCGGCGGGTGCTGCGGGAGCAGCAGGAGCCTCAGCAACCGGAGCGGGAGCTGCGGGAGCCTCAGCAGCTGCGGGAGCAGCCGGAGCAGCAGCGCCGGAACCGTCGCCAATGATAGCCAGAGCAGCGCCGACCTCGACGTCCTCGTCCTCGGGGACGAGAATCTGCTCAACAACGCCTGCTACGGGGGAGGGAACCTCGGTGTCAACCTTGTCGGTGGAAACCTCAACCAGGGGTGCGTCAACCTCAATGGTGTCGCCGACCTCAACGAGCCAGCGGGTAACGGTACCCTCGGTCACGGACTCGCCCAGTGCGGGCAGTACTACGGTGTGGGACATAATCTTTCCCGTTCTCCTTGTGAATGCTTGAACTAGAAAAATGTGAGCGGCGACCCGGATGCGCGCCGCATGTGTCAAAGCACGTCGACGCGCATCCGGATAGGGGCGTTGTTCAGCGGATACGCCCGGCAACCGCTAACGACCAACGGTCGTCAATACTAAGCTGACGCACTAACGCCAGTCAGCAAAATTTATGCGCTGTGCAGCGGGGTGCCGTTCAGGACCATTGCAGCCTCACCCAGGGACTCGTTCTGAGTCGGGTGTGCGTGGATGAACTTAGCGACGTCCTCGGGGAATGCTTCCCAAGCAACCCACATCTGAGCCTCACCAATCTGCTCACCCATGCGCTTACCAATAGCGTGAACGCCAACGATGGGGCCGTCCTTCTGGCGGACAACCTTCACGATACCGGTAGCACCGAGGATAGCGGACTTACCGTTACCAGCCAGGTTGTACTCAGCGGTCTCAACGTTCTCAGCGCCGAACTTCTCCTTAGCCTTGGGCTCGGAGTAACCAACGGAAGCGATCTCCGGGTCACAGAAGGTGACCTTGGGGATGTTCACGTCTTCAACGATGGAGGGGTTCAGGCCAGCGATTTCCTCAGCAACGAAGATACCCTGCTGGTAACCGCGGTGAGCCAGCTGAACGCCGGGGACGATGTCGCCAACAGCGTAGATGTTGCCAACGCCGGTGTGCAGGCGCTCGTTAGCCAGGACGAAGCCGCGATCCATGGGGATGCCCTGCTCCTCGTAGCCCATGTTTGCGGTGTTCGGGCCACGACCAACAGCGACCAGAACGATCTCTGCCTCGAAGACCTTGCCGTCAGCCAGGGTGACCTTAGCACCGTTAGCGTCCTGCTCAACCTTCTCGAAGAGGGTGCCGGTGTTGAACTTGATGCCGCGCTTCTTGAACGCACGCTCCAGAACCTTGATGATTGCCGGGTCCTCGTTGGGAACCAGGTTCGGCAGGCCCTCGATGATGGTGACGTCAACGCCCATAGCGTTCCACATGGATGCGAACTCGCAACCAATCACGCCGCCGCCGAGCACGATAGCGCTCTTGGGCAGGTAGTCCATCTCCAGTGCCTCAGTGGAGGTCAGCACGCGACCCTCAATGGGCAGACCGAAGGTCTTGGAGACCGAGCCGGATGCCAGGATAATGTTCTTACCCTTGTACTCAACACCACCGACGGTGATGGTGTCCTGAGCGGTCAGCTTACCCTCGCCGGGGATAACCTCTACGCCCTTCATCTTCAGCAGGCCTGCAAGACCCTTGAACTTACCGGAGACGATGTTGTCCTTGTAATCGCGAACCTTGCCCATCTCGATGGACTGCAGTACAGCGTTAACGCCAACCTTGGACGCCTCGCGTGCATCTTCAGCCAGCTCAGCAGCGTGCAGGTACGCCTTGGTGGGGATACAGCCGGTGTGCAGGCAGGTGCCGCCGACCTTTTCCTTCTCGATCAGGCCGACGGTGAAGCCTAGCTGGCGTGCGCGAATAGCTGCAGAGTAGCCAGCGGAACCGCCGCCGAGGATGAGGATGTCGAATTCTTGAGCCACGATATTGCTCCCTTGCATAGTTGTGGGGGCTAAAGACCCCTGCAATGAGTTCTTTACCAATTTATTGGTAGGTTCCCCAGCATGCGCGAAAGGCCCGCGACTTACAAAAAATCGCGCGCCCCTCCGCGTACGCAGAAAAACACTTAATACAACAATACCCCCGTTGAAGGTCGTTTAAGTTCACTCAGGGCGGTTTTAGCCGATTAATCGCCCAAACACCCCAAATTTTTCACCACGCAAGAAAAGCGGCGCGTCATAGAACAGTGCGATGACAGGAGCACCACAGCGGTCGCACAGAACGTGTCCGAGAACAGACGCAGAGGAGGGCTCCCCGGTAGAAATACCGGAAAGCCCTCCTCCGATCAGCTCTATGCTGTGCGGCTCGCACCAGATAAGGGGCACCAATTAGGATGCGCCAATTAGGGCGCGCGCCCAGCCAATCAGACTACTTAGCGTAGGACTCGATGAAGTTCACCAGGGTAGCGGTACCGAAACCGGTGCCTTCCTTCGGAGTGAAGCCGTACGGGGACTCCTCATTGAACGCGGGGCCCGCAATATCCAGGTGAGCCCAGGGGATGCCCTCGCCCACGAACTCCTTCAGGAACAGGCCCGCAGTCAGCGCGCCACCGTAGCGGGAACCAATGTTCTTGATGTCAGCAACGGGGGACTCCAGGCTCTTACGCAGGTAGGACTCCAGCGGCATCGGCCAGTAAGCCTCACCCGCAGCTGCACCGGCTGCAATCACGCGGTCGCGAATCTCCTCGTCACCGAGCAGAGCCGCAGTGCGCAGACCCAGAGCAGCCATAGCGGCACCGGTCAGGGTAGCGATGTCCAGGATGACGTCCGGGTTCGACTCGGAAGCCAGGGCGATACCATCAGCCATGACCAGGCGGCCCTCAGCGTCAGTGTTCAGCACCTCAACGGTACGGCCATCACGCATGGTGATGATGTCCTCCGGGCGCAGTGCGTGACCGCCGGGCATGTTCTCAGCCAGGCACAGGTAGCCGGTGACAGCAACCGGAACATCCAGCTCAGCAGAAGCAACCACAGCGCTCAGAACCGATGCCGCACCAGCCATATCGCACTTCATGGTCATCATCGAAGCGGCAGGCTTCAGCGAGTTACCACCGGTATCGAAGGTGATACCCTTACCAACCAGAGCAACGTGAGCCTTCGGGTTCTCCGGGGTGTACTTCACAACGGCAAGAACCGGCTTGCGGGGCGAACCCTGACCAACACCGGAAATGCCGCCGAAGCCCTCCTCTGCCAGGCGGTCGTGGTGGAACAGTTCAATCTCAATGTTCGAGTAATCCTCAGCGACCTCAGCAGCGAACTCAGCGAAAGTCTCCGGGTACAGGTGCGACGGGGGCAGGTTCACCAGGCGGCGAGCGTCCTTAGCGGTCTCACCCAGAACCAGGCCGTGAACCAGAGCCTCCTCAGCCTCTTCCTGCTCAATCGAGGAAACAATCAGAATGGACTCGATCTCTTCCTTAATCGAGTCCTGAGTCTTGCCGCGCAGGCCCTCCTCAACGAAGTTACCCAGCACGGCGCCGTGAGCAATAGCCTCAATTTCCTCTACCGAAGAAACGCCGAAATCGAAAGCGACCTCCTCAGCAGAACCAACCAGCTGACGAGCCGCAGAACCAGCCGCGTAACGCAGAGCATCCAGGCGCTCCTGACCCTCAGCAGTATCAGAGCCCAGACCCGCCAGCGCCACAATGCCGGCGCCGGTGTCCTCAAGGCCGGGCAGACGCAGCAGCTGATCGGGGGCACCCGAGGCGCCCAGCGCCTCCAGCAGCTCGTTAATACCCTCAACAGAGTCCTCAGACAGGGAGCTCGGTGCCAGGTACGCACCGTCCGAACCCTTCAGAACGCCCAGAACCAGAACGTCAGCTTCGAGCGCTTCAAGGTCGGTGCTGTGAATAGACAGAGACAGAGACATCGTTACTCCTTTGCGTATGTCTTCTCAAAATAGTCGGGGCACATCCTCGCGCCCGAAAAACTCAACTGTAGGCCCTCGAAGAGTGAGGATGAATACCGCCGCGCAAAGCCGCGCGGACTACTGCTTCTACTCTACACGGATATGTAAGAGGGCGTGAGGTTCAGCTCTCACCCCGAACAGCTGGCAGAACAGAAAACACACAAGAAGCCGAGCCGCAGCGTCTTAAGAACGTAGACAAGACACCAAACAAGTTCACCTACTGCGAGAAAAGCCCTCACACTGTCGAGACAGGGCAGTAGTGGCATAAAATGAAAGACTACGGAAAGCGTCAGATAACAGAAGACGCCCCTTCGCCCCAACACCTCGGGTGCCGGCAGAAAACGCTAAGCCCCCCCGAACGCGGCGCGAACCAGACAGAAGTGAGGAGGCGTAATGCTCAACCCCGAAGATCTCTACTTAGCCAACACCAAAATATTGGACGACCCCAGGATGCACGGGCTAACCCTCGTCATCGCCCTCTCCAGCCCGCAAGACGCAGGCTCCACCGCCGGCCAGCTCGGACAGGTGCTACTCAGCGAACTCAAAAACATTGAAATCGTCGAGTTCGACAGCGACCAGCTGCACGACTACCGTGCCCGCCGCCCCTACATTCGCTACGAAAAAGACCATTTCGAAACGCCGCAATACCCGCAGCTGAAGCTCTACGCCGTAGAAGATAGCCTCGACAAGCCGTTCCTGCTGCTCACCGGTGCCGAACCGGATCTGCAGTGGCAGCGCTTCGAAAAGGCGGTGCTGACCATCGCCCAGCGGGTCAAGCCATCCCTGGTCGTGCTGGTCTCCGCATTCCCCATGCCGGTGCCGCACACCCGCCCCTTCCCGATTACCGCGCACGGTTCCCGCAAGGACCTGATTCACGGCATCTCCCCGTGGAAGCCCAGCGCGGACGTGCACGCGACCGTCACCAACCTGTTGGAAGTGCTCTTCACCGAAAACGGAATCGACACCGTCGGCTTCGGCGTGAACATTCCCCAGTACATTTCGGAGGCGGACCTGCCGCAGGGCACCCTCACCGCCCTCGAACACGTGGGCATGGCGGCGCACCTCTCGCTACCCACCGAGAACCTGCGCGAAGCCGCACGCCACGTGCACAGCCAGATCAACGATCAGGTCAAGCAGAACCCCGAAATCGGTCGCATGATCACGGCCATGGAAGAGAACTACGACGAGAACTTCCGCACCTCCGATATTGCGATTCCCCTCTCGCGACGCGACGCGCACAACGTGCCCAGCCGCGACGAGATTGGTGCGCTCTTCGAGCGGTTCCTCGACGAACAATAGATGTGGGCGAACAATAGGTGCGCGCAATAGGGGATACCGTCCGTCGGATACCGCCCGCCAGATAGTGCGTGCCAGATAGTGCGTGACAAATTATGACGCGGCACCCCGCGCCGCTGTGGACAAACCTCGGCGCACAAACGAACAATACGAATAAATCTGTGGAACCAACGGACACATGAACCGAAGTATCCACAGATTTATTTGTTTAACCCCGTACCCCGCGCAAACCATGCCACCGTGAAGGCATGAACGCAAACAATACCTCCAACGGCAATACCCCCAACAGCGACCACTTCCACAACGAACACTTCCACAGCGGCTACGACACGCCCCCGCCCATCCGCAACGAATACGACGTGCTCAGCTGCGCCCTCCACCAGCACGGCTACTGGCCCGACCACTCACTCATCATCCTCACCGCAACCGATGACACCCTCGGCCCCAGCCTGCGCGTCAACCTACCCGACGAACCCTGCACCCACAGCGAACGTGCCGACTTCCTGCACGAAACCTTCACCAAACTCCCCACCCGTCACAACGGCGAAACCCTCACCCGCTTCTACGCCATCATCATCGACGGCGACAACACCGTACGCCAACGCCAACTCAACCCCGACACCGCGCAACTGGCCGCCATCGAAGAAATCCAACAGGACGTCGACACCCAAATCCCCATCAACGCATGGCTCCACCTGCTCCACGACCCGCGCATCGTCAGCGAACTACGCTGCGAAGACGTCATCTACGCAGGCGGCGCCAGCATCTGGGCGCTCAACCCCGAACAGCAAGCGCTCACCCTCCTCGCACCCATCGAAGAAATCCGCCACAGCAGCTACTACACCTGGCTCACCCGCCACGGCGACACCATCGCCGACACCGCCCAACACAACTACGCCCACAGCCCCTGGGACACCGACCCCACAGCCAACCCCGAAACCCGCCACGACTGGGAAAACGCCGTAGAACTCTGGGACCACACCCACACCACCCGCCACGACGAAGCCCGCCAGGGCGTCCGCACCATCTACCGCCAAGCCCAAATCGACCTCTGCTACTGGGACGCCGCCATCAACGCCGCCGCGCACCTGCTCACCACCCACCCGGTCGATAACGCGGGCAACCCCATCACCGGTGACGCGCCCACCATCGGCGACGCACTCCGCGAACTCATCCCCGCCGAAATCGCCGGGCACCTACGCGCCTCCATCGCACCCGCAACCCTCAACCCCATCACCGCCGAAATGCTCACCTACCTCGCCGGCTACGGGCTCAACCACGCCCAAAAAGCGCTCGCCTACCTGCACTACTCCGCCCAATACACCTACCACGCCTTCGGCGGCGAATACCCCAGCCCCGACCGCGCGCCGCTCGAACCACCCCGCTACGGCACCCGCATCACCCGCAAAACCTACATCCCCGCCAGCTTCACCCACGCACTCAGCGCCACACCCGGTACCGAACAGGCACACGTACGCGCCGTGCCCGAAAAATGCGTGCAATGGCAAGACTGGATCCGCCGCACCCACCGCACCATTCAGCAGAGCCGCAGCATTCAACAGAACCGCAGCAACCAGCACACCAACCTCAACGGCTGGGCACTCGAAAACCTCACCCCCGCCGACCTCGCCAGCGCCGCCGAACTCAACACCATCAGCCGCGACCTGCTCCCACGCCTCGAGGAACACCCCAAAGACCACAACGCCCACAACAAACTCGAAAACCTCAAACAACGAATCGACGAAAGCTGCACCAACAGCGAATACCTCACCAAACACCACGCCGTCTACACCCACTACCTCAACGCCCTCAAAGGAAAACTAGACAGCCCCCACTGGGCACGCCTCAACGCACTCGAACTACTCACCAGCCTGCTCACACCCCACAGCACCGACGGAGAATACGCCGAACTACGCAACACCCAAGCCTGGGCCAACTGGTACAAGGGCTACAGCACCTACGCCCGCATGCTCCGCCAAGAAGCCCACCGCCACACATTCGGAAAGGACCTCAACATCCTCGATGTACACCTCAACGCAGGCAACCTACCCGCCTGGATCAAATACACCATCTGCGGCGAACCCGGAACACACCGCGAACCCATCAGCACCCTCAAACCCCGAAAACCTTAAAAGCCCGGCACCTAAAACCGGCACCTAAAAGCGAGGTACAAAACGAGGGAGGGGCGCGCCACCGGGCACGCCCCTCCCGCACACAGCCGCACTCACCCAAAACCAGGCCCACAAGCCACCCAAACAGCGCGTCAAGTTGAAAGCAACCAAAAATCTGCAATACTTATATATTGACCCCGTACAGTCAATGCGCTATAACGCGCCCTCAAACCGCTCCACACAACGAGCAACGGAACCCTGCAAACCGCCCAACGCACGCGGAATAAAACCCGCCCCCACAGCGTTAAACCGGATAAACGCAGCAAACACCCCGACCGAGGACGCCAGCACAGACTTGACAGGGTCTTAGGTGTTTTGCAAACAAAACACCCCACCACAAGCCAGAAAGGGTTCTAGTGGCACCTGCAACCAGCAAGAAGACCGTGACCGGCGACGCAACCGAAGAAACCGTCGCAAAAACCACCACCAAGACCACCCGCACCAAGAAGGCAACCACCAAAGCCGCAGCGGCAACCGAAGACACCACCGGCGCAACCGCCGAAACCGGTGCTGAAACCACTGCCGAAACTACTGCCGAAACCGAGGCAGACAAGCCCAAGCGCACCCGCAAAACCACCACCACCACCAAAACCGCAACCAAGCGCAAGACCGGTGGCCGCCGCAAAAAGAGCGACGACGAATTCGACCTCGGACTCGACGAAGAACTCGAAACCACCGACGGCGAAGACGAAACCGACGAAGAAGACGAAGAAACCGCAGCCAAAATAGAAGAAAAGAAGGCCGCAGAAGCAGTAGCAGCCAAGGGCTCCGGCTTCGTCCTCACCGCAAACGACGACGACGACGCACCCGCACAGCGCGTCGTCACCCCCGGCGCAACCGCCGACCCCGTCAAGGACTACCTCAAGCAAATCGGCAAAGTCTCCCTGCTCAACGCACAGCAGGAAGTCGACCTCGCCAAGCGCATCGAAGCAGGCCTCTACGCCGAACACAAGCTCGCTGAAAACCCCGACATGGACAAAGACCTCAAGAAAGCCCTGCGTTGGGTCGTCCACGACGGCAAGCGAGCCAAAAACCACCTGCTCGAAGCCAACCTGCGACTCGTAGTCTCCCTCGCCAAGCGCTACACCGGCCGCGGCATGCTCTTCCTCGACCTCATCCAGGAAGGCAACCTCGGCCTCATCCGCGCCGTCGAAAAGTTCGACTACTCCAAGGGCTTCAAGTTCTCCACCTACGCAACCTGGTGGATCCGCCAGGCCATCACCCGCGCAATGGCAGACCAGGCCCGCACCATCCGCATCCCCGTGCACATGGTAGAAGTCATCAACAAGCTCGCCCGCGTGCAGCGCCAGATGCTCCAGGACCTCGGCCGCGAACCCACCCCCGAAGAACTCGGCAAGGAACTCGACATGACCCCCGAAAAGGTCATCGAAGTCCAGAAGTACGGCCGCGAACCCATCTCCCTGCACACCCCCCTCGGTGAAGACGGCGACTCCGAATTCGGCGACCTCATCGAAGACTCCGAAGCAGTCGTCCCCGCAGACGCAGTGTCCTTCACCCTTCTGCAGGAACAGCTCCACTCCGTGCTCGACACCCTCTCCGAGCGTGAAGCCGGCGTGGTCGCAATGCGCTTCGGCATGACCGACGGTCAGCCCAAGACCCTCGACGAAATCGGCAAGGTCTACGGCGTGACCCGCGAACGCATCCGCCAGATTGAGTCGAAGACCATGTCGAAGCTCCGTCACCCCTCGCGTTCGCAGGTACTGCGCGACTACCTGGACTAGTACTCCGACTACCAACAACGGCGCACCGGTTCCCGCTCGCGGGGGAGTGCCCCCTCTGCGGCGCCGGGGCGCCTTGAGGACGGAGCCCCCGCTACGCGTGACCGGCTACGCCGTAAGGTTTAGTTTCGCTAGTTCTAGCACATACAGAAAAGGCTCTCCGACATACCGGAGAGCCTTTTCTGCTACTTATATGCGGTTGGAGCGACGGCTTGTGGACGATGCTCGCGGGGGAGTGCCCCCTCTGCGGCGCCGGGGCGCCTTGAGGACGGAGCCCCCGCTACGCATGTCCGTTGCGCCGTCAAAGTTCAGTTCCACAAGGGCTGAGTATGTCAAGTTGGCTTTGCGGGCGATGCACGTTATGCAGTTCCGTACAGTCGGCTCGCGGACGATGCTCGCGGGGGAGTGCCCCCTCTGCGGCGCCCCAATAAGTGAATGGGCTAGGCGCTTTGAGGATGGGGCCTCCGCCATTACGCATGTCCGCTGCGCCGGGTACTGCTACAGTCCCAGCTGGCGCAGATAGCGTTCCGCCACCGCCTCCACCTGATCCAAACCGCGCACACGCCCCAGCGCCTCTGACCAAGCATCAGCCTCATCGCCACCCACCGGGAAACCAGCCGCCGCCCACAACGCCGCCGTCATCGCACCCACCGAATCCGAATCCGAATCCACCGACACCGCACGGCACAACCCCTCAAACAGGGCACCACGCACCGTCGCATCATCAGCATCAGCCGGCAGACTCTTCACAGCATCCGCCGCGCACCAGAGAGCCACACCCAACAGCTCAGGCGCCGTCCAACCCGTACCAAAATGCTCCGCCACAGCCTCCGGCACCGGCACCGTACCGCCCTCCAGCAGCTCGACGGCACGACTCAGCGCCGCCGCCGTACGCGAAGCATCACCCGGAATCGAATCATCCGCCGCCACCGAACCACACCACGACAGCACACGCCGCGCCGCCTCTAACAATGCATCAAACGAGCCAGACTGGGACGCCAACAAATCACGAACCAACAACGCATACGCCGCCGCCGAAGCCAACGCCTCCGGATGCCCATGTGTCAACGCCGCCGCACGCACCGCCAACAAAACCACCGTACGCTCCTGCGCCACCGGCAAAACACCCAACGCCGCCGAACGCACCAACGCACCACTACCCAAAGCATCAGGATTCAACGACTTTGACACCAACTGCATCTCACCCGAACCCAACGCCCGCAACGTCGCCGCACCCGGACCACGACGAGCCGTCAACTCCGAAGACCCATCAATCTCACGATCCAACGAAAACGGCGCAGACTCCGGCAGAACCTCACCAATACCGCGGAACCACCGCAAATACGCCAACCACAAACACGCCAACTCATCCGCCGCCGCGCCCTCATTATTCCACTCCAAAACCTCAGTCAAAGCGTCCAGCGTGAAACACGTCAGCTGCGTATCATCACTGACCAGCAGCTCACCAAACGCCGAATCCCACGGCTTAGGGGCACTCTCCGCAATCTGCTCAGCCGACAACAACTCCAACGGATAACCCAGCGCATCACCCAACGCAGACGCACGCAACAAACTGCGCACCCTGCCCGCAAACTCAGCCGAAACCTCAGGTGCACGTGTGAACTCAACAGAAGAAAAACTCATAGGGCGATTATCCCATGTGCGTTCAGGATGCGCGGGGGATGTATCGGGCGGCTTCGTGCTCATGCTTGCGGGAGGGGAGATGTAGCAGGCGGCTTCGTGCTCATGCTCGCGGGGGAGTGCCCCCTCTTCAGCGCCTGGGGGCGCTTCGAGGACGGAGCCCCCGCTCCGCATGAGCACTTTCGCCGAGGATGGTTAGCTACTCGTCCTCACCGGGAATAGAGGGAGACTTAGACAGAAACGGCTTTGCACTCACGCTCGCGGGGGAGTGCCCCCTCTGCGGCGCTGGGGCGCCTTGAGGACGGAGCCCCCGCTCCGCATGAGCACCTACGCAGTGGTGGGTTCCGACCCCTGAATGACGAACTGCGAGGCGCAAAACATGACGCAGTGCCATACTGAAACCATGAAGATTCTGCACACCTCCGACTGGCACCTCGGCCGCACCTTCCACCGCAGCCCCCTCACCCGCGAACACCAGCAGTTCATCGACGAACTGCTCGAATACGTGCACGCCGAAGGCATCGATACTCTCCTCATCAGCGGCGACGTCTACGACAGCACCATCCCCACCGCCGAAAGCACCACCCTGCTCGACCAAGCACTCACCCGCCTCATGCGCGCCGGCGTGCGAGTCATCCTCAGCTCCGGCAACCACGACTCCTTCCGCCGCCTCAGCTACGGCGCCGCCTTCTTCGAAGCCTCCGGCGTGCACCTGCGCACCAGCCTCGAAGACGCTACCCGCCCCGTCGAACTCACCGACGGCACCTTGCGCGTACACGTCTACGCCATCCCCTACCTCGCGCCGCGCCTTCACGCCACCGCCCTCGGCGTTGACCCCACCCACCAGGCGGTCCTCGGCGCCGTCACCAACGCCATCCGCGCCGACGCCGCAGAACGACGCGCCCGCGGCGAAGGTGCCGACCGCATCATCGTCATGAGCCACGCAACCGTCAGCGACACCACCGGCAGCGCAGACACCACACCCCGCAGCGACTCCGAACGCGACATCAGCGTCGGCGGTATTGACTGGGTACCCGCCTCCCTCTTCGACGGCTTCGACTACGTAGCCCTCGGCCACATCCACAAGCGCTACCCCGTCACCCACACCATCCGCTACAGCGGCTCCCCGCTCGGCTTCTCATTCAGCGAAGAACACAACCGCAACGGCGCCTACCTCATCGAACTCAACCCCGGCGAAGAACCCACCATCAGCAGCCACGAATGGGCAACCCGTGTACACATGAAAACCCTGCGCGGCACCATGGAGCAGCTACTCAACGCCCCAGAAAACAGCCCCTACGAGCAGGGCTACTACTGCCGCATCGAACTCACCGACGAAACCCTACCCGTCGGCGCCGTCGACCGCCTGCGCAGCCGCTACGAAACCATCTCCCACTTCAGCTACCGCAGCACCCAACCCGCCACCGACAAACCCACCGCCGCACCGCCCACCCGCGACGCCGACCCCGTCGAAACCTTCGACCAATTCCACCAATACGTACGCAACCGCCCCCTCACCAGCGAAGAACGCGACGTCATCACCACCCTCAGCGACCACATCAAAAGCCACAAGGACAACGCATGATCCTGCACAACCTCGAATTCGAAGCCTTCATGGCATACCCCAAGCGCCAAGAAATCAACTTCGACACCCTCAACAACGCCGGCGTATTCCTGCTCAACGGCCCCACCGGCGCTGGTAAAACCACCATCCTCGACGCCATCTGCTACGCCCTCTACGGCGAAACCAGCAGCGACCGCGAATCCGCCAAACTGCACTCTACCTATGCGGCACACAGCGGCACCAAACCGCGCGTACTACTCGACGTTACCCTCCACGGCAAGCGCCTGCGCATCGACCGCACCCCCGCCTACAACAAACCCATCACCCGCGGCGCTCGCAAAGGCCAGATGCGCGAAGAAAGCGCCAAAGCAACCCTCGCCGAACTCGCACCCGGCGCCGACCCCTCCGACGAAAAGGCATGGACGCCCATCTCCAGCAGCGTCGCCGAAGTCAACCGCACCATCGCCGAACGCACCCACCTGACCAAAGAACAATTCCTCAAGGTCGTACTGTTGCCGCAGGGTCAGTTCGCGCAATTCCTCAAGTCCAAGCCCAAAGAACGCAAAGAACTGCTCAAAAAGATGTTCCCTGTCGAACACTACGAGCAGCTCTTCGACGCGCTCCTTGAAGAATCGAAAAAGGCTCAGCAGGACGTCGCCCAGGACGAAAACACCCAGCGCGGCTACATTGAACGTGCCCGCGCAGAAATGCTCGCCCTGCAGGCGCTCCTGGATGCTGTAGATACGGATGTTGAGGGCACCGATACCGAGGGCTCTGCTGTTGAAGAGTTTGTGGAGGCGGGGGAGGATCCGGAAAACCTCACCGCTGAGAGTGTCACCGCCGAAACCCTCGACGCATGGGTCGCCGGCGGAGTAGAACGCGCCCGCGAAACCTCCGCACGCGAAAAGCAGGAGCAGCAGCGCCTCACCGACGAAGCCGACCGGAACACCCGCCTACTCGCCGAACGCGCCCAGCTACAGGCCGACTGGCGCGAATACGAGCAGCTCTGCGAGCGCCGCACCCGCCTGACCGAACGCGCCGACGAACACAAGGCGCAGCGTGAAGAGCTGGCGCAGGCGCGTGCCGCCGCGCCCCTGCACGCACAGTACGCGCAGGTCCATGCCGAATCGCAGGCGCTCGCCGCCCGCCAGCAGGAGCAGGCGGCCTGTGCATCCGCGCTGGAGGAGAACGGCAACGCTCTGCTTGCGGCACTGCGCGATGAGAACATTTCGCCGGAGACCACCTTCCCTGAGGAGACCACCTTCGCCGCACTCCCTTCCCTCGAGCCCGCCGAGCAGGAAATCCAGCTCGAGGCGCTCCTTGACACCCTGCGCGCCCTGCAGAAGAAGGACGCGCAGCTCGCCGACGAGGAAGCCGCCGCAGCCGCCCTGCTGAAGCAGGCTAACTCCCTCGAACAGGACAAGTCGCGTGCCGAAAAGACGATGAGCGACCTCACCGCCCAAGCCGAGCAGCTCGCCGAAGAACTCGCGGGATACAGCACCGCCGACGAGGAACGAACCCTCGCCGCGCACCTGGTCACCGAGGCGCAGCAGAAGCACGATGCAGCCCAGCAGATGCAGCAGAAGCTGGATGCCGCCTCCGCCGCGGTTGCTGCGGCCCAGAAGCAGAGCAAGCGCACCGCCACCGCCGAGCAGAAGGCACAGGAAAAGTGGCAGGCTTCGGCTCAGCAGGCGCTCGCCGCTACGGAGGAGTTCAAGAACCTGCAGGTGCTGCGCCTCGCCCAGGCGTCCTCCCTGCTGGCGCGCGAGCTCAAGGACGGTGAACCCTGCCCGGTCTGCGGCTCGGTCGAGCACCCCGCCCCCGCGCAGATTGCCGAGGGCGAGCAGCTGGTTGAGCGTGCCGACCTGGACGCCGCCAAGGAGCGTGAAGACAAGGCACACAAGCAGGCGCGTACCCACGAACTGGCTAAGGATCGGGCGACCAAGGCACATCAGGAAGCCTCCGAGGCGCTTGCCGTCGCCCGCACCCAGTACGAGACCCTGGTGGCTCAGGGCGAGTGCGATGTTGAGCAGACTGCCGCCCAGCTGCAGCAGGCGCAGACCCGCCTCGCGCAGGCTCAGTCGCGCGTGACCGCGCGTGACGGCGTGCTGGTGAAGGTTGAGCGGGTGCGTGCCGAGCAGCAGAAGGCTCAGGAGGCGCTACGCACCATCGAGAGCGCGGCGGTTGAGGCTCAGACTCGTCACCGTGATGCTGCGGCGCGCTGTGAGGCGGCTGCGGCTGAGTTGGCGCCTGCTCGTGCAGCGGTGGGTTTTGCGCAACGTGTTGAGGCTGTTGAGGGTTACCGTGCGGCGCATCAGCGTCTTGCTCGTGCGGTGTTGCTGTTGGGGCAGGCGCGTGAGCGTCATGCTTTGGCGGCTGCTGCGGCTGAGCGTTTGCTGGCTGAGTCTTCGTTTGAGAGCGCCGAGCTGGTTCATGCGGCGGTGCGTACCTCCGAGCGCGTCGACGCCCTGGAGCAGGCTGTTGCCGCGTACGAGCTGGAGCATGCCCGCCTCCTTGAGGGCTTTGGCCGTGAGGCGATTGTTGCGGTGGCGGCTCGTGCCGCCGCTGGTGAGCAGGCACCGGATGACCTGCAGGGCGTGCGTGAGCAGGTTGAGCAGCTGCGTGCGGCGGTTCACCGTTTGACTCTTCGTGAGGGTGAGCGGGAGAGCCTGCTGCGTTCTTTGCAGGCACTGCGTGGTGAGTATGCGGCGTTCCGTGCGAAGACGGCGCAGCGTTATGACCGTGCGCAGATGTTGGCGAACCTGGCGGCGGCTGCCCGCGGTGATACGCTGGGCGGTTATGAGCATCAGGTTGACCTGGTGAGTTACGTGCTGGGTGCCGAGTTCGAGCGGATTCTGCACTCGGCGTCGCTGCACCTGGACCGTATGAGTGAGGGCCGCTACGGCATGGTGTTTAGCGATCACCGTGCGAAGGGTAGCCGTTCCGGCGGTGGCCTGAACCTGGAGATTACTGACACCTGGACGGGCGAGCCGCGTGAGGCGTCGTCGCTGTCCGGCGGCGAGTCGTTCTTGGCGTCGCTGTCGTTGGCGTTAGGTCTGGCGGAGGTCGTACAGGCGAATAACGGCGGCATCGAGCTGGACACCCTGTTCATTGATGAGGGCTTCGGCACGTTGGACGCTGAAACTCTGGACATGGTGATGGGCACGATTGAATCTCTGCGTGATAGCGGCCGCACTATTGGCCTGATTTCGCATGTGGAGGAGATGAAGAACCGTATTCCCGCCCAGATTGTGGTTGAAAAGGGTCAGAACGGCTCGTCGGTGAGGGTAAACTCCTAGTAGGCATAAATTCGCTTCCGGGCTGCTGTTATGGCATGTCCGGCGGCTTATACGTGAAAGAGATGATGACCTCGACACCTCAGGACAGGGCACCGAATTCAACGTATCGTGTGGAACCTTCGGCTGATGCGCACACTAACGCATCCGCGCCGGAGGTTCCTCCGCGCACCATGAAGGTGGCACCCGCCTCCGATTCGCCGGATAAGTCGTGTGCTTCGGGCACGGGTATTCCAACGGTTCCGGGTACGTCCTTGACGGATGTGGTGCGCAGTAACGACCACGTGTTGCAGGAGTTGCCGCCGCGACCGGTTCCTACTGCGGATGAGGTTAATACGAACGCCTCGGTGCCGGATATTTTGCGTCAGCATTGGGCGTTGTTCCTGCGTAACGGTAAGGAGCAGCGTTACCATCTGCGCGGTGTGCTCCGTGATGAGGGCTTTGCCCGTAATGTGTTGACGATTCTGTTCCATATTCCGGCGGCTTCTTCGGCGTTTGCGCTGTATATTCTGTTGGCGAGCCACCTGGGTAGTGTGCATGATGGCGGCTATGCGGTGGCGGCGTTTGCTGGCGCGTATTCGGTGCAGATTATGCTCGGCCCGATGCTGGTGCGTGCCCTGGGTTTGAGGGCGTTGCTGGCGATTACGTCGGTGCTGAATATTGCTGCGGTGCTGAATATGCTGGTCATTGGTTGGCGTTTGACGGTTGACCCGAATAACGTGAGTACGACATACCATGCGCTCTCTTGCGTGGCGATGGGTTTTACGACTCCGCCGTGGACGCCGTTTGCGTTGGAGTCGCTGTACCGCCGCAACTATAAGTACAGTGATGTTCGCTTGTCGACAGCTGTTTCTTGGGGGACGACGGCGAACCTGTCGATGTACCCGCTGGCTGCTCTGCTGGTGCGGCTGGGCGATGCGTACCTCACCCCGAATCATGAGTATGCGGGCTTCTGGATCACGATGATTCTGGATGCGCTACTGTTCATCGTGGTTCTGGCCGCGCCGATGTGGCTGCCGGATATTTCGCGTATTCGCATGTCTCCGCCGAAGAATCTGGTCCGTCCGAATAAGCAGACGGTGGTGTTGATTCTTGGTCTGGTGCTGCTGGGTGCGTGTATGGGCGCGGTCGGTTCGGGTCTGCTGGGCTTCTCGCTGATTCACGGTTCGATGAACCTGTTCATGGCGATGGTTGCGACCGGTACCGGCGCGATGGTGCTTGTGTCTTTCCCCGTGGTTTTGGGTGCCCGTTCGGTGAACCCGTGGCATGGTTGGTTGGTGAGCGGCGTTCTGCTGATTATGGGTGCCCTGTATTTGCCGGCGAGTGATGATACGTCCACGATTTTCTATGCGTTGGTGCTGTGTGGTGCGGTGCTGGGTGTGGCGTTTGGCGGTCATGAGCTGTGGCTGAACCGTTCGCTCAAGCATATTCCTGATGCGCAGGCGAGCTTCTTTACCCGCTCGATGCTGGGTATTGGTCTTGCGATGGGTAGTATGTGGGGCGGCTATATGGGTGACGCTCCGTATTACCGTAATGCGTTTATGGTCCCGGTGATTATTGCGACTCTGTATTTTGCGTTGGGTCATTTGTACGGCTACCTGTGGCGTGAGGAGCATGAGGAGCAGCTGGCTCCTTGGGATCAGCTGGAACGTAATTAGCGCATGTTTAAAAGGCGGATGCCCCGCCACCTTCTGCAGGTGGTGGGGCATCCGCCTTTTGTGTACCGTGCTCGGTTTGTGGTGAGCCTCGGCGTGAGAACCTCAGTGTGAGAGCCTCAGCGTGAGGCTACCGGTTTAGTGACCGCGCTTGATCCATGCCGGAAGCTCGGGCGCCTCCAGACCAATGCCGGTGCTGTCGCCGTGGCCGGTGAGGACCGCGGTGGACCCGGGCAGGGTCAGCAGGCGGGTCGAGATCGACTCGATGATGGTGTCGAAGTCGCTGTAGGAGCGTCCGGTTGCGCCGGGGCCGCCGTTGAAGAGGGTGTCGCCGGAGAAGACGACGCCTTCGCTGTTCTCCCAGCTGAGGGTGGGTGCGTAGAAGCACACGGAGCCGGGGGAGTGGCCGGGGGTGGCGAGGACCTTCAGTTCGGTGTCGCCGATGCGCAGTACGTCGCCGTCAGCGAGTTCGTGATCGAAGTCCCAGGAGGGGTACACCATTTCCCAGAGCACACGGTCTGCGGGGTTCAGATAGACGGGGGCGCCGAAGCGTTCTGCCGCCTCCTTGGCGCTGCGGATGTGGTCGTCGTGGGCGTGGGTCAGCAGAATCTTCTCCACGGTGCGGCCTGCGACGGTGCGGGAGATCTTGTCAACGTCGTGGGCGGGGTCAATGATGATTACGGAGGAGTCATTGCCGATAACCCAGACGTTGTTGTCAACGTCCCAGCAACCGCCGTCCAGCGAGAAGGTGCCGGAGGTGACGACTCGTTCAATACGTTCCACGCTACGGTCCTAGAGTTCCACGACCGAGCGCAGCACGCGGCCGGTCTTCATGGTTTCGAATGCTTCGTTGACGTCTTCGAGGCGGATGCGCTCGGAGACGAAGCTGTCCAGGTCGAGGCGGCCGAGCAGGTACTGGTCCACGAACTCGGGGAAGTCGCGGGAGGGCAGGGTGTCGCCGTACCATGCGCTCTTGATGGAGCCGCCGCGGCCGAAGACCTCATCCAGCGGGATGTCCCAGGTGGCGCCGGGTGCGGGCACGCCGACGAGGACGACGCGGCCTGCCAGGTCGCGTGCCTCGAATGCCTGCTTGAAGGTGGGGGCGACGCCGACAGCGTCAATGACGAGGTCTGCACCGAAGCCGCCGGTGAGTTCCTTGATAGCCTCAACGGGGTCGACCTTGGAGGAGTTCACGGTGTGGGTTGCGCCGTGCTCGCGTGCGCGTGCCAGCTTCTCTTCGTCGACGTCGACGGCGATGATGGTGGTTGCGCCACCGAGCTGTGCGCCTGCGATTGCTGCGGTGCCGACGCCGCCGCAGCCGATGACTGCGACGGATTCGCCGCGCTTGAGTTCACCGGTGTTCAGCACAGCGCCCAGACCTGCGGTGACGCCGCAACCGAGCAGACCGATGGCTGCGTACTGTTCGGGGCTGATGTCAGCGGTGATCTTGGTGCACTGGCCGGCTGCGACGAGGGTCTTCTCCGCGAAGGAGCCGATACCCAGTGCGGGAGTGAGTTCGGTGCCGTCCTCGAGAGTCATCTTCTGGGTTGCGTTGTGGGTTGCGAAGCAGTACTGCGGCTGGCCCTTGCGGCATGCGCGGCATTCGCCGCAGACTGCACGCCAGTTGAGGATGACCAGGTCGCCGGGGGCGATGTCGGTGACGTCATCGCCGACAGCCTCAACGATACCTGCGGACTCGTGGCCGAGCAGGTAGGGGAAGTCCTGGCCGACGCCGCCGGTGACGTAGTGGTGGTCGGTCTGGCAGACACCGCAGGTGAGGACCTTGACGAGTGCTTCGCCCTTGCCGGGGTCGGGTACGTTGATGGTGGTGACGGTGACGGGCGCGTCCTGGGCGAGGGCTACGACAGCCTTAACCTTGTGCATGGTGCTCCTTTGCTGAGGCGCGGCTGAGGTTCAACCGCAGATAAAGGTTTTTTGATACGTTCCCATTCTACGAGCAACGGCGCACCTGACGCACGATAAAGCTGATAGTGAAGCACCCCCACGAATTTGACGTTTTATGACGTTGCCGCTTATTCCGCCCAGAACCCGCCTAGAACCCGCGTAGCCTGCGGCTACTTACTCTGCCGCCTCCACGTCAGCAGCGAAGGCGAGCGCACCGCGTCGGAATGCGCCCGAGGTCAGTGCGTTCACGTGGTCGCGGCCGGCCAGGGAGATGAAGCGGTTAAGCGGATTGTTGCCGCGCACCATGTCGTAGAGTTCCGCTCCGTCGGCGGCGATGGTGTCCGAGTCACCGAGCACGACCGCGATGGGTGCGTGCGGATGCGCGCCCGGGTGGCCCGCCGGCAAATCCGGGGATCCGGCACGCAGGGCGGGCACGTCGAAGAACGGGCCGAAGGGAATCCTCACGAACTTCAGCAGCGCGTCGGGTTGAATGGGGGAGTTGTCAATAATCGAGGTGAAGGAGGCAATCGCCTCGTCGGTGGAGTCTGCCGCCGGGGTTTCTGCACTCGCGGAGGCGCTGGTTCCCTCGTGCGCTTCGAGCATGGCGCGCAGGGTAATGAGGTGGTCGTGTAGGGGCAGGCCGCCCAGGGTGAGGGATGCGACTGCCTCCGGGTGGGTGAGGGCGAGTTCCCAGCCGACGCGGGCGCCGAAGGAGAAGCCAATAACGTGCGCGCGGGGCTCCAGTTCAACGCCGAGGTCGTTCTCGGTGGCGACGGTGCGCAGCAGCTGGGCGAGCAGGTTGGTGAACAGGTGCATGGGGGTCAGCGGCTGACCTGCCGCATCGACAGGGGGCACCGAATCGAACGGAATTGTGCGGCTGCGCACGCTCGTGTTGTCGGGGAGTTTGCAGTCGACGGCGTGCATGGATTCGGGGTCTTTGAGGTATTCGTCTGAGTGGTAGGGCAGGGTAACAATCAGCACGGGGTATCCGGCGCGCAGGTATTGGCGGATCCAGCTGGTGCCGCCGTAGAGCTGTTCGCCGCGGGTGGCGAAGCCGTGAAGCATGAGGGCGGGGACGCGGCTTTTGAGCTGCTGCGGCTGGTAGAGGGTGTACTCGAGGTCGGGCAGGGTAGTGCCTGGTACAACAGCATTGGGTACGGCAAAGGGCGCGGGAGAGAATTCTGCACTGGTCATATGTCTATCTTAGTGACCAGCGCAGGGTTTCTGTCCTGCGCCCTTAATCAGGTTGAAGCGGTACGCGCTCAGCTGAGCTGCCGTTTAGTTCTTCTTCGCCGCACCGTTCGAACTATCGGTGCTCAGGTCGAAGAGCGCATCCTGCTGAGAGTCAGCCTTTGCGTTCGCATCTGCCTTTGCCGCGGTTGCCTCAGAAGCCTGAGCCCCAGAAGCCTGAGCCTCGGCGGTATCAGCCTTCGCCTGCTTCTTCTGCAACTGTTCCTTGCCGTTGTCGAGTCGTTCCTTGCCGTCGGCAATGAACGTGCGAATCATGGTGGTGTTAGTGTCCACCGCCTTCTGCACGCGATCCGCAATGGAGGGGCCCTTCGGCTTGGGGAGCATGCCCTGGCCTGCCGCCTGCTGCTGCAATTCGCGTCCGGCGGACATGAGGCGTTCCTGGCGTGCCTTCAGTGCACGCGATGCGGAGGTGCTGCGCGGCTGCACCTTCAGGTGGCCGTGGTCGTCATCGCCAGCGATAATCTGGCGCATGAGCATGATTTCGGCGTCCAGATGCGCGCCGAAGAGAAGCATATTGTTCATGATCCAGATGAACAGCAGCATCACAATCACACCACCGATCAGGCCGTAGGTGGCGTTGTACTTGCTGAAGTTGTTGGCGTAGAGGGTGAAGCCGAATGCGCCCAGACCCATGCCGAAGAGGGCGAGTGCCGCACCGGGGGAGAGCCTCCATGCCTTGTAACGGCGCACGTTCGGGGTGGCGGCGTAGAGTAGAGTGATCAGGGCGATTGCCATGAACAGAATCAGCACCCAGCGGCCGTTCAGCCAGATGAGCTTGATGAGCTCCATATCCACGGTTTCGGGTACATACCGACCGACCATGTCCAGGACGGTTACACCCAGCAGCATCATGAGCATCATGAGTACCACGAGGATGATAATCACGGTGGTGACGAAGACGTTCAGCGGCTTGAGAATCCAGCCGGGGCGGCCTTCACGCACGTTGTAGACCGTGTTGAGAGCTCGGCCGAAGGATCCGGTGTACCCAGAGGCGGACCAGAGTGCACTGAGGATACCGGTCAACAGCACCAGGCCTGCGCCATGGTCGCCTGTAATCTGCTTGATGGGGTCTTCCAGAATGGCGTACATCTGGGCGGGCGCGTTGTCCTTGAGGAAGGCGAGGATGACCGCGGCGCTTTCCTCACCGTGACCGAATACGCCCAGTAGGGAGACGATTGCCAGCAGGGCGGGGAAGATGGACAGCACGGTGAAGTAGGTGAGTGCTGCCGCCATGTCGGTGCCGCCGTTTGCGCCGAATTTGTAGATGGCACGGCGCAGAATGTAGAGGATGCTGCCCTTGGGGAAGTCGCGCAGCTTGACGCTGACGTACTTGGGGTCAGCGGGCTTCTGCTTGCGGGAGAAGAGTCCGCGTCGAGCTCCGGCGGGTACCTGGGTTGAGGAGGTGTCCGTGGAAGAGCCGGTGTGTGCAGCCAATGGGGCTCCTTGAATGATGGGGTGTACACAGTGGTGCGCCTATGAGCTTCAGTGTGTGGGCGCACAGAAGGGGCGAGGAGAACAATGAGCTGTCCTTCCCGCCCCTGCGGTGACATTATAGGGTTTTCTAACCCTCCCGCATTTTTCTGCGAGTGCAGATAGCTGACCTGTCGGTCAGTTAGAGAGGGTAACCGCCCCGAAAAGCCTCAAAAAAGGCTTGTCAGCTAGGGTATAAAGCTACCTGCTGAGCCTAACTGAAAACTAGTTGTGAATACCCAGAACCTTAGCGGTGTGAGCCATCAGCTCATCAGCCAGGTCGCGGTTATCGTTGAGCTTCACACCGTAACCGGGGATGAGCTCCTTCAGGCGAGGCTCCCAACCGGCAATCTTGGAGGGGAAGCACTTAGCCAGCAGGTTCAGCATAATCGGAGCCGCGGTGGAAGCACCGGGGGATGCACCCAGCAAAGCCGCGATGGAGCCGTCCGCTGCGGAGACAACCTCGGTACCGAACTGCAGGATGCCGCCCTTCTTCGCGTCCTTCTTCATAATCTGAACGCGCTGGCCAGCCTCGATGAGCTCCCACTCGCCGCCAACAGCCTCGGGATAGTACTGGTACAGCGACTCGAGGCGTGCGTTCTTGTCCTTGACCAGCTCGGAGAGCAGGTACTTAACCAGGGACAGGTTGTCGATGCCCGCGCGGGTCATCGGGTAGATGTTGTGCGGGCGCAGGGACAGCGGCAGATCCAGCAGGGAGCCCTGCTTCAGGAAGTTGGTCTTGAAACCTGCGTAGGGGCCGAACATGAGGGCGCGCTTGCCGTCCACGTAGCGGGTGTCCAGGTGCGGCACGGACATGGGAGGTGCGCCCACCGAAGCCTGACCGTACACCTTAGCGTTGTGCTGGTTTGCGGTTGCCTCGTGGGTGTTGCGCAGGAACAGGCCGGAGACGGGGAAGCCGCCGTAGCCCTTACCCTCTTCAATGCCGGACTTCTGCAGCAGGTGCAGAGCGCCACCGCCGGCACCCAGGAAGACGAACTTCGCGTTGATGGTCAGCGGCTCTTCCTTGTTGATGCGGTTGATAGCGTCAATGGTCCAGGAGCCGTTGGACTCGCGGTTCAGGTTGGTGACCTGGTAGCCGTAGCGAACCTCAACGCCCTTGGTCTGCAGGTGGTCAATCATCTGCTGGGTGAGGGCGCCGAAGTCAACGTCGGTACCTTCGGGGGACCAGGTCGCAGCAATGGGGTCGTTACCCTTGCGACCGTTGACGGTCAGCGGAGCCCACTCAGCGATCTTGCCGCGGTCGGTGGAGAATTCCATGCGCTCGAAGAGCTTCTCCTTGCGGAAGGAGTCGTAGCGTGCTGCCAGGTACTTGGAGTGGTCCTCACCGAAGACCAGGGACATGTGGGGGACCGGGTTAATGAAGTCTGCGTTGCCCAGAATCTTCTCTTCAACCAGGGATGCCCAGAACTGGCGGGAAATCTGGAACTGCTCGTTAATGTTCAGCGCCTTAGCTGCCGAGACGGTGCCGTCGGGGCCAGCGGGTGCGTAGTTGAGTTCGCACAGTGCCGAGTGGCCGGTACCTGCGTTATTCCAGGGGTTGGAGGATTCCTGAGCGGCCTTGTCGAGGCGTTCGAGCAGGACGATGTTCCAGGTCGGTTCGAGTTCCTTGAGGAACACGCCGAGGGTGGCGCTCATGATGCCGCCGCCGACCAGGACGACGTCGGTTCGTTCAGTACGTGCTACCACTGAATTCTCCCTTAGGGGTGCGGGTGCCCGGCCTGGGCACAGTGAATGTGGGGTACATCATCTAGCCTACCCCTTTTAGTGGGGTTGGCATAGTCAGAATCCACAAAACGAGAGAGAGTGTTGCAGTTCATATCAATAAATCTCTTAGGGTCGAAAAGACCCGTAATCGCATGCATTTGCTACACCCGCCGGCAACAACCCGAAAGCAGCTCCAGAAATACCCGCCCACCCGCTCACCGAAAGCCCCACGAAAGCCCCAAACACGGCGAAAGGGGCGCACCCCAATCGGGATGCACCCCTTTCCGCAAAAGCTAAAAACGCAGGCTACGACTTGCGCAGCTTACCAAACAGCTCAATCGCATTCTGCTCCGTCTGATAGCCCTGAACCTCACGGCTCACAGCCACCTTAGACGTCACATTCAGCAACGGAACCGCCGGCATGAACTGACCCAGCTGAGACACAACCTTCGCATACAGCTCACGCTGCGAATCCACCGAATCGGCAGAATCCGCGGTACGAATCGCCTCCAAAATCTCAGTAAAACGAGGCGACGGCGCCACCGCCACAGCAGTAGGCGACGGAGAAGGCGACGCCGACGGGCTCGGCGAAGTAGAAGCCGAAGCTTCCTCCTCCGGAGACAACGAATCCGGCGAATAACTCGGCTGCGGGCTCGGAGTCGCAGAAATCCGCACATTCGAATTCGCACCACCCGACGACGGCACATCAGAACTCTTCTTCGTCAAACCAGTCGTCATATCCGACGGCGCATTAGCAATCAACGAACGCATCTGATGCTCAGCAATCAGCGGCGCCAACACCGGACCAAAGAACGCATACGGGTCACGGTACATGCCGTAGAAACCCGCCAACGTAATACCGCGCTCAGAAGAAACCTCACGGCTCTTCGACAGATACTCAGACCACGGCAGAGGCACCGGCTTAATATTCAGACCCACCTCAATCAGCGAAGCCACCATCTCCGAATACACCTTCTGCGGAGTATCCATCCACGGCAGAGACACATCGGCAGGGTAGTAACACTCAATCACCTGATTGTCGTACCCAGCAGTTGCCAACAGCGAGCGCGCCATATCCTGATTGCGGTCCGTGTAATCCTTCGCATCATCAGCCTTAATGCGGAACGACGGCGAAATCAGCGTCTGCGCATCCGAGGTGCCCTGCGGATAATACTGACGCAACGCACCGCGATCCACAGCATGCGAAATAGCGCGACGCACCGAAATATTCTTCAACACCGGATGCGCCGTATTCAAACCCAAATACACCAGCGAGAACGGGTCACGGCCCGGCGTCTGATAACCATCACGCGCCAACTGACCCAGATCAGACGAATTCACCTGATCGCACGCATCAATATGACCCTCCATCAGCGCAAAATAACGCTTATCCGACGAAGTGAGGGTCGAAATCTGAATCTCATCCAGCTCAGGTGCCTGACCATCAAAATGGGTGTTCTTCAGCAGACGCACCGTGCCAGCCTCGAACGACTCCACACGGAACGCACCCGTACCCACCGGGTTGCCCGTCAGCTTCTGATCAGCACCAAAAAGCGAAGGATCAATAATGCCGAACGCCTGCTGCGTCAAAATACGCGGGAACGCTAGAGAAGGACGCGACAGCGTCACCACCACAGAGTTACCCTTTGCCACCACCGACGAAACCAGCGGCACGAAAGACTGCACCGCAGACGACTGAGCATCCGCCTTCTTGCTGGTCTTCTTATCGCCCGGATGTGCAGCATCAGAAGCGCTCGCAGAGGCGCTCGGGGTAGCGGCATCAGAAGAAGCAGAAGCCGACGGGGAAGTGCTCGGGGAGGCGGTCTCAGAAGCACTCGCAGAAGCAGACGGGGAAGCACTTGCTGACGGAGTCGTCGCACCCGACGGAGACGCCTGAACAGGCGCAGGCTCCACCGCCGAAGGATCAATAGAACCCGGCTTCGGCACACCAAAACCCCACGCAAACAAAGGCTGAGCAGGCACCGCATGAGCTGCAGTACCCTCACCCGTAGCCAACGCCTGCCACCTCTGGAAATTCTGCACCACAGCATCCGCAGTCAACGCAGAACCGTTACTAAAATGCGCCTCACGCAACACAAACGTATGCACCAAACGGTCATCAGAAACCGTCCACGCACTACACAAAGAATCCTGAACCTCAGGATCACCCGTGTAATGATTCGCCACCAACAACGTCTGCAAAACCTGCGCCGTCACCTGATACGTACTCGCCACAGGAAACAACGCCGGATCCAAACCCAACGGCGCCGCACCCTGCGCAAAACGGAACACACGACGCGCATCAGCAGACGACGCACTCGCCGAAGACCCAGCAGACGAACCAGCAGAAGACTGACCAGAACACGCAGAAAGCGCCAAACCAGCACTAAAAAGTGCGCCAAAACGCAAAACGGCGCGTCGACTCAAGCCACTCGAGCCGACAGTGGCTCGAAGCAGCGCATCAGAATTGCCAACAGCTGACGATGCATAAGGCTGATGCTGCACGGGAGGGTCCTCTCTTCCGTCGCGGATGCTTATCTCTCAGGATAACGGTTCAACACCCAACCGGGCGAGACACACCCACCCCGGTAAGGCACATACAAGAAAACCCGCCGCCACGAAAACCGTGACGGCGGGCCCAATGTAAATGTGTGTGCGCGAGGGGGGACTTGAACCCCCACGCCATAAGGCACAGGAACCTAAATCCTGCGTGTCTGCCAATTTCACCACTCGCGCGTAGCGTCACCCCACATCCGAAGATGCATGCGTCTGAGGCAACAAAAAATTAGTGTACACCAGGAACCAAGGTTCTCCAAGCCTTAAAAGAAGCCCTCATAGGGCAAAAAGCCCGCAAACACGCCGAATAACAGCCCCCTCAAGAAGCAGTAGAACAGCGATACGCAAACCCCAGAAAACGTGACTCTACTTCGGGTCAATACCCAAATCACGACGCAACTTCGCCACATGACCCGTCGCACGCACATTGTACTGAGCCACAGAAATAACACCCTGCTCATCAATCACAAACGTCGAACGAATCAGGCCCTCATACACCTTGCCGTAATTCTTCTTCTCACCCCACGCACCATACGCCTCAGCCACAGCATGATCAGCATCAGACAGCAGCGGGAACGTCAACGACTCCTTCTCCACAAAACGAGCAATAGCCGCCGGCGAATCCGGAGAAACACCCAACACCACGTAACCCAACGACTTCAACGACGCCAAATTATCGCGGAAATCGCACGCCTCCTTAGTGCAACCCGGAGTCGAAGCCTTCGGATAAAAATACAAAATCACCTTGCTACCCGCATAATCACTCAGACTGTGCTCCTTGCCCGACGCATCAGCAAGGGTAAAAGCAGGCGCCGGGGTGCCCGGCTCAAGACGAACGCTCATCAATAACTCCTCAAAACATCAATAGAGAACAGCAGGGGAGCAGCGGATGCGCCCCACACAGTACCAAGGGCGGGCGCGCCCCATGCAATACACACAGTCTAGTGTCCCACACACCCCACCCAAACAATGTGTCCAGGCTCACTCCAAATCAACTTGCGCACACCACAAAAACTCGCGTATAGTATTTTTCTGTTGCAAGGGAAACCTTGAAAAACAAATAAGCGCCTCTAGCTCAATTGGCAGAGCAATTGACTCTTAATCAATGGGTTCTGGGTTCGAGTCCCAGGGGGCGCACTTCAAAGAAAATCCCGCTGATTCTTCGGAATCGGCGGGATTTTTGCGTTCCCCGAATTTTATGGTTTTTCTGGCTTGAGGTGCATATTATCCTCTTTGCTCCTGCAGGGATTGGGTGGGTGGGTACCTCGCGTCTCCCAAGACTACGGGGTGCGCTACATGTTTCCTCCGCGCCTACGCAGGGGCACCCGTCACCCGGACGCTCCGCCCCTCCTTGCTTCGCTGCGGAGAGCGTCCGTGTGACACCCTGAGGGCGCTTCCGGAAAACGTAGCTGCACCCAGGGGCTCCCGGTGGGCACGCCTATACGCAATCTGGCGGGTGCATGGAGGTTTCGGTGGCCTCCGTAGCGACATCAGGGTGCCCGAAGCGAAGCGAGGGCGGGTGCCCCTGTAGGAGCGAGGAGGGTGCCGAACCTCGAGCTAATCCCGCCGGGTTGCGGTAGATTTGCGGTGGTTTCGTGTGCGCCCCGTGCCTAGCGAACTGTGGCGGGGGAGGGCTGTCGCCTTTTAGCGTGCTACTTGATGGTTGGGTGTTTTTGCGTGCAAGCACACGAAAGCCCGCCACCGTCATACAACAGCAGCGGGCAATCATTTCAAAAAGTCTCTGTTACAGGACCGGCCAAATCCGCGTCACAAACTCACGGAAATCCTCAACATCCTTACCCTGCTCCAACAAGCCAGTGCCAAAACGAGTCGCAACCTCAGCATTATCCTCAAACGACAAATAAAACGAGCTGCCATTCACCGACTCAAGCGTCACCGCATCATCACCCACACGATACGCATGCAGAGCATTCGTATTATCAATCGTCGTCGCCGTACCCGCAGGCGTCAACGCCGGCAAATTGACCGGAGCAATAATCACCTCATCAGGCGCATCCTGATACCCAACAATAAAATGCTGCTGATCAGGATACTGATGCAACGCCAAATCAGGATTACGGTAAACCGCACGGCCCGTCGCATACACCAAATTGTATGCACCGTAATTAATAATCTGCTCGTCAAAAACCGGGTGCAGAACCCGAATGAGTTCCTCACCCGTCAAAAACTCGCTACTCTCAACAGAGTTACGGGGGTCGATAACCTCTGCGTACTTACTTGCTTCGGTCAGCTCATCAGCGACCGGGATGATCGGTTCGGTCATAGCTTCAGTCTACCGGGGCAACCAACGAAGGTCACGAGTATTCGCACATATTACGCCCAATGACATCCAAAAAAAGCGAGTTTTTCTCACCTGTTCAAATGAACACGTGGGAATGTGTCAACAAGTGCAATGTGTCCACATCATGAAAGAAAGTATCTGACCTGCGCCTTTATGAACAAAAACGGGCGTGTTGCTCGATAGAGATTTGACTCACCCCTTCTTGGGGCGCACCATAGAAGGGTGAAGACAGCAATGTTCCAGCGAATTCTACGCCTTGTCGACGTCGCCTAGGGCGCGTGGCAGGGTCTATTCACTGCGACTGAGCGCCCCTACCGCTACCACCAACAGCGAGGGGCATTTTTTATAGCTTGGTACCCCCGGGCATAGGATGCGTGAGGATCACACAAACCCCACGCAGAACATTGAGTACAACGAAGAACCATTAAGACACGAGGCATTTCCATGACCATGGGATTTTCCACTTCTGATGACGCGGCAAACGCTCCCGCAGAACGCATGACCGGTTCTCAGGCTATCGTCCGCACCCTCGAAGACCTGGGTGTGACTGACGTATTCGGCCTGCCTGGCGGCGCAATTCTGCCGACCTATGACCCCCTGTACGACTCCAAGAAGGTCCGCCACATCCTGGTCCGCCACGAGCAGGGCGCAGGCCACGCAGCTCAGGGCTACGCAGTGTCCAGTGGTAAGACCGGCGTGTGCATCGCAACCTCCGGCCCCGGCGCAACCAACCTGCTGACCGCAATCGCTGACGCAAACATGGACTCCATCCCCCTGGTCGCAATCACCGGCCAGGTGTCCACTAAGCTGCTGGGCTCTGACGCATTCCAGGAAGCTGACATCGTCGGCATGGCAATGCCCATCTCCAAGCACTCCTTCATGATCACCGACCCGCAGGACATCCCCCGCGCGCTCGCAGCAGCATTCCACATCGCATCCACCGGTCGCCCCGGCCCCGTGCTCGTGGACGTCACCAAGGACGCACAGGTCGGCATGATGGAATACCGCGGCATTCCTGAGGACCTGGAGCTGCGCGGTTACACCCCCGTCACCCGCGGCCACTCCAAGCAGATTCACGAAGCAGCTAAGTTCATCACCGAATCCAAGCGCCCCGTCTTCTACGTCGGCGGTGGCCTGGTCCGCGCAGGTGCTTCCGAAGAGTTCCACAAGCTGGCTAAGCTCATCGGCGCACCCGTCGTCACCACCCTGAACGCTATCGGTGCATTCCCCGACTCTGACCCCCAGAACCTCGGCATGCCCGGCATGCACGGCACCGTCCCCGCCGTCGCCGCAATGCAGAAGTCTGACCTGCTGATTACCCTCGGCGCACGCTTCGACGACCGCGTCACCGGTAAGCTCGACTCCTTCGCACCCGAGGCTAAGGTCATCCACATTGACGTTGACCCGGCAGAAATCTCGAAGATCCGCTTCGCAGACGTGCCGATCGTCGGCGACCTCAAGTACGTTCTGCCCGAGCTGACCGACCTGCTCTCCACCGAGTTCGCAGACCAGCTGCCGAACCTGACCGAGTGGTGGAACGAGCTGAACGTCATCCGCAAGGATTACCCGCTCGGCTATGAGAAGCCCAACGATGGCCTCGGCTCGCCCGAATACGTCCTCGAGCGCATCAGCGCCCTCACCGGCCCTGACGCATACTACGTCACCGGCGTTGGCCAGCACCAGATGTGGGGTGCACACTACATTCAGCAGGAGAGCCCCCGTCACTTCATCAGCTCTGCAGGCCTCGGCACCATGGGCTACGGCGTTCCCGCCGGTATGGGTGCAAAGGTCGCACACCCCGAATCCACCGTGTGGATTATCGACGGTGACGGCTGCTTCCAGATGACCAACCAGGAACTGGTCACCTGCGCACAGAACAACATCCCCGTCAAGGTTGCTATCATCAACAACTCCTCCCTCGGCATGGTGCGCCAGTGGCAGACTCTGTTCTACAACGAGCGCTACTCCAACACCGACCTGAAGGACGGCCACGGCACCGCACGCATCCCCGACTTCGTGAAGCTCGGCGACGCATACGGTTGCGCCACCTTCCGTTGCGAGCGCGACGAAGACGTGGACGCCACCATTAAGGCTGCCCTGGAAATCAACGACCGCCCCGTGGTCATTGACTTTACCGTCAGCCCCCACGCACTGGTCTGGCCCATGGTCCCGGCAGGCGTTTCTAATGACAAGATTTGGATTGCGAAGAACACTTCGCCCGAGTTCGATCGTGAGGGAGAGAACTAATGTCTCAGCACACTCTGTCCGTTCTGGTAGAAGATAAGCCGGGCGTTCTCACCCGAGTTTCCGGTCTGTTCTCCCGCCGCCTGTTCAACATCCTCTCCCTGGCTGTGGGCCCCACCGAAAACCCCGGTGTTTCCCGCATCACCGTCGTGACCGAGGGTGACGCCCACACCATCGAGCAGATCACCAAGCAGCTGAACAAGCTCGTTCACGTGCTGAAGGTCGTCGAGCTTCCCACCGACTCCTCCACCCAGCGCGACCACATCCTGATCAAGGTCAAGGCAGACCCCGTAGTCCGCCTGCAGATCGTTCAGGCAGCCGACCTGTTCCGTGCATCCGTGATCGACGTTTCCCCCGAGTCCCTTGTCATCGAGGCAACCGGCTCCCAGGAAAAGCTCAACGCACTGCTGGACGTTCTGGAACCCTACGGTGTTCGCGAAATTGTTCGCGCAGGCACCATCGGCCTGGCACGTGGCCCCCGCGCTATGAGCGAGCGCATCTAGCACAAAATACCTGACGCTACATTCCCGTGGCAGTTCTCCCGCCCGCACAACCGAAACACACGTATTCGCAGTGCGGGCGGGGGAGCGCCAGATATGGCAAACACGGGTACAGCAAACCCTGTACCCCGACCATGCAGGGCACAAATACTTCCAGCCAAAATCTGAGAAGTACTCTCGTAAACCCGCACCCCAAAAGCTATCAAGTAGAATAGTCAATGTTGAGCCCAGCCTGGGCCGCATACCAAACTTACTGAGGAGAAGAAATGGCAGCAACCATTTTCTACAACGACGACGCAGACCTCTCCCTGATCCAGGGCCGCACCGTAGCAGTTATCGGTTACGGCTCCCAGGGCCACGCACACGCACTGAACCTGCGTGACTCCGGCGTGAAGGTCATCGTCGGTCTGTCCGAGGGCTCCAAGTCCCGTGCCAAGGCTGAGGCAGAAGGCCTGCGCGTCGCAACCGTCGCAGAAGCAGCAGCAGAAGCAGACGTCATCATGATCCTGACCCCGGACCAGGTCCAGGCAAAGGTCTACGCAGAGAGCATCGAGCCGAACCTCAAGCCCGGCAACGCACTGTTCTTCGCACACGGCTTCAACATCCGCTTCGGCTACATCACCGCACCCGAGGGTGTCGACGTGGCAATGGTCGCCCCCAAGGGCCCCGGCCACACCGTCCGCCGCGAATACGAAGCAGGCCGTGGCGTTCCCGCCCTGGTTGCAGTCGAGAAGGACGCATCCGGCGAAGCACTCGCACTGGCACTGTCCTACGCAAAGGCACTGGGTGCAACCCGTGCAGGCGTCATCAAGACCACCTTCACCGAAGAGACCGAATCCGACCTGTTCGGCGAGCAGGCAGTCCTCTGCGGCTCCACCTCCCAGCTCGTCCAGTACGGCTTCGAGGTTCTGACCGAAGCTGGCTACCAGCCCGAAATCGCATACTTCGAGGTCCTGCACGAGCTCAAGCTCATCGTTGACCTGATGATCGAGGGCGGCATCGCTAAGCAGCGTTGGTCCATCTCCGACACCGCAGAGTACGGCGACTACGTCTCCGGCCCCCGCGTGATCTCCCCCGAGGTCAAGGAAAACATGAAGGCTGTCCTGGCAGACATCCAGAACGGCAACTTCGCAAAGCGCTTCATGGAAGACCAGGCTGCAGGCGCACCCGAGTTCAAGGCACTGCGCGCAAAGGGCGAGGCACACCCCATCGAGGCAACCGGCCGCAAGCTGCGCGAGCTGTTCTCCTGGAACACTGCAGACGACGACTACACCGAAGGTTCCGTCGCTCGCTAAACGGTAGCTCAGCAATAGCTTTCTAAGAATCCGGCGTTCCACCTCTCATCCCGCACAGGGGAGGAGGTGGGCGCCGGATTCTTGCTGTTTCAAGCTGAACAGCAGCATCCATCAGATATGTGATGCAGTTCATGATCGCTCGAGTTGCGGGTGCCCGCAGAATGCCGTATAGTATTTACTTGTTGCAGGGGAAGCCCTGAAAAACAAATAAGCGCCTCTAGCTCAATTGGCAGAGCAATTGACTCTTAATCAATGGGTTCTGGGTTCGAGTCCCAGGGGGCGCACTTCAAAGAAAATCCCGCTGATTCTTCGGAATCGGCGGGATTTTTGCGTTCCCCGAATTTTATGGTTTTTCTGGCTTGAGGTGCATATTATCCTCTTTGCTCCTGCAGGGATTGGGTGGGTGGGTACCTCGCGTCTCCCAAGACTACGGGGTGCGCTACATGTTTCCTCCGCGCCTACGCAGGGGCACCCGTCACCCGGACGCTCCGCCCCTCCTTGCTTCGCTGCGGAGAGCGTCCGTGTGACACCCTGAGGGCGCTTCCGGAAAACGTAGCTGCACCCAGGGGCTCCCGGTGGGCACGCCTATACGCAATCTGGCGGGTGCATGGAGGTTTCGGTGGCCTCCGTAGCGACATCAGGGTGCCCGAAGCGAAGCGAGGGCGGGTGCCCCTGTAGGAGCGAGGAGGGTGCCGAACCTCGAGCTAATCCCGCCGCGGGTGGTTCGTGGTTTGGGTGTGCGCCCCGTGCCTAGCGAACTGGGGCGGGGAGGCTGTCGCGGTTTAGCCTGTTGCGTGGCAGCCTCCACCCCGCAAACAATGAGCCACCGCGTATCAGAGTGTAACCCCGGTGAGAGCCTCGCCTAATACTGCGGTAAACTGAAAGTTATGACTGCAACTCCGTTCTACATCACCACCGCCATCTCCTACCCCAATGGCAACCCGCACATCGGCCACGCCTACGAAACCATCGCAGCCGACGTGCTAGCCCGCTTCAAGCGCCTCGACGGCTTCGACGTGCGCTTCATGACCGGCACCGACGAGCACGGCCAGAAGATGCAGACCACCGCCGAGAAGCTCGGTAAGACCGCCAAAGAACTCGCCGACGAGAACTCCGCACGCTTCAAAGCAATGAACGACGCGCTGAACATCAGCTACGACCGCTTCATCCGCACCACCGACCCCGACCACTACGTCGCATCCCAGGCAATCTGGAAGCGCATGGAAGAAAACGGCGACATCTACCTCGACAAGTACGCCGGCTGGTACTCCGTCCGCGACGAAGCCTACTACGCCGAAGACGAAACCGAAGTCCGCGACGGCCAGCGCTACGCCATCACCACCGGCACCGAAGTCGAATGGACCGAAGAAGAATCCTACTTCTTCCGCCTCTCCAAGTACGGCGACAAGCTCCTCGAACTCTACGCCAACGAAGGCTTCGTCTACCCCGAATCCCGCCGCAACGAACTGATTTCCTTCGTCAAGGGCGGCCTCAACGACCTGTCCATCTCCCGCACCACCTTCGACTGGGGCGTACCTGTACCCGGCAACGACAAGCACGTCATGTACGTGTGGGTCGACGCCCTCACCAACTACCTGACCGGCCTCGGCTACCCCGACACCGACAACGAACTGTTCGCCAAGTACTGGCCCGCCGACCTGCACCTCATCGGTAAGGACATCACCCGATTCCACTCCATCTACTGGCCCGCATTCCTGTGGTCCGCCGGAATCGAACTGCCCAAGCGCGTGTTCGGCCACGGCTTCCTGCTCGTCAACGGCGAGAAGATGTCCAAGTCCGTCGGTAACGTCGTCGACCCCGCAAACCTCGTCGACGCGTTCGGCCTGGACGCGGTGCGCTTCTTCCTCATGCGTGAAGTGTCCTTCGGTCAGGACGGCTCCTACTCCGAAGAGTCCATCATCAACCGCATCAACTCCGACCTGGCAAACAACCTCGGCAACCTCGCCCAGCGTTCTCTGTCCATGGTCGCCAAGAACTGCGGCGGTGCCGTCCCCGCCCACGGCGAATTCACCGAAGCTGACCGCCAGATCCTCGACCAGGCGGCAGCCCTCTACGAGCCTGTCCGTGCAGACTTCGACGAGCAGGCATTCCACCGCGCACTCGACCGCATCTGGACCGTCCTCGCAGACACCAACGCCTACTTCGCGGAGCAGGAACCCTGGACCCTGCGCAAGAACGGCGAACTCGACCGCATGAACACCGTGCTGTACGTGACGCTCGAGGTCGTGCGCCAGGTCGCCCTGCTGCTGCAGCCCGTCATGCCCGACTCGACCGCCAAGCTGCTGACCCTGCTCGGCGTACCCGAAGGCGAGTCCCGCCAGTTCGCAGCCCTCGGCACCGCGCTCGTGCCCGGCACCGAGCTGCCCGCACCCGCACCGGTGTTCCCCCGTTACGAAGCACCCAAGGCATAACAGCTGCTTCTGACATAGCGAATAGCGTATGAAAGCCCTCGGCGTCCTAACCCCGAATGGGGGAGGAGTCGGGGGCTTTTCGCATATATATAGGTGTAGGCGCGGGCAGAGAAGCGAGGCAGAGGTACGGGGGTAGGGTTGCGGGGTAAGGACGCAGGGGGAGAACGCCGGTTGAGCCGCCACTCATCCTTAAGGATGAGGTCCGCGCCCGCCCAGCCCGCCTCAGGCTCATTTCAGCCCGTGGAATGAGTGGGGAACCTTCGCATCCGCAGGTCAAGACCCGGTGAACACCTACCAAAATCAACCTGGAGGATGAGAAAAACCCCTTAGTCAGCGCCGCATTGCGTGAAATAATTGAACTATGACTACGACAACTCCTCACGCACAGACGGCACAGCCCGCCGTCTCCGCACGAAACCTTTCCAAAACCTACGGCATGGGTGAAGCAACCGTCCACGCCCTCAACAACGTCTCCGTCGACTTTGAGCAGGGCAAGTTCACCGCCATTATGGGTCCCTCCGGCTCGGGTAAGTCCACGCTGATGCAGACCATCGCAACCCTGGATACCCCCGACCCGAACCCGGCAACCTCGATTCGTATTGGTGGTACCGAGCTCTTCGGTCTGAAGGACAACGCCCTCACCGAATTCCGCCGCGAACACATCGGCTTCATCTTCCAGGCGTTCAACCTGGTGCCCACCCTCACCGCGGGCCAGAACATTGACCTGCCCCTGGGCCTTGCCGGTAAGAAGCCGGACCCGCAGTGGCGCGACTACCTAGTTAAGACCCTCGGCCTGGAAACCCGCCTCGACCACCGCCCCGAACAGCTCTCCGGCGGTCAGCAGCAGCGCGTCGCCATCGTGCGCGCCCTGCTCGCACGCCCCGAAGTGGTCTTCGCCGACGAACCGACCGGTAACCTCGACTCCAACTCCGGCGCCGAGGTGCTGCGCCTGCTACGTGCCGCCGCAACCGACCACGCACAGACCATCCTCATGGTCACCCACGACGCAAACGCCGCCTCCTACGCAGACCGCGTGGTCTTCATCAAGGACGGCATGGTCGCCGGCGAAATGATCGAACCCACCTACGACGCCGTGCTCGGCGCAATGGCACAGCTGGAAGGTCGATAAGCCGTGGCAACCACACTGAACACGGTGGCGCGCTCCAATCTGCGCGCCTCCAAAGGAAAATACATTCTCACGGGCATAGGCATCGCGATCTCATCCTTCTTTATCGCCGCCATTATGATGCTCACCAACTCGCTGCAGGCGACCGTCAACTCCTCCGTCGGTGACGTGCTCTCCCGCGCCGAGGCGGTCGTCGCCTCCGCCGCCACAACCAGCGACGGTAAAGACAGCACCTCTATCTACCTGACCCGTGATCAGATTCAGAAAGTAGAAAAGAGCGACCTGCTCTCCGGCTACTGGGTTCAGTATGCCGTTTCAGGTGCGCTCGGTACCGGCGATCAGAAAACCCTCGTGCAGTACAACCAGCTGCCCGCCGACTCGAGCCTCTTCCCGTACAAGGTGCAGGGTAAAATCCCCGGTAGCGACCACGAAATCATGGTCTCTACCTACTTCGCGAAGAAGCACAACCTCTCGCTGAACGGCAAGGTCACCAGCACCGACGTTGTAGAATCCGTCAGCGCCCCTGGTACTGACAAGACCGCCGAATACACCGTCGTCGGTCTGTTCGACCCCGGTTTTGAAGGCTCCACCACCAACCAGGCTGTCTTCATTGGCGGCACCAGCCTCGGCGAAGCCACCCTGAAAGCAGCCGAGACAGAAAACAAGAGCTCCGCGGCAGGCTACCGGAACATGGCTGGCGCGAACCTCATCTACCTCAAGTTCAAGGACGGCGTAACCGACGCCAAGCTCAAGAGCCTGCAGGATACCCTCAGCAGCGGCGACACCAAGAACGACCCGCGCGTCATGACCGGTCAGAAGCTGCTGGAGGACTACCAGAAGACCCTCTCCACGGTCTTCACCTCCATTAGCGTGGTCCTGGGTGCCTTCGCGGCACTGGCTCTGCTGGTTTCCTCCTTCGTCATCTCCAACACCTTTGCGGTGCTGGTCGGCCAGCGCATCCGTGAACTGGCTCTGTTGCGCACCCTCGGTGCCCGCGGCGGCTCCCTCGTACGGATGCTACTCATCGAATCCATTACCGTGGGCGTGGTGTTCTCCCTCATCGGTGCACTGCTGACCTACCCGGTTGGCGCGCTGGTTGGTGCAAACCTCACCACCATCATGATTTCGTACTCGATTACCCCGATCCTGGTGAGTGTGCTCCTCTGCACCATCGTGACGGTTCTGGCGTCGCTCTCCCCGGCACGAAGCGCCCTGCGCATCTCGCCCATCAGCGCGATGAGCGAGCACACCAACCTTGAGGTGCGCAAGCCCGGCAAGGTTGGCCCAATCCTGGGTCTGGTCTTCGGTGCCGCAGGTATCGGCCTGGTTATGCTGGCTCAGAACCAGGGTTCCGGTGAGGGCGCCGGCAATAAGGCCATCCTTCTCATGATGGGGGCCGCGCTGCTGCTCGGTATTGCGGTCTTCCTCCTCACCCCGCTGGTACTGCCGCCGCTGGTACGTGCCCTCGGCACGGTCACCCGCACCCAGACCGGCAAGCTGGCGCTCGCCAACGCGCTGCGTTCGCCCAAGCGCACCGTCTCCACCGGTCGTGCCGTGCTGGTGGGTACCCTGGTCGTATCGACTGTGCTGACCGGTTACTCGGTGCTGAGCGCCTCGCTGACCAAAGCCTTGGATCAGCAGTACCCGATTTCTGCGCAGGCAAAGTACAGCTCGTACGACCAGTCCGAGGCTGCCTCCACCGTGACCAAGGCGGAGGAAATCGCCTCCAAGGTCAAGGGTATTAAGAACGTTCAGGCATCCGCCGTCGGTTACGCAGCCGGTGTGGTTGACTACACCGTCGAGTACGAAGGCCAGACCGCCAACCAGAATTCCGACCTGGTGGCGCTGAGCTCCTCCGATTTGAAGGCAATCTTGCCGGGCGAAAACTCGAACCTTGCCGACGACACCGTGCTCGTACCGCAGGGCCTCTGGAAGTCCGCTGGCTTGAACGAATCCAGCCGCCTGAAGGCACACGGCCCGCTCGGCGAAGTGGAACTCAAGCCCGTCAAGTCCGCAACCAAGCAGCACCTGCTGATTGTCAACCCTGCCACCGCCGCCAAGCTGCAGGACGCCAAGAACCCGCAGAAGGTTGCCAACCCTGCCGCTGAGGAAGCTCAGAAGCGCCTGGAAGAAGCAATCGCCAGCGGTGACAAGGAAGCTCAGACAAAGGCAGCTCACCTGACTGTCACCAGCCAGGCAACCGGTAACGACACCGTCGTTCTGGTGCGCGCCGCCTCCCCGCTGACCAGTAGCGAGAACGCGACCCTGCAGGCTGACCTGAACCGAGCCAGCCCTGACAGCTCCTTCACCGGTGGCTTGCAGGAACGTCAGACCTACGACCAGCTGCTGACCGTTATGCTGACCTTCACCCTGGTGATGCTCATGCTCGCAGTGGTCATCTCCATCATTGGTGTGGCGAACACGATGACCCTGTCGGTCAACGAACGCCGCCGCGAGAACGCGATGCTCCGTTCGCTGGGTCTGTCCCGCAAGCAGCTGCGCCGCATGATCTCCATTGAGGCGATTCTGATTACGCTCGCCGCTGTGGTGCTCGGTATGGTTTCCGGTGCGGTGATTGGTAGCCTCTCGGCGCAGATTATTATGTCTTCCATGAGTGCTTCCGCCCCGCTGGTGCTTGACCTGCCGTACGTCTGGTACGTAGTCATCCTCATGGTGGGTGTGCTCGCCGCGATGCTCGCTTCGGCTCTGCCTGCGGCTCGTTCGGCTCGCATGTCCCCGGTTGAGGGTATGCGCGGCTAACCCGGCATAGTCACAGTATTCGGTGTAGTTCCGGATACTCGGCGTGAGAAAGCCCCGGAGGGTGCCCCCGATCAGGAGGCGCCCGCCGGGGCTTCACTGTGTCCTCTAGTCTGCCGTGCTTGTGCTCTCAGACTCTTGGAGCTGACCTGTAGCATGGCTTTGCGCGTATGATGGGTGTATGAGTACTAGCCACCCCAATCTGCGTCGCGGGTACACGCTACCCCATGAAGCGGAGGTTCTTCAGATCCTCCGTGACGCTGGTGTGCGCCGTGCCCGGCTCTTCGGTAGCGCCGCCCGCGGTGAGCTGACCGAAACGAGCGACCTGGATTTTCTGGTGCAGATGCCGGGTGTAGCTCCTTTTGACGAGTTCATGCAGATGGTGGACGCTCAGCACCGTATTGAACAGCTGACCGGCCGCAGCGTGGATATGGTCACCCAGCTACGCCCCCGCATCTACGCGGAGGCTGAACCGGACATGGTGGAGCTGCCGCTATAAGAAGTTGCCTGAGCTGATGAGCGACTTTGAGCGAATCATCGATGAGATACAAGAAACCACTTAACTAAAGAGCCCCGGAGGGTGCCCCTGATAAGGAGGCGCCCGCCGGGGCTTCACTGCGTCCTCTATGCTGTTGTGCCCTTATATAGGGGAGGGCTAGTGGGCGATACCCGCCTCATACGCCATAATGACCGCCTGCACACGATCACGCGCCCCCAACTTCGCCAACACATGCGACACATGCGTCTTCACCGTCGCCTCCGAAAGCACCAGCTCCCGCGTAATCTCCGCATTCGACAAGCCACGCGCAATCAAACCCAGCACCTCAAACTCACGCGGCGACAACTGCTCAATCAACTCACGATGCGGATAATCCTGCACAGGCTCAAAGCTTGCATGCTCAGCCGGAATAAACGTCGCCTTAGGAAGTTCAGAACCAGCAGCCGAGGGAATAGCAAGAACAGACTCAGCGGCAGGAGCGGCAGGAGCGGTAGGAACAACAGGAGCGGGGGAGTCCAGCACCGGAATCATCTGCTCCAACAGGCGGCGAGTCGCAGACGGCGCAATCACCGCATCGCCGCGGTGCACCGTACGAATCGCCTCCAGCAGCTGCTCCGGCGGGGTGTCCTTCAACAAGAAACCGCTCGCACCCGCACGCACCGCCGAATACACGTACTCATCAATATCGAAGGTCGTGAGCATAATAATGCGCACCCGCTCCTCCTCAGCCACGCCACGCTGAGCGTCACGCTCCAGGATGCGGCGCGCCGCCTCCAGGCCGTCGCAGTGCGGCATGCGCACATCCATGAGGATGACCTGCGGCGCCTGCCCCTCAGACACCATACGGTCAAAAACGTCAATCGCCGCCAGGCCGTCATCAGCTTCCATGACGACCTGCAGGTCCGGCTGGGAGTTGACGAGCATGCTCAAGCCGCCGCGCACTAGGCGCTGGTCGTCAACGAGCATCACGCGGATCGGCTGGGTAGTCTGTGGTGCAGAAGTCTGTGGTGCAGAAGAGTACATAGTTTCAATCCTAGATCACGAGGTAGTAGAGGGCACGGGTATTAGAGGTCGCGGTAGGGCAGCGCCGCCTCAACGAGCCAGCCGCCGTCAGGCTGCAGACCGTAGGTGAGGGTGCCGTGGTAGAGGGCGATGCGCTCGCTCATGCCGCGCAGACCGTTGCCGCTACCGGGCACAGGGCGGGCAATGTGCTGAGCCACGGCAGAGGAAACCGGGTCGTTCTGAACCCGCAACTGCAGACCGTCCTCACCCCAGTGAATGGTGACGGTGGTTGCCGCGCCGGGGGAGTGCTTGAGTGCGTTGGTGAGCGCCTCCTGCACGGTGCGGTACGCCGCCAGCTCGGCACCCTGCGGCAGGGTGCGCGCCATGGTGCCGGTGATTCCGGTGCCGGTGATTCCGGTGCCGGTGATTCCGGTGCCGGTGATTCCGGTGCCGGTAATTCCGGTGAAGGTGACGGGTAGTCCGGCGCGGCGGCTCTGCTCCACGAGGGCGGGCACATCGTTGAGGGTGGGCACGGGTGCGTAGGTGGTTGCCTCGTCTGTGCGCAGTAGCCCGAGTAGGGAACGCATCTGGGTGAGGGAGTCGCGTGCCGTGTCTGCGATGAGCTCGAGGGTCTGCTCGGCAATATCCGGTTCGCTCTGCTGAGCCTGACCCGGTTGCTCTGCCTGCTGGGCGCGTGCGGTGCGGGCGCTCGCGGCGGCGTAGCGTGCCCCATCCGCCTGGGAAATAATGCTGGAGAGCGAGTGCGCCACAATATCGTGCATTTCGCGGGCGATGCGTGTGCGTTCGTCCTGCGCGGCGAGGCGGCGTTCCTGTTCCTGCTCGTATTCGAGGCGGCGGGCGCGTTCTTTGAATTCTTCGCTGCGCAGTTCGCGCATGCGGCGGGAGTCGCCGAGGAACCAGAAGACGGTGAAGATGGATCCGCAGAGCACGCCGAGCATCAGGGAGATGAAGATGCGGGCGGGCAGGTTGTCGTCCAAGTGATAGAGGAATGACAAGAAGGCCTGTACGGTGACGGCGAGTGCGCCGACCCAGCCGAGAATGAGGGCGCGGAAGCGGGCGCGGCGGGTCCAGTGCCTTCCGGTGTGGTAGGCGGCGAGGGTGACCGGCGGGTAGCAGGTGATGGGGAGTGAGCTGGGGAAGGGGAATGCGAGGGTGAGGCAGAGCGCCGCAATGACCACGTAGATGCTGCCGTAGGGGAAGCGGTAGCGGAAGTAGAGCGCGGTGGTGCTGCAGAGTGCGGAGATGGCCGGGGCCCAGCCGTCGTTGTCGATGAAGGCCACGGAGAGTACGCAACAGAAGAACTGCATGTGCGCGACGACGATGATGTTCATCCAGCCGCGTTTGTCTCTGAGGTAGTTTTGCACGCGGCTGGAGGCGCTGATTGCGTCGGCGGGCAGGTCGCTGTTTTCTGCGAAGCGGTGGGTGTGCGTTACGGCGTAGCCTGATTCGGCTGTCTCTGTGCTGTGCTGTGGGTTCTGCTGGGGTTCGGTGTGCTTGAGGGGCATGTTTCCAGTGTATCGGGGTGGTGGGGCGGGGCTGGGAGCCTCTTTCTGCTCTCACATGCAGGAATATTTTGTGGGTTTGTGTGTGGGGGTGTGCGCTTGAGTGAGTATGACACGCCAAAAACAGCTATTTTTAGTGACCTTAGTTACTTTTTTGGAAAATATTCCTTCAACTAAAACTTGAGAGTTTGGAGTTGTATGGGGTTCGAATTCGGGTTTAAGAGACCCGTAACTCCCTTAAGCAACCTATTTTGGTTGAAAAACCTTCAACTAAGGCGGAGAGTTTAAGGGAAACCCCCTCATCAAACCATTTTTGGAACCATTGCGGTACAGGTCCTTGATGGGTATAGTTTTAGCCGTACCCAAAATCTGCGCCGGTGGTCTATGACCTCGCAGAGCGAACACCAAGAGCTCTGAAGCGCGACTCCCTATGTAGGGGAGTGGGATACAGCATTATGTCGTTATCACCAGAGGTTAGGCGCAAGCCTACTTCACTCACTCGAATCTCATCAGGTGACGTTCTTCGCCGCGCACGACGGCGGGTGATAACTTTTATTCCTCAAAATGACATCACTCTCGAAGGACATACATGTCTACTAACATTTCTCGCCGCAAGGTTGTCGCTGGCGCAGCATGGGCTGCTCCGGTTGTCGCAGCATCTGCTGCAGTTCCCGCTTTTGCATCTTCCACCGAGTGCGAGTACGCAAGCGAGACCACCCCCGACTACATCATCTCCGGTACCGACGCAGGTGCTAAGGGCACTCAGTCCTTCGTCGTTCCCGAGCTGGTCGACAAGATCAAGTTCGAGGTCGTCGGCGGCGCTGGTGGTACCAACTACGACGATATCGCAGCAGGTTCCGGCGCTAAGGTCACCGGTAGCATCGAGGTCAAGCCCGGCCAGACCGTTCAGCTCATCGGCGCAGCCGGTGGTATCGGTAACAACCCCCTGACTCCCGCAGAGGGTGGCGAGGGCTACGGTAACGGCGGTTCCTCCAACCTGCCCACCCCCATCCCCGCAAGCGTCATGCAGAGCGTGAACGCTATTTGGCCCGCTAACTCCACCCTGAAGCGCATCATCTACTCCGCATCCGGTGGTGGCTCCTCCGCTCTGGTCATCAACGGTACCCCCGTTGCAGTCGCAGGTGGCGGCGGTGGCGCCGGCTTCGTGAACGCTGGTGGCGCTAACAATGAAGAGCCCCACATGTTCCCGGGTGCTGTTGATGCAGGTCGCCTGTGGCCCAAGGATGCAAAGCGTAACGTATACCCCGTTATCGGTTCCACCGGTGGCTCCGCTGAGGGTGCTGCAGGTTCCGCAGGTAAGCAGGGCGCACTGACCTACTCCGCAGACACCTCCATCACCACCACTGTTAACGCAGGTGAGGGTGGCTCCGCAGGTATCGGTGGTAACGGCGGTTCCAAGACCGACCTGCCCACCGGCAAGTCCCCCAACGGTGTTCTGGGTTACTCTTCCGCTAACAACCAGGAGATCTACAACTCCTCCAAGTCCGGTAACGACGGTGGCGACGGCTTCAAGGGTAACGGTGGCGACGGCGTGGGCTCCTACTCCTACCTGATCGACAACAACGACCGCACCATCAAGGAAGTTATTGTTGAGCAGGCAACCGGTAAGAAGTCTGCTCTGGAGTACAAGTCCATTGGCTTCAACTTCAACGGCTACGAGTCCGTCATCTCCGCAGGTGGTGGCGCAGGCTACGGTGGCGGTGGCTCCGGTGCTTCTACCTCCTCCTCCGCAATCGTTCTGACCCAGAAGTGGAACAACAACCCCGAGGGTCTGCGCCAGAACGTTGGCTTCGCACAGTTCGGTGGCGGCGGTGGCGCTGGTGGCTCCTACGTTGCTCCCGGTGTTTCCCGTGGCTCCATCGAGTCCTCAGGCAACGCTGCTAAGGTCGTTCGTGGTACCCGTGGCAACGGCTACGTCAAGGTCTTCCTCTGCAAGCGCACCGCGTAATTGCATAGACCTTTAGGGTCCTCACTCTGAGTGAGAACTCATAACGATATTCCCCGGCTGAATTATCAGCCGGGGAATATTGTTTTAACCGATAGAGGCTGAACACCACAGAATCCAGAACCCCAGACTTCAGGAGGCGGGTCTGGGTCAAGGCGCTGCCGGGCAGAGACGGGGGTTAGCCCAGAGCCCGTCTAACCTAGAGCCCGTCTAGCCCAGACTCTGAGAACCCGCCCGCACACTCTACCGCCCACCCGCGGCGCGTATTACGGTAGAGGCATGACTGAAGCACGTAGCATCGACCTCGCCGTCATCCCCGGCGACGGCATCGGCCCCGAAATCATTACCGAAGCCCAGCGCATCCTCACCCGCGCCTGCGAGCTCGAAAACATCACCGTAACCCCCACCCACTACAAGCTCGGCGCCGAGCACTGGCTGGAAACCGGTGAAACCCTGCCCGACTCCACCATGGACGCCCTCAAGCAGCACGACGCGATTCTCTTCGGCGCCATCGGTGCAGACCCGCGCAGCGGCAAGATTCCCTCCGGCCTCATCGAACGCGAAATGCTCCTGAAGCTGCGCTTCGCCTTCGACCACTACATCAACCTGCGCCCCTCCCGCCTGTACCCCGGCGCAGTCTCCCCGCTCGCCAACCCCGGCAACATCGACTTCGTCGTCGTGCGTGAAGGCACCGAAGGCCCCTACATTGGCAACGGCGGCGTCATCCGCGGCGGCACCCCCCACGAAATCGCCACCGAAGTCTCCCTCAACACCGCACACGGTGTGGAGCGCCTGATGCGCTACGCCTTCGAACTGGCATCCACCCGCCGCAAGAAAGTCACCCTCGTGCACAAGACCAACGTGCTCACCCACGCAGGTCGCCTCTACAACCGCTACTTCACCGAAATTGCGGCTGAATTCCCCGAGGTTGAGACCGACTACCTGCACATTGACGCGACCACCATCTTCATGGTCACCGACCCCGCCCGCTTCGACGTGATCGTCACCGACAACCTCTTCGGCGACATCATCACCGACCTCGCAGGTGCAGTCACCGGCGGTATCGGCTACGCGGCAAGCGGCAACATCAACGCCGTCGGCGAGTTCCCCTCCATGTTCGAGCCCGTACACGGCTCCGCACCGGACATCGCCCGCCAGAACAAGGCAAACCCCACCGCCGCAATCCTCGCCGGCGCAATGCTGCTGCGCCACCTCGGCCACGACGCCGCCGCAGCCCGCATTGAGGACGCCGTTGAGGCAGATATGCGCGAGAACGGCGCAAGCGTGCGCGGAACCGATCAGGTCGGCGCGGACGTGCTCGCACGCCTCGGTTAATACTTGCCCGGCTAAAACTGGCTCGGCTAAAACGTGAACTACGCTAGTGAAGCCCGGAAGGAACACACCTTCCGGGCTTCACCCGTACCTAGCTACAAAAGATGGGGAGGGCATCTCCGATACCTAACCTCCAACAAGCCCGCCGAATCCCACCTGTTCACATCTTGAATGGGAGAAAAGGTGCGCATGCGGCAAACTCATCTTTCCGGTACTCTAAACAGGTCAGGCACACCCGCCCGGCACCTCGGCGGTGGACACCATCCACCACTAGCTTTGATGCATCCAACTAGCACAGACCGCTAGATGCACCATCTGCCCCGCACGACAACGCGCCCGGCGGCACACACCGGTCCCTCGCCCCGCCGCGAGAACCGCCACTCAAAGAACGCCCACAGAGGCAACTAGACGAAGAGGAACGCAGAACGATGGCAACCGAATTCAGCCACGAAGCAAGCCAGTCACCCGCCACCGCCGAACGCCGCGCCGAAATCCTCGCAAACCCCGGCTTTGGCGACTACTTCAGCGACCACATGGTCACCATCGACTGGGAAGGCGACTACAAGACCGGCGGCACCTGGTACGACGCACGAGTTCACCCCTACGGCCCGCTCGTCCTCGACCCCGCAGCATCCGTGTTCCACTACGGCCAGGAAATCTTCGAAGGCATCAAGGGCTACCGCCACGCCGACGGCTCCGTGTGGACCTTCCGCCCCGAGAAGAACGCGGCACGTTTCGCGAACTCCGCACGCCGCCTCTCCCTGCCCGAGCTGCCCGCAGAGACCTTCATCGAATCCCTGCGCGAACTCGTGAAGATGGACGAGCAGTGGGTACCCACCGGCGACGGTGAAGCCTTCTACTTCCGCCCCTTCATGATCGCAACCGAGGCGTTCCTGGGCGTTCGCCCCGCACGCCACGTGCAGTACCACGTCATCGGCTCGCCCGCAGGTAACTACTTCGGCACCCCCGAACCCGTAGACATCTGGCTCTCCACCACCTACGCCCGCGCAGGCGAAGGCGGCACCGGTGCGGCAAAGTGCGGCGGTAACTACGCAGCATCCATGATCGCCCAGACCGAGGGCGAGAAGCACGGCTGCAAGCAGGTCATCTTCAAGGACCCGCACCGTGGCGACGCCATCGAAGAGCTCGGCGGCATGAACGTGTTCTTCATCTTCGGCAAGGAAAACAAGATCGTCACCCCCGAACTGACCGGCACCATCCTGGAGGGCGTGACCCGCTCCTCGCTGATTCAGCTCGCCAAGGACCGCGGCATGACCGTCGAAGAGCGCGCAATCACCCTCACCGAATGGCGTGAAGGAGTGGCAAACGGCGACATCACCGAAATCTTCGCCTGCGGCACCGCAGCAGTGGTCGCACCCATCGGCAAGCTCAAGGCAGAAGACTTCGAAATCCCGGCACCCACCGAGCACTTCGGCGAAATCTCCAAGAGCCTGCGCGAAGAGCTCGTCGGCATTCAGCTCGGCACCGTTGAGGACCGCCACGGCTGGATGACCCGCCTCATCTAAAACGTGAATCTAACGTAACCCGCGAAATCCCCGCAGGATGCTCCCGCCCGACCCCGCATGTCGCGCGGTGAGCAGCCCGCGGGGATTCGCTGTGCCTGCTAAAACCCGACCCGCCGCCCGCACCCTCGAAGGCTGGTACCCTAGAAAGTATGCGTATTGCACGATTTACCGTAAATAATGAGCTCCACTTCGGGCTGGTAGAAGGCGACGCAGGTGAAGAAACCCTGCGCGTACTCGCCGGCGACCCCTTCTACTCGGGTATTGAACCGACCGGCACCACCTACCCCATCGACCAGGTGCGCCTGCTCGCCCCGATCATCCCCCGCTCCAAGGTGATTGGAGCGATCGCAAACTGGGCAGGAACCGAGGCACCCGCCTCCCCGCAGTTCTTCCTTAAGCCGAACACCACCGTGATCGGCCCCGGTGACCCCGTAACTCTACCCGACTATTCCGAGGCTGTCAGCCCCGAGGGTGAGCTCGCCGTCATCATCGGCCGTATCGCCAAGTCCGTGCCGCTCGAGCGTGTACACGAGGTCATCTTCGGCTACACCGTAGCCAACGACCTCACCGCCCGCGACCTGCTCGAGGACCGCCAGTGGACCCGCGCCAAGGGCTTCGACGGCGCCACCCCGCTCGGCCCCTGGATTGAAACCGACCTGGACACCGACTCGCTGAACATCACCACCTGGGTCGACGGCGACGTCGTGCAGGAGGGCAACACCTCCGAGATGCACTACTCCGTGGCCGAACAGGTGGCCGCAGCCTCCGAAATCTTCACCCTACTGCCCGGCGACGTCATCCTGACCGGCACCCCCGCCGGCGTCAGCGTGCTGCGCGACGGCAACGAAGTAGAGGTCGAGATCGAAGGCATCGGCTCCCTCGTCACCCGCGTGCGCGACTAAGCCGCCCGCGCCCAAAAACGTAACGTACATCCTGAAACACACCGTCAAGGAGACATCATGACCGAATACCACGGTCCCGTACTCAACAGCCCCGCAGACACCCGCGTCCGCTTCTGCCCCTCGCCCACCGGCACCCCGCACGTGGGCATGGTCCGCACCGCCCTCTTCAACTGGGCGTACGCACGCCACACCGGCGGCAAGCTGATCTTCCGCATCGAAGACACCGACGCAGCACGCGACTCCGAAGAGTCGTTCAACCAGGTGCTCGAATCCCTGCACTGGCTCGGCATCAACTGGGACGAAGGCGTAGGCGTCGGCGGCCCGCACGAACCCTACCGCCAGTCCGAGCGTAAGACCGCAGGCATCTACAACGAGATCTTCGAAAAGCTCGTTGAAGGCGGCTACGTGTACGAAGACTTCTCCACCCCCGACGAGGTGAAGGAACGCCGCAAGGCAGCCGGTCAGGACCCGCAGCTCGGCTACGACAACTACGACCGCAACCTCACCGAAGAGCAGAAGGAAGCCTACCGCGCAGAGGGCCGTAAGCCCGTCTGGCGTCTGCGCATGCCCGACGAAGACATCACCTTCAACGACCTCGTTCGTGGTGAAATCACCTTCAAGGCAGGCACCGTACCCGACTACGTGGTCGTCCGCTCCAACGGCGACCCGCTGTACCCCTTCGTGAACCCCGTCGACGACGCACTCATGGGCGTCACCCACGTGCTGCGCGGTGAGGACCTGCTCTCCTCCACCCCGCGTCAGATCGCGCTCTACCGCGCGCTCATCGACACCGGCGTGACCAGCTTCATCCCCGAATTCGGCCACCTGCCCTACGTCATGGGCCAGGGCAACAAGAAGCTTTCCAAGCGCGACCCCGAGTCGAACCTCTTCCTGCTGCGTGACTCCGGCTTCATCAAGGAAGGCCTGCTGAACTACCTGTCCCTGCTGGGCTGGTCCCTCTCTGCAGACCAGGACGTCTTCAGCATCGACGAGCTCGTTGAGCACTTCGACGTACACGACGTTGTCGCCAACCCCGCACGCTTCGACGTGAAGAAGGCAGAGTCCATCAACGGCGACCACATCCGTGCGCTCGACCCCAAGGACTTCCGCGACCGCCTCGTGCCGTACCTGCAGGCTGCAGGCGTACTCGGCGAAACCCTCACCGAGCGTGAAGAGCAGGTCCTCACCGAAGCTGCACCCCTCGTCCAGGAGCGCATGCAGCTGCTCGGCGAAGCACCCGGCCTGCTCGCATTCCTCTTCAAGGCTGACGAAGAAATCAGCACCGCAGACGACGCACGCAAGCAGCTCAAGGAATCCGCACCGCAGGTCCTCGCCGCCGCAATCGAAGCTCTGGAGCCCCTCGAGGACTTCACTGCAGCCAACATTGAGGCAGCCCTGCGCGCCGCAATCGTCGACGGCCTGGAAATCAAGCCGCGCCTCGCATTCGGCCCCGTGCGCATCGCAGTGTCCGGTGAGCGCATCTCCCCGCCCCTGTTCGAATCCATGGAAATCCTGGGCAAGGAATCCTCCCTCGCACGCCTGCGCAAGCTTGCCGCTGAACTGAGCTAACCATGAATCAATCGATTATGGGGAAGGCGCTGCTCAAGGGCACCCTCATGGCGCTCACCAACGCCTGCATTATCTGGCTGTTCGCCTACATTGCCGGCTTTGACCGCTCCGTATGGATGGTCGTCATCATTATTGCCGGTGCGGCGCTCGCCTATGTGACCGCATTCCTGGAGGCACGCGCCATGCAGAGCGCGGCTCGCGGCGGCGACGTGAGCACCTCGTCGTCTGTTGTCGATTCTTCGGATTCTTCTGGCTCTTCGGACGAAGAAGAGGAAGAAGACGACTTCGTGGACCCGGGCCCCGACCCGGACGCGGGCGACTTCGACGCCGGAAGCTCCAGCAGCTCGAGTAGCTCTGACTACAGTAGCTACAGCAGCTCCGACTACTCTGGCGGCGGCGATTCCGGTGGAGGCGACTCCGGCGGTAGCAGCGACTAAGCTCTAGAGAATCCCCTTATCCAGCGGGAATCAGACGACCAAAAGGTCTGAAGAAACCCGGCGGATAAGGGGATTTTTCATAAATTTGAGAATATTTTTTGTGACGGGTGTTTCCTGTAAAACTACTAGTCAGTATGTTTTATAGGGGTAAATCTGGTTCCATTTTGGGGAGTGTGGCAAGAATTTGGTTTGCGCACCCTAGCAAAGGCTCGTATAGTAGTACCTGTTGTTGCGACGAACTGAAAAGTTCAAAGCGAAAACATGCGGTTGTAGCTCAGTTGGTAGAGCACCACCTTGCCAAGGTGGATGTCGCGAGTTCAAGTCTCGTCAACCGCTCCACTCAAGCCCCGAGGTTCGCCTCGGGGCTTTTTGTTGTCTCCAAAAGTTTTGGCAAGTCTTAGCTTTTGGAGGCGCGGGGTGGGGTGAGGGTTTTGCGATCTTTCCCGAGATGACTGCTTGGGTGACTGTCCAGCCGTCTGGCTCTCTGGCTGCCGGGAAGCGGTGCAGGAAGAAAAAACCTTCAAAAAAATTTGGGACGCAAGCGTGCAGGGGAGGGGCTAAAGCTGCTCTCTGAGTCCCCCTCGAAGCTGCTTTGAAGGGCAAAAATCGGCTCCAAAACTCTCTTTTTGAAGAAATTTAAAAAACTTTTTAGCCCTAAAAACCCCGGAAATAAGCGGAAGTAGTGGGCATGAAACCGTGAATGTGAGGCGGCTCTCTAGATTTCGGCTTGCACGCCTCCAGAAAGACCCGTATAGTTATTACTCGTTCCGGTGATAAGTCGAAAGGCGAGAAACGGAACGGTAATGGGATATGGTGTAATTGGCAACACGAAGGTTTCTGGTTCCTTTGTTCTAGGTTCGAGTCCTGGTATCCCAGCTAACCTCCTCACGGAGGTTGCGGCCCCATCGTATAGCGGCCTAGTACTCCGCCCTCTCACGGCGGCAACACCGGTTCAAATCCGGTTGGGGTCACACTAGGAAAGAAGCTCTCCAGTCGAAAGGCTGGGGAGCTTTTTTGTTTATATATTTATTCGTTAGCTACCTCTTGCTTTGGGGTGCCGCCGTGAGCCTCTCACGGCGCCGCTCCTTACGTCACGGCACTCCGGGGCATGATGAAATCCCTCGCGCGCTCGGCATCATGCACCCTCCGTCACCGTTACAAATCCGGTTGGGGTCACACTAGGAAAGAAGCTCTCCAGTCGAAAGACTGGGGAGCTTCTTTGTTTATCCGGTGAAAAATGGTTTTAGACCCTAGGGTGCCGCCGCATACTCCTCGAAAAGCCACTTGTGTTTCGAGAAGCCACCATTTTTGTGGCTTTTCGAAACACAAGTGGCTTCTCGGCGGGAAAGAAAAAAAGGGGAGCGCAAAATTTGACCTTCACGCCAAGCCTCGGTATAGTCTTATCCGTAAGCGTGATTGGCGCAGTGGTAGCGCGCTTCGTTCACACCGAAGAGGTCACTGGTTCGAACCCAGTATCACGCACCAAAGAACCCCCGTTTCAAGGAACGGGGGTTTTATTATGCCCACCGGTATTTGTGCCCACAAGCAGTACAAACCCAGCCGCGGACACAACCACCCGAGAATGAGGTACCCCGTGACAACACCCGAACTCGCCGCAGCCACCGACTACGGACGCATGTACGCGCGCGTCCGCGGAGGAGAACTCCTCGTCCCCTCTATCACCACCGTCATCGGACAGCACGCCAACGACCTCAGCGGCTGGCACGGGTACATGGCAGCCAAAGCCGCCCTCGAAGACCAGCGCGCCTACCGCGCCACCGGATCCCACGGCCTCAAATTCGCCATCATCCGCGACGCAGCCAGCGCCTCCGAACGATACCGCGACGCAGCCGCCGCCCGAGGCGACCGCGTCCACAACTACGCCGAAGCCGTCGCCCTACGCGCCATGGGCCGCGAACACAACCTCGACGAAAGCCGCGAACAGCTCATCATCAACGGCGAACAAGCCTACGCCGACCGCTTCGACGAATGGTGGGAAGCCTTCAAGCCCCGCCCCCTCGCCGCCGAAGTCACCATCTGGAACGACACCGTCGGCTACGCGGGCACCCTCGACCTGGTCGCAGAAATCGCAGGCCGAACCTGCATCATCGACTACAAAACCAAAGGCACCGACAAACGCGGCCGCGTCAAAGCACTCGACGAAAAAGTCGTCATGCAGCTCGTAGCCGGACTCAAAGCCGAAGAATCCCTCGTCGACCCCGACGAAGGCGCCTGGGAACCCTGGAAATACGGTGACGCGCCCGTCCTCATGGGCGTAGCCCTCGGCGAAACGCAGGTGCTACCGCAGCAGGCGAACCCCGCCGTGCTCGAACGTAACTGGTACAAGTTCTGCGCCCTGCGCCGCGTTTGGGAATTCGACCGCCAGGTCCAAGAATTTGAAGACCCCGCGCTCATGCCCGTAGTACCCCCGCCCGCGGTATAGGGGAGTAACGAGCGTAGGGGAGAGGCTCAAACCCCCTGAGGAGGTGAGCCTAGGGAGGTGAGCCCAGGGAGGTGAGGCTCAGCCCTCACCCTGCCGCCTCCACCCCAGCGCCTCGATTCGTTCTAGATTCGCGCTACTGAATCGGCGACAATAGAACAATAGGCAGAACGGCGCACCTGCTGTGAAGAATGCGCCCGCTGTGAGAACCTGCTCCTGGGAGACCCCTCCTGCCGAGAGAGCCCGCCAGCGCAGTTTCACCCGCGAGGTTCTACCAGCGCAGTTCTGCCGCCATATTGAAATCCGTAAGCACATTCCCGGCACCCCGCCGGCAAAGGAGAACCATGACCATCCTGAGCATCCGCACCGTAGGTGACCCGGTGCTGCGCAGCGTCTGCGACCCCATCACCGTCTTCGACGACGACCTGGCACGACTCATCGACGACATGTTAGAAACCATGTACGATGTGGGCGGCGTGGGCCTTGCCGGCCCGCAGGTTGGCATCTCCAAACAAATCTTCACCTTCGGCGGCATTGACGACCGCGAAGGCTACATTATCAACCCCGTGCTCGAAGTCGGCGAAGAAGACCAGGAAGGCGGCGAAGGCTGCCTGTCCGTGCCCGGTCAGAAGTCCGCGACCCCTCGCAAGAACTGGGCGCGCGTGACCGGCGTGGACCGCCACGGCGAACCCCTCGTGCTGGAGGGTGAGGGCCTGTTCGCGCGCATGCTGCAGCACGAAACCGATCACCTGCATGGCAAGCTGTTCATCGATCGCCTCGTGGGTGAAGACCGCCAGCGCGTGATGCGTGCCCTGCGCGCCGCAGACTACAACTCGGTTGCCGCGAAGACCGTGACCGAGCGTGCAACCCGCGTGGGCGGTGCCTTCGGCGGCGGTGGCGCGTTCGGTGCAGGCTCTGCCGGTTCCTCCTTCGGTAGCTTCGGAAAGTAGGCTCACATGCTCAACATTATTTACGCAGGCACCCCCGAGGTTGCCGTGCCCCCGCTCGACTACCTGGCGAACTCCGATAAGGTTCGCGTGGTCGGCGTGCTCACCCGCGAAGACGCCCCCGTGGGCCGCAAGCGCGTGCTCACCCCCTCCCCGGTCGCGCAACGTGCCGAAGAGCTCGGCCTGCCCATCGTGAAGGCAAACCGCTGGAACGACGAAGCCGCCGCAGCCATCGCCGAGCTGAACGCTGACGCAGCCGCCGTGGTCGCCTACGGTGCCCTGCTGCCGCTGCCCGCGCTCGAATCCCTGCGCTACGGCTGGGTCAACCTGCACTTCTCCAAGCTGCCCGCATGGCGCGGCGCCGCCCCCGTGCAACGCGCCCTCATCGCCGGTGAGCAGGAAATTTTCTCCACCACTTTCCTGCTCGAAGAAGGCCTGGACACCGGCCCCACCTTCGAACAGGAATCCACCCCCGTAGCCGCCGACGACACCGCAGGCACCGTGCTGATGCGCCTTGCAACCAGCGGCGGCGCACTGCTTGAACGCACCTTCGAACGCCTCGAAGCGGGCGAGAACGGCACCGTGCAGGTCGAGGACGAGTCGGTCAGCTACGCCTCCAAGATGAGCATTGCCGACGGCCGCCTCACCTGGACCGAACCCGCCGAGCAGATCCTGGCACGTTTCCGCGGCGTCACCCCCGAACCCGGCGCATGGTGCGAACTGGGCGAAAACCGCTTCAAGGTCGGTGGTCTGGCGGTTGCCGATGAGCGCCTGGTGCAGTCCCTGACCGAGGCGAACGGCGGCCCCCTCGCACCCGGTGCGGTGCGTCTGCACGCGAAGAAGGTACTGGTCGGCACCGGTACCAAACCCCTGATGCTGCTGCAGGTTCAGCCTGCCGGTAAGAAAATGATGGATGCGCCCGCGTGGGCTCGCGGCGCTGGCAAGGACATGGCGGAAGGCCTGGTGGTACTCGCATGAGCAACGAAAAGCGCCCTTACAAGGGAGGACACGGCAAGCCCGGTCACTCCGGTAACGCTGGCAACGGCAAGTTCGGCCAGGGTAGCGGTCAGGGTAAGTTCAATCAGGGCGGCGGTCAGGGTGAGGGCGGTGCGAAGCGTAAGCGTCGCCGCCGCTCCGGCGCTGGCAGCGGCTCTGGTGTGAGCGAGCAGAACCGCCAGCAGTCCCAGAGCTCCCAGCGTACTCAGAACCAGCGCTCCCAGAATCAAAGCTCGCAGGGCCGCCCGCAGAAATGGGACGACAACTCCCGCAGCGAATCCCGCACCGGCCGCCGCTTTGACGGCCTGACCAGCGTCGAACGCGCCGCACGCCGCGCCAAGACCGAACACGACGACACCAAACGCGGTGGCGGCGGCGCCTCCCAGCGCAATAAGAGCGGCCACGAACGCAACCGCCGCTCCATGTCCGCCCGCGAATTCTCCGCGGCGGCACCCTCCGCACGCTCGCGTACCGCAGACACCGCACGCGCAACCGTCTTCGACGTACTGCGCTCCGTGGCGGAATCTGACGCCTACGCGAACCTCGTGCTGCCCAAGGCGATTCGTAGCCACCGCCTCGACCACCGCGACGCAGGCTTTGCAACCGAGCTGACCTACGGCACGCTGCGCCACCAGGGCACCTACGACGCAATCCTCAGCCGCTGCGTAGACCGCCCTATCGAGAAGGTCGGCACCACCACCCTGATTGTGCTGCGCATGGGCGTGCACCAGCTGCTGAACATGCGCGTTCCCGCCCACGCGGCGCTGAACCAGAGCGTGTCCCTGGCACGCGAAAAGATCGGTGCGGGCCCGGCAAGCTTCATTAACGCGGTGCTGCGCCGTGTCTCCGAGCGCACCCCCGAAGAGTGGTACGAACTCATCATCGAGGACGCGAAGGACGACACCGAACGCATGGCGCTGCTCGCCTCGCACCCCGCCTGGATTGTGCGTTCCATGCGCCAGGCACTCGTTGCGCACGGCCGCCCCGCCTCCGAAATTGAGCAGCTGCTCGAAGCGGACAACCTCGCCCCCGTGGTGAACCTGGTGGCGCTACCCGGCCTGGGTAGCCTCGACGAGGCACGCGAACAGGGCGCCGTCGACGGCGAGCTGGTTGAAGGTTCGGCGCTGTACGCCTCCGGCGACTTGGCACGCCTGGAATCCGTACGTGAAGGCACCGTCCGCGCTCAGGATGCCGGCTCCCAGCTGGTAGCACGCGCGCTCGCCGCAGCACCCCTGGACGGCACCGACACCGCATGGCTCGACCTGTGCGCAGGCCCTGGCGGTAAAGCGGCGCTGCTCGGCGCGCTCGGTATTCAGCGCGGCGCATCCCTGGTCGCCAACGAGGCGGCACCGCACCGCGCGCAGCTCGTGGAATCCTCCATGCGCCCCCTGCCCGAGGACAGCTACACGGTACTCACCGGCGACGGCCGCCAGATCCGCGAGACCCTGCGCAAGAACGCCTCCGACCTGCCCGGATCCATTGAGCCCGGTCAGCTTTTCGACCGTGTGATGGTGGATGTGCCCTGCTCCGGTCTGGGCGCCCTGCGCCGCCGCCCCGAGGCGCGTTGGCGCAAGTCCCCGCGCGATATTGCCGAGCTGCTGCCCCTGCAGCGTCAGCTCCTGGATGCGGCCATTGAGGCGACCCGCCCCGGCGGCGTTATCGCCTACGTGACCTGCTCCCCGCACGCGGCAGAAACCCAGAACATTGTGGCTGAGGTGCTCGAAAGCGGCGCGGTCAGCCTGCTCGATTCCGCCGCAGTACTGCGCGAAGTCGCCCTGCACACCGAAGGCGCGAACGGCGAGCCCGTGAGCGTGCTGGCGGGGGAGAAGGACCCCGGCCACACCCCCGAGATCAAGGTCAAAAAGGGTGCGCCGGTCGTGAAGGCTTCGGAGAACCCGACCACCGCGCAGCTGTGGCCGCACGTGCACGGAACCGACGCAATGTTCCTCGCCCTGCTGCGTAAGAACTAGCCGCTTCACCGCCTAGCATCACCCGCCATACGGCACGGACTTGAAAGGAACCCCATGGGTATTGCCATTAACCCGTCGATTCTCTCGGCGGATTTCGCGAACCTGCAGCGCGAGCTGGAGCGCATTTCCACCGCAGACGCCGCGCATATTGACGTGATGGACAACCACTTCGTCCCCAACCTCACCTGGGGTCCGCCGGTGGTCAAGCGTCTGCGCGAAATCTCCCCGGTGCCGTTCGACGTGCACCTGATGATTGAGGACGCCGACCGTTGGGCACCCGAATACGCCAGCATGGGCTGCGAATCGGTGACCTTCCACGCGGAGGCGGCTATCGCCCCCATCAAGCTGGCGCGCACCCTGCGTGCTGAGGGTGCGAAGGCGGGTATGGCGCTGCGTCCGGCAACCGCCGTGGAACCCTACCTGGACATGCTCAGCGAACTGGACATGCTGCTAATCATGACCGTGGAACCCGGCTTCGGCGGTCAGGCGTTCCTGGAGGTGACCCTGCCGAAGATCGCCCGCGCCGCCAAGGCGATTGAGGGCGCGAACCTGCCGGTGACCGTGCAGGTGGACGGCGGCATCACCGAAGAGACCATCCTGCGTGCCGCGGAGGCGGGCGCAACCTGCTTCGTTGCCGGTAGCTCGGTCTACGGTGTGGATGAGGCGCTCGGCGGTCCGGAGGCGGCAATCGCCTCCCTGCGTGCGGCGGCCGCATCGGTCAAGCGTTCCGGCACCGGATGCGGTTGCGGCTGCTAGCGGCGTTTGCTTGTAACGGTGCCCCGCATCTATGACACCCCCGCGTCTATAAAACCTCAACGCCCCGTTGTGAAGTCTGCGCCCCGTCGCGGCTCTTCGCGGCGGGGCGTTTTGCGTGCCATGCTTTCTCAACCGCCGCAGATTTATAGCAGGGTAACAGCAGGGGAGAGGGCCTGTTTAAATGACATAGTGTCAGCAAGACTATGACAAAGCGTGATATATGTTACCCCGCGCAATTCCGCGGCAAAACCGGGTATCCTGGCGGTCAGAGAAGGCAAACAGAACACATCTTGATGTAACACTCAGATATCTGTAAGGTTAGGTATAGTTTAGTCAAATCTAGGGGGAACTATGTCTTTCAACCGAACCGAGCTGACCGACGCCGAAAACCACGGCGCATCGGGCGTTAACCGCCGCGCATTCTTCGGCCTGGCGCTCGCCTCCTCGGCTGCTCTCGCCCTCGCGGCATGCAGCAGCGAGACCACCACGACCACCACTTCCGGCGGTTCCACCTCCGGCGGCAACAGCGGTACCCGCACCATCAAGGACATTGACGAGGAGAATGTAGAAGTCCCCGCCAACCCGCAGAAGGTTATCGTCCTCTCTGAGCCCACCCTCGACGGCCTGCTCGCCCTCGGCGTGACCCCCGTCGGTTCCGTCTCCGGTCGCGGCCAGTCCGGCGTGCCCAACTACCTTGCCGACCGCGCCAAGGGCGTGCAGATTATCGGCACCGTCGCCCAGGTCAACTACGAGCAGATTGGCAACCTTGATCCCGACCTGATTCTGGTCGACTCCACCGGCGTAGACAAGCGCTCCGAGGCCTTCGAAACCCTCAAGAAGATCGCTCCCGTCGTCTACTGCGGCTACGCGGGTGGCGACTGGCGCATCAACTTCCGCAACGTTGCTAACGCCATGAACATGGTCGACAAGGGCGAAGAAGTCATCAAGGCATACGAGACAAGTGCCGCTACGCTGAAGAACCAGCTCGCCCCCAAGTACGGCGACAAGACCTTCTCCATCGTCCGCTGGGCAGGCAACGGCCCCGCCCTGATTCTCAAGGAACTGCCCGCCGGTCAGGTACTCAACGACCTGGGCCTCAAGCGCCCCGAGTCGCAGGACCGAAACGGTCAGGGCCACTCCGAGCCCGTCTCCCTGGAGAACCTGGCAACCATCGACGCGGACTACATGTTCCTGGGCACCCTCGGCGGCGCAAGCCAGCAGAACCCGAACGCGCAGGGCTCCGCAGGTCTGCAGGGCGCCGAAGAAGCACTGAATAAGGCGAAGGAAACCTCCGGCTTCACCAACCTGAAGGCAGTCAAGGACGACCACGTGATTCTCGTGGACGGCTCCAAGTGGACCTCCACCGGCGGCCCGCTGCTGCTCGAGGGCATTATCGAAGACGTCAAGAAGGCGCTTCCGCTCTAAACGCCCTGTTCTGAACACCCCGTTCTAAATACCCTGTGAAGCAATCACCCGCTGAAGCTTCCGCCACCCTTCCCGCCGCGACCTAAAAACCGCGGCGGGAAGGGGATGCACGACCCACCACACCATCCTCAAGGACCACAATGACCGAAACTCGACCCGTGCGCACCGCAGCCCGCTACGGTGCCGTCGTGGCTCTCGCCGGCGCGCTCATCACCCCCGGAGCAGCGCTGACCGGCACCACCATTGCTTACGCGGACACCCCCGCCGCCACCCAGCAGGCTGATAAGGCTACCGTGACGATTTCCACCGAGAAGTGGCGCGAAGGTAAGCTCGTGCTACGCGGCACCGGCTTTACCAGCACCGCACCCGGTCGCGGCGCAGTGTTCGCAGTGAAGTTCCTCGACGCCCTGCCGGATGAAGCGCACCAGGCGATTAACCCGATCACCAAGAAGGGTGGCAACTCGCCCGCAAACTTCATGGGAACCGCCAAGGAGGACGGCACCTTCGAGGTTGAGGTGTCCCTGCCGACCCCCGAAAACACCGGTCTGACCGCTGAACAGCTGAAGAACAAGGGCTGGACCGTGGAGGGTACCAGCCACCGTATTCAGGTGCTTTCCGGTTCCCTGGGCGGTACGGATGCGGACGGCAACACCTACGACCGTCGTGCATCTGTGTCGCAGAATATTACGTTGAGCGACCCGGCTCCGAGCCCGGCACCGACCGCGGATCCCTCTGCTACCGCTGAGCCCAGCGCAACTGTAGAGCCTTCTGCGACTGCCGAGCCTACTGCGGAGCCCTCTGCTACCGCTGAGCCTTCTGCGACTGCCGAGCCTACCGCGGATCCCTCTGCTACCGCAGAACCCACCCCGGCACCTACTGCAGACCCCACCCCGGCACCTACTGCAGACCCCACCCCGGCACCCAGCGAAGACTCGAAAACCTGCACCCCCGCTGACGGCTCCTTCACCCCGCGCCTGAGCATCGAGAACCCCAAGGCGGTTCAGGGCGGCAAGCTGCACCTGACCGGTGACGGCTGGTGCAACCCTGAAGACAAGAAGGCATCCGTTATCGGTCTGAAGATTGACGACGGCAAGGTATCCCGTAACGACGCCACCGCGGTCAACGACAACCGCACCATCTGGGCTGTCATCACCCCCGATGAGAACGGCCATATCGACGCCTGGATTGACCTGCCCACCCGCGACAACGCAGCCTTCAAGAATGACGAAGACGCCGCCAAGTACGCCTCCGGTGAGCACACCCTGCGCCTGCTGACCGGTAGCCTGCGTGAGGGCGACCGATCCGGAACCTACGGCGGCGCCAACAGCCAGGGCGGCATCAACACCACCTTCACCATCGGTGAGTACGCCCCCGGTGACGCGCCCGAGCCGGTCAACGCCTCCGAGCTGACCGCTGGTAATGGCGTGCAGGTGAGCCGTGACGGCTCCACTGTGACCGTGACCGTGCCGAACGCTGAACCGGGCACCTGGGTGTACGCCGCGACCTACCTCGGCAACTCCCCGCAGACCCTCTACGGCTCCGGCTGGAAGCGTCTGGATGGCAACCGTAGCTTCAGCTACGAAACCAGTGTGAGCATGCCCGCCGCAACCTACCGCGTGGTCGTGCACAACGGCAACCAGGGCGCTGACAATGCGGTGCTCGGTTTTGCTGACATGACCGTGGAACGTGCTGTTACCCCTCGTCAGGACGTTTCCCGCGATGAGCAGGACGCCACCGACCAGCTGGTCGAAGAGCTGAACGAGAACCCCGCAACCGCAACCTCCACGGCACCTGTGCCCATGCGTAACGCGGGCGGCCGCATCAGCACCCGCGCCACCGACGTGGACGCGTCCCTCGCCGCGCTCTCGCAGAGCACCGCCCCGGTCGTGAACCGCGTGCAGGCTAAGGCGAAGGTTCAGAACGCGCAGAAGAACCTGGCAACCACCGTGCAGAAGACCGAAGCCAACGCGAAGAAGGCAGTGAAGGCTGCCGCCGGTTCGCAGAACTCGCAGAACACGCAGGGTTCGCAGAACTCCGCCGCTGGCACCAAGGCACAGGGCCCGACCATTGAGGGTACTGAGCTGACCGGTCTGACCAAGTGGCTGGTGAACAACGCCAATAACCTGCTGCTCTCGGCGGCTGGCCTGGTGGTTTTGGCTGCGGCTCTGCTGTTGCGCACCTCCAAGAAGTAAGCTCTCTGACCACACATTCACACCGGCACCGGCTCACGCCCCACACTTTTGACCCTGCACCCTTGAACAGGGGCGTGGATCGGGTGCCTCCAACCATTCGGGTCACGACCCGCTGAACTGCACCGACCTACTGAACTTCACCTACACGAACCCGGTAGCGTTCAGCTTCGACCCCGGTAATTTTGAAAGGACCACCATGCGTGCACCTTTTTCGGGAGCCCCGAAGGCATCCCTGACCTCTAAGGCGCTGACCGCCTGTGCTGCCGCAACCCTGGCGCTGGGCTTGGGCGTTGGCACTGCATCCGCTCTGCCTCCGGGCGGTGCGAAGGCATCTACCCCCGGCACCTCTTCGACTGTTTCCTCCTCTGTGAGCGAGCACGGCGTGATTTCCTTTAGCGTGAGCGGCTTCCCCGCAAACACTGTGGTGTCCGTGAAGGTGGACGACGGTAACCTGTGCCCCTCCGATGCGGCACAGGGCGCTTGCGTGGTGCACCAGCAGAAGACCGATGGCAACGGTAACGTCTCCGGTTCCTTCGTTCTGCCGGATGTTGGCGCTGGCACTCACACTCTGCGTTTCCTTGCAACTGGTGAGAAGCGTGACAAGGACGGCAAGTACCTGGGCACCGAGGCGTACAGCAACCGTAGCCCCGAGTTCACCGTGGTGGGTGAGGGCGGTTCGGATAATTCCTCCTCGAACTCTTCGGGTTCTTCCTCGAACCGCGGCTCTTCCAGCTCGAAGAGCAACGGTGGTTCCTCGAACGGCGGCTCGAACTCTAACAACTCAGACTCTGCAGACGAGGCTCAGGGCTCTAACGATTCCAACGAGTCCTCGTCCAATGGTGGTTCGAACGGCTCCTCGAATGGTTCTGCAGGTGGCGCGGCTGAGGCTGAGACCGTGTACACCGACGCTGAGGGCAACACCATCACTAAGGAGGAGTACGACCGCCTGAACGCGGAAGCTGACTCTTCCGGTACCTCCGGTACCTCTGGCTCTTCCGCTGCGCCTGCTGCTTCGGCTTCTGCAAATGCCCAGAAGAAGGCGACCGCTTCGGCGAGCGCATCTTCTTCGTCTTCTGCGCGCGGTACTGCGTCGAACCCGAGCGCTTCAGCTTCGGGCGCGGCTAACACCGCATCCACCGTTCAGACCGTGACTTACGGTGCTGCGTTCCCGTGGATTGGCGTGGTGGTTCTGGGCGTAAGCATTGTGGGTGCCGCTGCGCTGCTGCTGACCCGTAAGCGCTAAGACTTAACGTCGGATGCGGGTGGGGGAGTAACCCGCCCGCTCCGGCGTTTCTCTCATTATCTACCGGTGTGCCGGGTGCCCCTCGTGTGGTGTGGGTGCGCCGGGTGTGCCTCCCCGTTTTCTTGTATCGAGCATAAGGAGCATAGTGGCCTTCACGAGCTCATTGTCCCGAGATGTTCAGCAGGAGAGTACGTCCCGTCAGGGTTCTGTGATTCAGGGGCAGAAGTTGGGTAAGCGCCTGGCTTTTCTGTTCTTGTTTGCGGTGCTTTTGGTGGGGGCTGTGGCTGCTTCTTTGCTGTTCGGGTCGAATAATCTTCCGCCGGATCAGGTTCTGGCTGTTTTCAATGGCACTGCTTCTGAGCAGGCGCAGACGATTGTGATGGAGCAGCGCATTCCGCGTACCTTGGTGGGTCTTGCGGCGGGTGCGGCGTTGGCGGTTGCCGGTTCTTTGATGCAGTCGTTGACTCGTAACCCGCTGGCTGAGCCCGGCCTGATGGGTGTGAATGCCGGTGCTGCGGTGGCTGTGATTGCTTCCGTGGTGGTTTTTGGCGTGATGGGTATTTGGCAGTACATGGTTGCTGCGACGATTGGTGGCGCGTTGGCTGCGGTGCTGGTGTACACGCTGGGTCGTGGTCGTGACGGGTCGATTGTGAAGCTCGCTCTGGCGGGTGTGGCGATTTCTGCGGCGCTGTCGGCGATTGCACAGGGCCTGATTTTGGCTGATCAGGATGCATATAACGAGTTCCGTGTGTGGGTTGCCGGTTCGCTGGAGGGCCGCGGTATGGATATCGCGTCGACGGTGGGTCCGGTGATTCTGCTGGGTATGCTGGTGGCGTTCTTTGTGGCTCCTGCGATTAATGCTCTGAGTATGGGCGAGGAGGCGGCGACCAGCCTCGGCGTGAGTGTGCGTACGACCCAGAATTTGACGTTGCTGGCGGTGACGGTGCTTGCCGGTGCGGCGACTGCTGCGGTGGGTCCGATTGGTTTTGTGGGTTTGGCGGTGCCGTTTGTGGTGCGTGCCCTACTCGGTAATGATGTGCGCTGGGTGAATTATGGTTCGGCGCTGTTGGGTCCGGTGTGGCTGCTGTGTGCTGACGTGTTGGCGCGTGTGCTGGTGGCTCCGCAGGAGACTCAGGTGGGTATTGTGGCGACTCTTGCCGGTGCCCCGGTGTTCTTGTTCTTGATGACTCGTCGTAAGGTGGAGGCTCTCTAATGTCGAATTCTTCCGCTGTTTCGACGGCGACCGTCACCACTGCAGCTAATCGTTCTGCGCGTCGTAGCGGCCGCGATTTGGGTGGCCGCCCGGTGTTGACTGTGCGCGGTCCGCTGAGTGCTCAGGTGCCGTGGCGTGTGCTGATTTTGAATGTGGCGTTGGTGGTGCTGATTGCGGCGCTGGCGTTTTGGGGCATGTTGCAGGGTGATTATAAGATCGCCCCGGAGAAGCTGATCCCGGCGCTGCTGGGTGAGGGCAAGCAGATTACGGTGACTTTCGCTCAGCAGCGTGCGGCGCGTATTGTGGCGGCGCTTCTGGTGGGTGCGGCGCTTGGTCTCTCGGGTGCGATTTTCCAGGTGATTTCGGGTAATGCCCTGGGTTCGCCGGATATTATCGGCTTCACGAATGGTGCTGCGACCGGTGCGCTGTTGCAGATTATTGTCTTCAATTCCGGCCCCGTTGAGGTTGCTCTGGGTGCTGTGGTTGGTGGCTTGGCGACTTCGGTGCTGGTGTGGCTGTTGACGCGCCGCACGGGCCTGCATGGCTTCCGCTTGGTGCTGGTCGGTATTGGTGTGGGGTCGACCCTGGCGGCGTTCAATGCGCTGCTGGTGGTGCGCGCTTCGCTGACTCAGGCGCAGACCGCGGCGTCCTGGCTTGCCGGTTCGCTCAATGACATCACGTGGGAGCGCACCTACGCGCTGATGGGTCTGCTGCTCGTGGTGACTCCGCTGTTGCTGATGCTGGTCCGCCCGCTGGGCGCGATTCGTTTTGGTGACCAGGTGGCATCCGGTTTGGGTGTGAGCGTGAACGCGTACCGTGTGGCGGCTCTGTTTATCGGTGTGCTTCTGGTTTCGCTGGCGACCGCGACGACCGGCCCGATTGCCTTTGTCGCCCTGGCGGCACCGCACATCGCGAAGACCCTGTCTCGCAGTGGCGGGGTGGGCTTCACCTCCGCGGCACTTATGGGTGCGCTCATGGTGCTCGGCTCTGACCTGATTGGCCGATTCGCTGTTCCCGGACGCATCATTCAGGTGGGTGTGGTGACCGGCGCGATTGGCGGCCTGTACCTGATTTACCTGATTTACCTCGAAAGGAAGAAGAGCTAGTGAACGCTAGTGTGACGACCCGCCTTGAAGGCGAGAACATGGTGGTTGCCTACGGTGAGCATACGGTGCTCAACGGGGTAGATTTTCAGGTGCCGGAGGGGGAGCTGACCGTTATCTTGGGCCCGAACGCCTGCGGTAAGTCGACCACCCTGAAGGCTCTTGCCCGCGTGAACCCGCTCAAGCAGGGTGAGGTTCGCCTGGACGGTACCCCGCTGCCGCAGATGAAGTCCCGCGCTATCGCGAAGATCTTGGCGATGCTGCCGCAGACCCCGGAGGCGCCTAGCGGCGTGACCGTGGCAGATGTGGTGGCGCGCGGCCGCTACCCGCACCAGTCGCTGCTGCGTTCCTGGTCTGATGAGGACGAGCGCGCCTGTGTGGAGGCGATGCAGGCGGCGAACGTGCTGGAGCTTGCTGAGCGTCCCATTGAGGCGCTTTCGGGTGGTCAGCGTCAGCGTGTGTGGATTGCCATGACCCTGGCGCAGCAGACCCCGCTGATTCTGCTCGATGAGCCGACCACCTACCTGGACATCACGCACCAGATTGAGGTGCTGAACCTGACGAAGAAATTGCATTCCGAAGGCCGAACGGTAGCCGTGGTGTTGCATGACCTGAACCTTGCTTTCAGGTATGCTACTCATGTTGTGTTAATGAAGCAGGGCCGGATTATCGCTCAGGGCGATCCGCGTGCGATAATTACACCGGAACTTATTCAGGAAGTTTTTGACCTGCAATCGGTCATTATTCCTGATCCATGCACTGGTACCCCTTTGGTTATTCCGAAGGAGAACCAAACAATTCATATTGCCGCTGACGCTATTTCGGCGGCCCGCGAAAGCGAATAGTTTTCGCCCCTAAGCCGCGTGGGAGTTGGCGCCAACCGTCTCAGTACGGGTGGAAAAGCTCGGCACTGCGCCAAGCAGCGAACGCTAGGATCTGAGGGACCCAGGATCCCCTGCGCGTAGGGCGCCTACCCGGTGCTCGCCCGTCTTTGACGCATGAACGGCTCCGAGCACTGGGTAGGTTCCATTTTGGGAACCCGCAGATGAGGCACCGAGACTGCCGCATGAAACCTTCACTGTTTGAAGGTTTGATGCACGGTCTCGGTGCCTCATCTCTTTTAACTTCTGGGCTGGGTCTGGGCTGGTCTTAGGTGGGGTTGTGGCGGCTTTGTGCTTGGGATTTAGTAGCGTGTGCTCGCTGTCATGAATGTCATGTTGTGGTTCTTTCGCTTTTCCCTTTGGCTGGAGTTTGGGTAAGGGATACCATAGAGTGAGGTAGTAGAGGCTAACTAATGATAATGCGCCTCCTCACCGATTCTCACCGATTGAGTGTTTCCACAGACCAAGGAGGAACCGTTGGGCGAGCACGAACCCACCGCGACCGTTCCCGCGCAGAGTATTTCTGCACAGAACACTTCTGAACAGAACACTTCTGAACAGGCTACTTCGGCGCAGCCGCGTACCGTTGCGCCGGCCGTGCGCCCGGCCCCTCCCAAGATCCCGCGCCCCGTACCGGCACCGCGCGTGGACAGCCCCCTTATCAGCGCCCTCATTGCCGAGGCAGTCAGCCCCGAAGAGCTGAACGCCCGCATCGTTGAGGTCGTCTCCGAAGGCACCCCCATTATCGAGCCGGTGCACCGCGAAGACGGCAGCATCAGTGAGAACGAGCGCATCGTCACCTTCCTGTACCACAACGAGCAGGCGGAGCAGGTGCTCATGTTCATCAACCGCCTGACCGATGAGAAGAACCTCGACCGTTCCCTCATGGCCCGCATCGAGGGCACTGGTTGGTGGCAGCTGAGCATGCAGATGGAAACCACCTGGCGTGCCTCCTACAACTTCTTGCCGGCGCTGCCCGGCGAGCGTCCCGCCTGGCTGGGTGACGACGATCAGGTGCGCTTGCGCGCCGCCCTGGACTCCGGTGAGGGTGACCCGCTGAACCCCGAGACCGCGTGCAACCGTATCGGTCGTTGCATGGGTGTGGTGCAGCTTGAGCACGCGCCGGTGCAGGAGTTCCTCCTGACTCAGGAAGAGATTGACGCGCTGCCCGCCCCCGAGTGGATGCAGACCTCTGATGGTCACCAGTATGTGCTCGGCCGCGTGGGTGACCCCGCCCCGGATGCGCCGCTGTTCATCCAGTTCGACGGTGAGATGTGGTTCAGCCAGGGTATGGAGCACACCCTCAATCGTGCCCACGAGGCAGGTCGTATTCCGGCGATGCACGTGTTCTTCCTGCACTCTGGCGGTCGTGAGAACCGCTGGAAGGAGCTGAACGGCGACAACCCGATTGCCGACTACCTGGTAGAGATCGCGTTCCCGCACCTGGAGGCAGTGCACGGCATTAAGACCGCGCCGCAGAACATTGTGATTAACGGTCAGTCGCTGGGCGGTCTGTCCTCCCTGCTGGCGGTGCTGAGCCGCCCGGAGGCGTTTGGCGGCGCAATCGCGCAGTCTTCGTCGCTGTGGCAGCCGCAGGTCATGGACCGTCTGGACGAGCTGGAGGCGGCGGGTGAGATCGACCGCCTGCGCCACCTGTACCTTGAGATTGAGGTGGGGGAGCAGGAGTGGGTTCTGGTGCCTCCTCACCGCGAGCTGAAGGAGCGCCTGGAAAAGCTGGGCCTGAAGAATGCGCACTGCACGACCTTCAACGGCGGTCACGATTATGCGTGCTGGCGCGGTGCGATTGTGCCGGCGTTGGAACGTATTATTGCTGCCCACCGGGAGGCTGAGCGCGCTGAGCGGAGCTTAGCTGAGGAGTAGCGAGAGGTCGCCTATGAATCCTGCACGGGTAGAGCACACCCCGCATGGTGGGCGTGCGGGGTTCCCGTTAGGGTAAACACCGCCGCGCCCGTATCCTAGAGAAGTACAGCCTAAGAGAAGTGCAACACTACCGCGCCGCGAGGGGTGCCGAAGGGTACCCGGCGCAGGTTGCGCACCCGCCCTCATTGACGAGATGGCATCACGCTGCGAACGCACGCAGCACGTGAGCGCTATAGAAACCGCAAACGACACAGAAATCGAGAGAAGATGACCGTAGAACGTAGCCCCCTGGCCCCCACGCCGCTCATCCCCGAGTCTTTTGCCGCGAAGTACCGCGAGGCCGGCTACTGGATTGACCAGACCATCCCCGAGTTCCTGCTGGATGCATGCCGCGCTAAGCCGCACTTCCCGGCGCTGGTGGCGCTCTCGCACGCGCAGCTCGATGAGGACGGCAAGCCCCAGCAGATTCGCCTCTCCTACGGTGAGCTGGAGGCGGCAGGTCGTGCCGCTGCGGCGCGCCTCGTTCAGGCTGGCGTGCAGCCGGGCGACCGTGTGCTGCTGCAGCTGGGTAACACCGCCGAGTACCTGGTGTACCTGCTGGGTATTTTCTGGGCGGCGGCGCTGCCGGTGTTCTGCTTGCCGCAGCACCGCACCACCGAGCTCGTGCACTTTGCGACCCGCACCGACGCTGCGGCGCACGTGTTCTCTTCGCTGACCCCGGGCGCAGATTTCACCGCCCTGCACGAGGACGTTGCCGCCGAGCTGCGCAAGAACTCCCTGGAGCCGCCGGTTGCTATTGACGTTGCGGAGCCGCTGACCCCGCTGACCGAAGAGGAGCTCGCTGAAGAGTTCGTGCCCGGTGTCATTCAGAACACCGAGAACCTGCGTGCGAGCGAGCAGGTGGCGTTCCTGCAGCTCTCCGGCGGTACGACCGGCATTTCGAAGCTGATTCCTCGCACCCACGCCGCCTACCTGTACTCGGTGCGCGGCTCGGTCGATATCTGCAAGCTGAACAACAACACGACCATGCTCGTGGTGCTGCCCGCCGCGCATAACTTCACGATGAGCTCGCCCGGTATTCTGGGTGTCATGTGCGCCTCCGGCAAGCTGGTGTTTGCGGCGGATCCGTCCCCGCAGACTGCGTTCCACCTCATTGAGATGGAGGGTGTGACCACCTCCGCGCTGGTGCCGCCGCTGGCTCAGGCGTGGGTCGCCTCCGCGGAGAAGCGCGGCGTGTCCCTGCCGTCCCTGCAGACCCTGCAGGTGGGCGGTTCGAAGCTGGCCCCGGCGGTTGCGGGCAAGATTGAGTCGGTGCTCGGCTGCACCGTTCAGCAGGTGTTCGGCATGGCTGAGGGCCTGGTGAACTACACCCGCTCGACCGACCCGATTGAGCTGCGTCTGAGGACCCAGGGCTACCCGATCAGCCCCGACGACGAAATCCTGATTGTTGATGATCAGGACCAGCCGGTCAAGCGCGGCGAGAGCGGCCACCTGCTCACCCGCGGCCCGTACACGATTCGCGGCTACTACCTGGAGGAGAACGCGAACCGTTACGGCTTCACCGAGGACGGCTTCTACCGCACCGGCGACATTGTGCGACTGGTTGCCGGCAAGTACCTTGAGGTGACCGGCCGTGCGAAGGACCAGATTAACCGCAACGGCGAGAAGATTGCCGTGGACGAAATTGAAGAGCTGGCGCTGACCCACCCCGACGTTTTTGACGCCGTGGTTCTGGGCATCCCGGATGAGACTGTGGGCGAGCGCGTGGGCCTGGTCATTGTGCCGCAGGAAGGCGCCGACCTGGGCGAAAACCCGCGCCGCACGATGCACGAGTTCTTCACCTCGAAGAAGCTCGCCGACTTCAAGATCCCGGAGCGCGTGCAGGTTCTGCAGGAGCTGCCCACCACGAACGTGGGTAAGATTTCTCGCCGCGAACTGCGCGCCAAGCTTGCCGAAATTTTCGGCTAAACCCTTTGAGCTGACCATTTTCGGCTAAACCGTACGCCCTTATTCCTACCCCTATTGAGGAGAAAAATGTCCGCATTTGAGACCCTGCGCCCCATCATGGAGAAGTACATCGTCGAGCCCGACTCCCTGCAGACTGCTTTTGACGAGCCGACCACCGACCTGTTCTCCCTAGGCATGGACTCTATGGGCGCATTCGCCCTGCTCGACGACCTTGCCGCTGAGGGCGCCGTGATTGAGTTTACCGAGCTGGTGGAGAACCCGACCGTGGAGTTCATCGCCTCCCGCCTGGGCTAAGCGTTATCACACCCCGAGTGCCCGCCTGCCGCGAATGCAGACGGGCGCCCGGGGTGTTTGCTACTCGCCTCGTTTTTCTGTGCGCCGGTTTTACGCCGTGTTGTGTAGCTGCGTTTACCCCTGTCAGCGCACTTCTGTCAGCGCACTTCTGCCAGCGTGAAGCGGCGGGGCAGTAGCCTACCTTTCACACCTACCTTTAACACACCGCATATCATCCCTAATCCAGACCCCTAATCCAGACCTTTGAGAGGCCACCATGGGCGTAGCTGATACTACCGCACCCGCTAGCTTCGGGACTGCTTCCGACCTTCGCACCGCCGCGAACCCCTCCGCACAGCACAGCGCTGACAGCCCCTGGCTGCCGCTAACCACTAACGCACGCGGTATCTACTTTGCCGCCGCGATTGACCCCACGAACCCCTGCTACAACACCGCGGAGGTTCTGCAATGCCCCGCAGACACCGACCTCGCTCTGCTACGCGAGGCTTTTGAACAGCTCTACCGCGAGAACGAGGGCTTCCGCGTGCGCACCCGCATTGCCGATGGTTCCGCATCCCAGCAGATTCTGCCGCTTGAGGTGTTCCTTGAGGGTATTGACCTGCTCGTGGATGAGGACGAGCTGAGCGACACTGCCGAGGCGGGGGAGGAGAACGCCTCTGACCTGCCTGAATCAGCCCTGCCTGACTCTGATTTGCCCGCGCCGGTACGCGCCTGGGCACAGCGCCTGCTTGCCCAGCCTCTCGCCACCGATGAGGGCGTGACCGTGCGCAGCGCAGTGGTGCGTTACGGCGGCTTCCTCTGGGTCTACCACTCCTTCTCCCACGTGGTTGCAGACGGGTTCGCCGCGTTCAACGGCCTCTCCCGCGTGGCGGCGATATACCGCGCCCTGTCCGCCGGTCAGCCGGTTCCGGCAACCCGCCGCATGAGCCTGCAGCAGCTGCTCGATGCCGACGATGCCGCCTCCACCGCCCGTGAAGAAGACGTCGCCTTCTGGGAGGCGAGCGGCGCCCTGGAACAGGAAGATACCTCCCTGGCGGGTCGTACCGCCTCCCCGTCGGCGCAGTCTGTGCGCCTGGCGTTCAGCATTGATGTGCCCACCCAGCAGGCTCTGCTGGATGCGGCAAAGCAGCACGCCGTCTCCTGGCCCGTGTTGGCGACCGCCGCCGTCGGCTCGTACCTGGCGCGTGTGGGCGGCTACCCGCAGGCTTCGTTCGGCGTGCCGCAGATGAACCGCATGTTCGCCCGCACTCTGCCGGAGGCGACCCGCGCCCTGGGCACGGTGAGCGCTCAGACCGGCTGTACCGCGGTGAACGTGCTGCCGGTGCAGGTTGCGGCGACCGGCCCCATCGCGGAGTCCCTGCACTCGGTGAAGGAGCAGTACGCCCGCAACGCGGAGCATCCGCTGGCTCGTCAGGAAGACCTCGAGCGTACCGCGCGTAATGCCCAGTCCAGGCTGTTTGGTGCGCAGATTAACGTGGTGCCCTTTGACGCGGTGCTGCCGCTGGCGGCGCCCTCGAAGGACGAGTCCGGAACCGTACAACCGGTGCCGACTGCGCGCATCCACAATATTTCGGCGGGTCCCGTTGCTGACGCGACCTTCACCCTGCGCGGCATGCCCGGCCGCGGCAACAGCATCTCCTGCGAGATTGACATGAACCCGGCGCTCTACACCGCTGAGGAGCTGGAGCGCCATGCCGCCCGCCTGAGTGAGTGGCTGCCCGCCTACGCGGCGGAGGCGCAGCGCGAGGGCGCCTCCCTGAACAACCTGGGTCTGGCGACCGAGGCAGAACTGGCAACCCTGCGCGAGCTGACCGCCCCGGCGCTTACCGAGCACCCGATGGAGTACAAGACCCTGCTGGGTCGCTTCCGTGACGCGGTGGCGGCGCATCCGCAGGCGCTCGCCGTGCTGGATTCTGCCCCCGCGCCCGGTGAGGTACTCACCCCCGAGTCGGAGCGCGCCTACGCTTTTGACCGCGCCCTCACCTACGCCGAACTGGACGAGCGCGCCCGTGCGCTTGCCGCGCAGCTGCTGGACTGGGGCGTTCGCCCTTCCGATGCGGTGGGTCTGCGCGTGCACCGCGGCGCCGAGCAGTACGTGGCGCTGTACGCCCTGCTGTACGCTGGCGCCACCTACGTGCCGGTGCTTCCGGACCTGCCCGCCGAGCGTGTGGGCGTGATGATGGAGGACGCCGAATGTTCCCTGCTGCTGCACGGCCCCGGTCTGCAGCCGCTGAGCGCGGAAGAGCTGAACCCGCAGGAACCGCAGCGTCACGCAAACCTGCCGCAGCACACCCTACCGCAGCTGACCATCGAGGAACCTGTACAGGCACCCGCCGCCGAGGAGCTTCCGGGCACGAAAACCGGCCTGGACGAGGACGCTTACGTGCTCTTCACCTCCGGCTCTACGGGCAGGCCTAAGGGCGTTGCCATCAGCCACCGCGCGATTGATAACCGCCTGCGCTGGCAGCAGCACCAGATTCCGGTGGGGGAGGGCGACCGCGTTCTGCACAAGACCCCCATCTCCTTTGACGTGCACGTGTGGGAGCTGTACTGGCCGCTCGCCGAGGGTGCCGCCGTGGTCATTGCCGCCCCGGATGGGCACCGCGACCCCGCCTACCTGGCGCGCGTAATTGCCGAGCAGTCCGTCACGGCGGTGCACTTTGTTCCGACCATGCTGTCGGCGCTGACCTCTTCGCCGGCGGCGCGCCGCATCCTGGCGGAGGCTGGCTTCGGCAGGGAACGAGAGCAGCCCCTGCGCTACGTGGTCTGCTCGGGTGAGGCTCTGCAGAAGGACCAGGTGCAGGCTGCGGGCGAGGTTCTGGGCGTGTACCCGCTGAACCTGTACGGCCCGACCGAGGCGGCGGTGGACGTGACCTTCTGGGAGACCTCCACCGACCCGCAGCGCGAGAGCGTGCCCATTGGCGAGCCGGTCTGGAACACCGGCACCCTGATTCTTGACCCGACCGGCCACCCCGTGCCGGTGGGTGTGACGGGTGAGTTGCACCTGTCGGGTGTGCAGCTGGCGCGCGGCTACAAGAACAACCCGCAGGCGACCGCGGCGGCTTTCGTGGAGCAGGCTCCTGCCGGTGCGCTCGCGCTGCTGAACGGTGAGAGTCAGCGCCTGTACCGTACGGGCGATTTGGCGTGCTGGGAGATTCTTTCCGATGGCCGTGCCGTCATTGGTTACCGCGGCCGCACGGATTATCAGATTAAGGTGCGCGGTCAGCGCCTGGAGCTGGGCGATATTGAGATGGCTCTTGCCGCGGTTGAGGGCGTGAGCGCTTCGGTGGCTCTGCTGTACCGCGGTCTGCGTGAGCCTGCCTTGGCGGCGGTGCTGGAGGTCGGCGATGTGCCCGCTGAGCGTGCCGAGCAGCTGGTGGAGGCGGCGCGTGAGCATTGTGCGCAGGTTCTGCCGGACTACATGGTTCCGACTCTGTGGCACACCCTGCCTGCTCTGCCGGTGAGCCCCTCCGGTAAGGCGGATCGCAAGCTGTTGGCGTCCCTGGACCTGACCCCTCAGACTTCTGATGCTGAGGGTCCGCACGGTCTGCTGGAGCAGCAGCTGTGCTCGATTATTGCCGGTGTGCTGGGTCGTGAGCGTTTCGGCGTGGATGAGGATTTCTTTGCCTCGGGTGGTCATTCGCTGGCGGCTCTTGAGGTGATTGCCGCGGTTGAGGAGCAGCTGGGTCTGAGCGTGAGCATTGGTGCGCTTTTTGCGCATCCGACCGTGCAGGCTTTGGCGGCGTCTATTGCGGGCGAGCGTGGCGAGGGTGCGGAGTTCGCGCCGGTTCTGCCGCTGCGAGAACAACCTACCGCGCATGACGCTACCGATGCCCCCGCGCCGCTGTTTATCCTGCCGCCTGCGGGTGGTTTGGGCTGGTGCTATGCGGGGTACCTTTCGCATCTTCCGGCTCAGCAGGGTGTGTATGCTGTGCAGGCTGAGGCGTTCTCTGACCCGCAGGCTGGGTTTGCGTCGAGCCTGCAGGAGTTGGCTGAGGGCTACCTGGCACAGATTGAGAAGACCCTGGCGGAGCGTTCGCTGCCGCGTCGTTTTGCCCTGATGGGCTGGTCTGTGGGCGGTACTGCCGCGGTGCAGGTTGCGGCGTTGGCGCAGGCTGCGGGTGCGCAGGTTGAGCGTGTCATCCTGTTGGATGCGTATCCTTCGGAGCAGTGGCAGGGCGTGCCTGCGCCGGATGAGCAGGAGAGCTTCCGTGCGCTGCTGCGTATGGGCGGTTTGCCGGAGCCTGCGGCTGGTGAGCAGCTTGACCTGCCGGGTACCCTGGAACGCCTGCAGAGGGCAGGCTCGGCGATGGGTTACCTACCGGAGGAGAAGTTGGGCGTGTGCTTGGGTAGTATGCGTGCTTCGGCGGCGTTGATGCGTGGTGCTGAGCAGGCGTTCTTTGATGGTGACGTGTTGCTGGTGGGTGTGCCGCATGAGGATCAGCCGTACCTGGATGCGGCGGGTTGGGCGGCGCATGCGTCGTCGTTCCGTTCGGTGCTGCTGGAGGGTACGCACCCTGATTTGGTGAATCCGGCGCGTTTGGCGGAGGTGACCGGCCACTTCGCCGGCTAGACGCACCAGGCAACCAAAACTCCGGTCACGTCTGATTTATTACATGAGAAACGCATAGTCAACGAGCATATCGACAGGAATCAGCTCGGGTATCCTGCACCCCTTCACAGTTAAAACACGAATGCCCCCGGTTGATGAATCATCAACCGGGGGCATCGTTTAGCGTCTAACGCAGAACCGGGGTTCTACAGCTAAATGCTTAGTGCTGCTCCAGCTCGGAGTTAGCGTTCACGTTGAGCAGGTCGTACTTAGCGAATGCCTTCGCGGGAACGTCTGCTGCAACCTCGCCGCGCTTTGCCAGCATCTGCAGGGTGCGGACAACAACCGACTCTGCATCGATGTGGAAGAAGCGACGTGCACCCGGGCGGGTGTCTGCGAAGCCGAAGCCGTCAGCACCCAGGGTTGCGAAGTCGTTCGGAACGAACTGGCGGATCTGGTCGGGAACATCCGAAGCGAAGTCGGTGGTCGCGACGATCGGGCCAGCAGCGCCAGCCAGCTTCTGGGTCACGTAAGGAACGCGAGCGGGCTGGTTCGGGTTCAGCAGAGCCTCTTCCTCAGCGGCAATACCGTCGCGGCGCAGCTCGGTCCACGAGGTGACAGACCAGACGTCTGCGGAGACGCCCCAGTCCTCAGCCAGCAGCTGCTGAGCCTTCTCAGCCCACGGAACAGCAACGCCGGATGCCAGCAGCTGTGCCTTGGGGCCGGAGGTCAGCGGGGACTCGCTAATCTTGTGGATACCCTTGATGATGCCCTCAACGTCAACGTTTGCCGGCTCAGCAGGCTGGTGAATCGGCTCGTTGTACACGGTCAGGTAGTACATGACGTTGTGGTCTTCGTCCTTGGTACCGTACATCTGCTCGATACCGCGCTCCACGATGTGAGCGATCTCGTAGCCGTAAGCCGGGTCGTAGATCTTGAACGCCGGGTTGGTGGACGCCAGAATCGGGGAGTGGCCATCGTTGTGCTGCAGACCCTCACCGGACAGGGTGGTACGACCTGCGGTTGCACCGATGACGAAGCCGCGGCACAGCTGGTCGGCAGCAGCCCAGAAGCCGTCGCCAGTGCGCTGGAAGCCGAACATCGAGTAGAAGATGTAAATCGGGATCATCGGCTCGCCGTGGGTGTCGTAGGAGGAGCCCAGTGCGATGAACGCAGCGGTTGCGCCTGCCTCGTTAATACCCACGTGAACGATCTGGCCCTCGGGGGACTCGGTGTAGGTGAGCATGAGCTGGTGGTCAACGGGCACGTAGTTCTGGCCGTTGGGGTTGTACAGCTTAGCCGAGGGGAAGAAGGAGTCCATACCGAAGGTACGTGCCTCATCGGGGGTGATGGGAGCGATACGGTGACCGAAGCCCTTCACACGCATGAGGTCCTTCATCAGGCGGACGAACGCCATGGTGGTAGCAGCGGTCTGCTTGCCGGAGCCCTTCTTGGTCTGTGCGTAGACCTTGGACTCGGGCAGGATAATCTCAGGCTGGGTGTTTGCACGGCCGGGGATGTAACCGCCGAGTTCCTT